>Ga0070754_10001688_pt1 | contig 17238 bp, 14 predicted proteins | sample VirMetDEL_Sep_01_FD_75181 | JGI IMG/M metagenome (GOLD analysis project Ga0070754, IMG submission 75181) | Aqueous microbial communities from the Delaware River and Bay under freshwater to marine salinity gradient to study organic matter... | ecosystem: Environmental > Aquatic > Marine >... | reverse complement strand
TCATGGCCTTCGACATTTAAAAGATTTACACGAGAAAATTGAAGCCGAACTAAATGCTCTTAATACTAAGACCGATACTTAGCAGTTTTCTTTGCAATCTTCTTTGGTTGAGGACTGTGTTGCTTACCGGCTTTAGTATCTTGTTTTTTCTTACGGCTTGTAGCCGCATATTCACTAGCACTTAAAGCTTCGCGAGCTTTCTTAGGCAAGTAACGCTCACCTGTAGCTTTAGAACCTTGAGTACTAGGCTTACCAGATTTAGTACCCCACTCTTCTTTAGTCCATTTGTTTAAAGACTTCTGAGATTTTTTAAGCGGCATAATACTTTTCCTTTTTGCTCTTCTGTCATCTTAGTCCACATAGATATTTCTTCTATTGTACGTTGACAACCAACGCAAACTTTGTTATAATCAATTCTACATTTTTTAACACAAGGAGTTATCATATATGATTAGTAAATTTTTTGATTGGTGTGTATACGTATTAGAAGTTATTGGCTATCATACTGGATGGGGATATGAACTAGCTAACATTATTATATTTGTATTTTTACAGCCAGCATTAATTGCTTTGTTCTTTTGGCTGTGGATTAAAGAACGCAATAAGCTAAAACGTCTTCTTTATTTATAGCCGCCGCCATTGTCTTTGTATTCTTTGGCAAGCATCTGAGCTTTTCGGGCTGACCATTGACCTGCTTTACCGCCTTTAGAGCCTGCTTTTATTTTTTCAAAGAGTCTCTTTCGCATGGTAGGCTTTGTGTAGTTTCCAGCTTCGTTGACTTTAGATTCTGTTTTTCCGCCCTCAGCTTTCCTACTACGATAGCCAGAAGCATACGCCGCAGAAGCTTGGCGTTCAGCTTGTGCTTTTGTGGGATAAACTTTGCCGGAGCTTCCCCACTTGTATCCGCCTTTAACTTTCCTGACTGGCATCGTTGGTTTTCTCTTTGAACTTTGTCTTGGCTTCCGTATCTAACATGCGTTCCATGTTGCTTATGCTCTTGCACTTTAAGCCACCCTCTTTGTACATGTCAGAGCCTTTAGGCATATTCTCCATGTCCATCATTGACATCATATCCATATAAATATTATACTGCATTTAAATCTCCTAAGACCTTCATTATCACTAATGTAGATATAATTATAATTCCATACTGTCCATATGTATTAAGCTTTCTAAAAAACACTGGGTGTTTAAACATAGTTTGTTTTTATCCTCCTTTACCATTTAGCTTTATCGGCCCAATAAGCCGCTGACATTTTTCCTTTTGCTATGTTCTTAGCATGACGAGCCTTAAACGAAGCTCTTTTCTTTTTCATACGTTCTGATTCACCCGCTTTAGGCGCACCCGCAGTTTTAGCACCTTGCTCGCCAAAGCGTATAGTCTTAATTTTATCGCCTTCTTTAGCTACAACAATGTGTGATTTCTTTGGGTGGTTAGGTGTTCGCTTAGGTTTGTTATAGCCTGACACACCTTCGCGTTCTAGTCTTAGGTCTTTTTTACTAGGCATAAGCCTCTCCTGTTCTTATCATCTCTGAAACTTCTTTGGCTCGTGCGCCAACCTGATTAGCCCACTTGCTATCTAAGAATTCTTTAGCGGCTAGTTTATAATTTTTATTTTTCATAGCATCTAAAGCTTTAACAAATTTACGAAGTCTTGTCAAACCTAGATTAAAACAAAGATTAATCATTGCTTCTCGGCGCACTTCATCCAAATCTTTATACCATTCAAAAGCTCCGTCAAGCTCCTCAATGCAACGCTGAATGTCGTTAATGAGAAGGTATTCTACTTCATCGGGTGAAAGCCCTAAGCCTACAGATCTGTTTATACAGCGGCCTACGCCTATAGTTTCATAGCCGAGATGGTCACGATAAACATAGTATCGAACACCCTCATGACGTTTTAAAGTTTCTATTAGTCTCTGCACTGGCTAGCATCTCCGCTGTTGGTATTTTTATTCTTTGGCCAATAAAGATTTTATTAGGATCTGTAATGTTATTGTACTGCGCTAGTTGGTTTATATCTACACTGTAATCATTTGCAATCTTAGAAAGAGTATCTCCTTGATTGACTGAAACTCCAAATAACTCTTCTTCTTTTCCTAAATTAATTTTAATTTTGTTTCCTTCGGTTGGAAATATATCGCCCATAAGTTTACGAAACTTTCCATAAAGACCTAACTCTTCATACTCTTTATTAATTTTTGAAAAGTCATATTCATCTTCAATATAAATATTGCCGTCTTCACCTTTGTTGATTTTAGCTCGGCCCAAAGTCATAGCAGTATTAAAGCTTGGCTCAAATAGCATTTTGCTAGCCCAACTTGAAACACTAGAATCTCCTCGGCGGCCTTTAACCCAGTCATCCATGTTCTCGCCTGTGCTTAAAGTAGGATAATCTTTATAATCTATAGATGTTCGACCATCTTTAATTGCATTTTGCGCCGCAACCTTTAGGTTTTCTTTGAGCTTCTCGCTGAAGTTTTCTTCAGTTTGTTCTCCGGTTCTAAAAAATCCTTTAACAAGTTGCTTAGCAAAATCAAAGCCAGAGAATCTATTTAATATTGATTCTTGTTTTTCTTTGGTAGACATAGGCTTAGCTTCTTGGGTTTTAAGTTTTTGGCCCACAAAGATTTTATTAACGTCTTCGATGTTGTTTAATCTTACTAAGTCTTCAACATTTGTATTTAATTTTTCTGCGATCTTTGATAAAGAATCTCCAGACTCTACAACGTATCCACCTTCGGCAAATTTAGGAAGACCTGTTCGAATATCTTTCTTCATTTCGGGCGTTAAGTCCATTGCCCAAACTTCATATTCATGTCCTCCGGGTGTTATTACTTCTGTTAATTTTACATCTGCGCCGTACTTTTTACCAAAGTCTTTTAAGAATTTAGGATAGATTTCATCGTAATATTTTATAAATCCTTTGGCTTTCTCGCCTTCATATCCATATCGTTCAGCCTGTATTTCAGATGTTGTTAAGCCAATTTTATCAAAGTCTTGATCTACTGCTTCTATTAAAGATTTACGCAATGCTAGTTTATACCAATCTTTTTTATACGGAACATCGGGAACACCATACGTAGTTTGGTTTTTTAGTTTTTCAATATTTTTATATTCTTTACCTGTTTTTTCTTTTATTAATCTATTTAAACTTTGTTCATTTTTGTCTATTGAATTTTTAAAATTGTTAAGATAATTTTCAATTGCCTCAAAAACTTTTGTAGCAGGCGAAGACGTTACAAGGTTTTCAAAATTTTGTAAACTCTTATATCTGTTTATGGTAAAGAAAAGTTCTGCTACAGATTCAATAATAAAGTTTTTTTCAAAAATATCAATCTGTTCGCCGGGTTCAAAATAATTATTTAATAGTTGAGTAGTTTCTTCTACTGCTTCTTCAACACTAAAGAATTTATCTACATCATCAAAGATATCTTCTATTGCATAAAAGTATTCACTTGCGTTTAGTTCTCGTCTTAAATAATTTATATATCCTTCAGTGTCTTGTTTCACAATTTCAAATTCATCTAAACCATCTTCTAAATCTTCAAAGTCTTGAATATCTAAAAGAGATTTGATTCGGTTTTTAAATTTTTTATTTTCTTGTAAATTATCCAGCATGGCTTTAGTATCTGGCCCTAAATTTTCTATAATATTTTCATACTCTTCTTCAGCCTTTGGATTATAGTAACCAGCTCTTCTACCTTGTTGGTGAAGATCAGATTGTATTTCTTCAATAACATACACTTGTTTATTTGTTTTGCTTTCAGGCAAAGCTGTTACGCGAGTGTGTGCCATTGTGCCTTCAATAAAATGCGGTGGCTCGTAGTCGCTTCCTTTTTTACCTTCAGGAATTTTAAAAATATTTGCGTATGTTTGAGCTTTTGCTTCCATTGGAACTGGAACTTCGTCTTCAAGATTAAGCAAACTATATTCTTCATAAGCATTATCAAAACGTTGTGTCTCTAAATCATAACGATTAGAAGATAAAAACTCTTGAACCTCATCAAGATCTACTTTCTTTTTATCTTTGAAAGCATCTATAAATCCTGTAGCTTGAAGCTCTTCTTCTTTAACGCCTTCGCCTTTTTTAATGGCATTGATAAAAGATTGTCCAGTTCCTGATTTTTGTTTAAGGTTTAATGCGGCTTTTTCAGCAGGACTAAACAATCCGTCTATTGCAGGTGCTAAGATTTTAGATCCTGCTTTTACAAGACTTCCGGCCATGTAAATTTTGCGCAAATCCTCAACATACCCCCCTTCAAAAAACTTAGGCAATCCTTTTTGAATATCCTTTTTCATTTCTGGAGTTATAGGCAACGCACGTACTGTTGTTTCTTTTCCATCAGGAGAAACAACAACAGTTTCTTCTAAATCTACGCCGTACTTTTTACCAAAATCTTTTAAATATTTTGGATATACTTCATCATAATATTTTCTAAATCCTTTAGCTTTTTCTTCTCCGTAGTTATAACGTTTAGCTTGAGTATCTGCTGTTGTTAATGCAATTTTATTGTGTCCTTCTTTAACAGCATTAATAAGAGCTTTGTTCATTAAAAACTTATACCAGTTCTTTTGGTATGGCGCGCGAGGTGGGCTGTCTTCAATTTCTATTACTTTAAAAATATCTAAATTGGGAGTAATTTTCTTGACAGCTTCATTTAATTCTGCGTAAAACGAGTTAACTTTATTTATAACTTCTTTTAAATGCTCATTAAAAATATCTATTGGTTTTTTGGTATTACCTTTTTTAATAGTTTCTTTAAATGTTTTTTCTTGTGCTTTAGCTAGCAAATCTAATATATATAAAGTTGAAACATCTTTAACCATTCCCTCAGTTCCCGGCATATATTTAGAGTAAACATATAATTCTGTTAGTTTTTCTAAAGTCGGGTTTTTAGTATCTAATACTTCTTTTATTAAATCATCAATTAAAAACGTACTGCTATATTTACTTAATATTTCAGACTTTAATAGTTCAGTACCTCTTAAATCTCCTTCTGTATAATCTTTAAAAAATTGTTTTCCTTTTTTATTGAGACCGCCTGTTTCTGGATCAGTAAATACTTTTCGACTTAAAGAATCTATTTGTGTTGAAAAATCGTTTATTCTAAATTTAGTTTCTTTAATAGTTTTAAATTCTTGTTCGTATGCTTTCTTTAAATATGATAAACGTTGACCTTCTTTTGTTTCTTCTTGATATCCCGTTGTTCTACCTCTTTGATGATAATCAGATTGCAATTCATCTAAAACATAAATTTTTTCATTTGTGTTTTTTTCAGGTAATTTTGAAACTCTATAATGTGCTAAAGTCCCAGCATCAAAATGCTCAGTTCCATACTGAAAACCTTTAAGTTTAGACGGCAAAATATAGGCGGCCTCATAATAGTTTTCAGCATCTTCTTCATCAAACGGATTAATATTATTTCCTTCTTCATTAAAAGGATCAATAAAACGCTGGTTTTCTTTTTGAGCTAAGCTATATTTTTTGTAGAACTTAGATCTTTCTTCTTTTAAATTTAAAGGGTTTTCTTTAAAAAACTGTTGTACTTCTTCAAGCTTAACATTTTTCTTGTCTTTAAAAGCATCAATAAATCCTGTAAACTCTAGTTCATCTTTGGTTACATTCTCTCCAGTTTGCATAAGCTTGTTAATATAAAACTCGCCGGGCATTCCTTCTTCTAATTGTTTTTTACTGAGCGGAAGATTTAATGCCGCTTTTTCTGCTGGGCTAAACAAACCTTCAATAGCAGGTGCTAAAATTTTTGAACCTGCTTTAACAAGACTGCCAGTTACATAAGCTGTTCGAGGATCTTCAAAATCTAAAGCTTTGCCGTATGCTGACTTAAACTGATAAGGATTAAATAAAATATAAGATTTATTTGCTTCGCCTTTAAAGGTGCTTTCAACTTCATTGGTATATTCAATAGCATCAAAGCCTGCGCGATTTAAAAGCCGTTGAACATCCGAAGTCAACGAAGCATCAAGAGCCTCGTTTTTGTATTTATGAAATCTTGAAGACACAAGCGGTGGAGCATCTATTACTTTTTGTTCTATTTGAAAACCTATATTTGTTAAATCATCAAACTGTTTTTGAAAATCTGGTGGGAGATTTTTACTTTGTGTTTCAATAGCGTCTAAAAATTCTCCAGCCATTGTTAACATCTCAGACGCTTTCCAAGACATTGGCTCGCGCTTTAAACGTAAAGGATTTCTTACTCTTGCATATCCTTTAGTAATTGCAAAGTTCATGTTATTTTCTTTTGCTTTTTTCATTAAGAACTCAAGCATATCACGCCTTTCAATCTGCTGGCCTGTTGCCCAATCTGAAGGCATGTCTCGAAACTCAGCCGCTATAATTGTATGTGCTTGACCTTGAGTGCCTGTATGAACCCCCATTTCTCTTGGAAACAAAAATGCAGGATCGAAATCAAAATCATGAAAATCTTTATAAGCTCTAAAAATTGGAACTTCAATAATAGAACCGCTCATTCCTTCTTCGAGATTTGCTTCTCTAGTTGCTAGGTCTACAGCTTCTTCAGGAAGAGTTTCATCTTTTAAAGATATTTTAGAAAATAATTTTTTAATAATAGAAGACTCTTCAGGTTCTAATTCTTCTACCATTTTAACAACATAATCACGCGCTAGTTTTTTTGCGCCTTCTTTTGTTATAGCATTTTTATTTATTTTTCCTTTAATAACTATGCCGTCATTTAAAATTTTTGTAGTATAGAAATCTACTAAAGGTCCATATTTTTTATCTAAGATTTTATCTGGATCAACATCTACTTTAACTTTATTATATTCGTTTCTTAGTGTATTTAAAACGCTTTGAATCTCAACAGACAGCCCGCCGTCATCGTCAAGTATTTGATCTCTTAGTTCTTGTAATTTAGCAAAGTCATCTATTTCTGTTTCGCTATAGCCTCTAGCTCTGCTGAAAGTTTGCCAATCGCCTTCTTGGTAATTCTTCCATTCTTTCATTTTCTGTAGTTCTTCTACAGACTTGTCAATTTTTTCGCGCAAAAAAACTTTAGTTTCTAGTTCGGCTATATCGTCTATTAAAAAATTTAATTCATCATCCATCGGAACATCAACATCAGCGCCTGTACCTGATTTAAATTTAACTTGGTCTACTGCGTCTGATATTTGATTTACATAAGGACGCAGAAAATCATCGTCAAACAAATTGTCTGTTGCCGCTTTTATAGCTTTTAAAATTACATTAGCTGACATTAATATTTACCCTAATAATGATTTGATTGGATCTTCTTCGTCTATAAATGCACTGCCTGCTTGTATATTATAAGGCAGTCCTGTCATTTTATCAATACGTTCATCAGGTTCTTTGGGCGCATTTGGAACATCTACTTCGCCACCTTTTGCAAATAGATCTCTGCCGACATTCATTGGTTTATCTGGAATAGACACATCTTTTAGTTTTCGATCTAAATCTTTTAACCCATCTCGATATTCATCCATTACGTCTTTACCAAGCAAAGTAGTTCCTGCGGCATAGCCCGGAACTTTAGTACCTAATGTAGACGCTGGGCGATTGTAAAAATTAATAACGTCTGAGGGTAAAGGGCCAAACGGCATTAATAAATATGAGCTAACTTTACCTGAATACATTGCGGTTTTTTGTGCGCGTTCAAGCTGATCGAATAACAAACCGTTACCGCCCCATCGTTTGATCGCCGCAAGTCTTGCTTCCGCAGGCGTAACATCCTCTTCACTTTGACCACGAGATCTAATAAAATTAAGATATCTTTGAGTCTCTGTCATGATAAGGCCAGCGGTTAAAACTTTGGCGGCGTTAGCGCTTGGATTCCTTATCAATTGTTTTGCGGCTCCTTTTAGTATAGTATTGCTAAAGGCCGCAGGATACGATAACAAATTAAACAGTATACTTGTTTTAGGATTTGTATATAATCTTGGTTTTATGCTTGACAAAGCTGTAGGTTGTAGTATAATATCGTTTGTGTACCTAGCCGCTCCGTCTTTTATTTTTGAATAAAACTCAGTATTGGTTTTAGCTCCAGCATTAAACCATTTGATACCTTCTTCAAGATCAATACCAAGTTCTGCAAGCTCGTCCATTTTGTTTTGAATACGTCTGGTTATTTTAGCATTGCCGTGTTCAGCAATAGCTTGAATATTATCTTCAATAAGACGCTTGCCCGTTGAGTAACTTGTTAATTGTGCAAATTTAGTCCACTGATCTAGTAGGTTTAAACGGAAAAATTTATTGCTAGCTTTTTGTAGATTATCGTTTATTAAATCATCGCCTGCTAAACGATTACCTACTTGAGAAAGACCGTGATCTATTGCAACACTATGCTCATAAAGTTCGCGCCAAGCTTCTTGAGCAGTTAAGCCATGCTTAGACATAAGCTCCGAGTGCATGTCTTTTGTTAAACGTTTAAAAGAAATTTCAGCGGCTTCACCAAAACCTTTAACGCTATTGATTACTCCAGCTTTAGAAATATTAAGTAATACTTCTGATAAACTTGAAAGAGTTGCAAGCGGCAAAGTTGCAATACGAGTTACAAAGTTATAACCGTCTGCTACATTTTGAATTCCATCTGTATAACGATCAAGGTTTTCGCTTGTAGCTAAACGATATGTTTGTAACATACGTTCGCGTTCAGCTTTTGGAAGAGCTTTACCTGTTGCTCGAAGATGGTCGTCTGCTATTCGGTTAATCCAACGAGATATAAATTCATTTTCGTTACGAACACCAAATACTCTTTTCTTTGCTAAAGATTTACCAGCTTGATAAATGTAAGAATAAAATGTAGAATTAACATCATTATTTAAAAACTCTTCAAAAAGACCATCATTCTTAATGTTTTCAAACTTACGCTTAGCTGAAAAGAAATGACCATGAGTTCCAGAATCTAATTGATTTTGTTTATCTAACATTTCTTTTACAATACGATCTGCTTCAATTAAATCTGCGGCTTCGCCTTCTTGAACTAATAGGCTTTTAAATTGTTCGGTATTGTTTTGGATGGCTTTTCGATTCCACATACGAGGAACATAGTCATCTACTTTATGCGCAATGATACCTGCCTCATAGAGACGGTCGCCAAGCTCTTCATAAATTTGTTTTATTTTTAAACCTGTAACATCTATTGATTTGTTACCTGTTTTTATACCACGTATAGCTTTGCTAAGGTCTGCATTAACATTGTCTTTTAATGAACCTTTTAGTTTGTTAAAGGCTATAGGCTCTACAATGTTTAAAAATTCTACATAGTATTTACCTGTTATATTTCTTTGAGCTTCAGCAAAATCTTCAGCTATAATTTTTTGCGGGCCTCTCCAAGTTTTTGCAAACTCTCTTGAGAATTTTTGTTGAAGAACTTTAGCGGCTCCTGAATAAGAAGTATAAGGAGAATAAACACCAGAAGCTTTACCGCCAAACATGCTTGATGTTGTATTAGAAAACATACGATAAAGTTTATTCATAAATACAGAACTTACTTTATCTTTAGATTCTTGTTGGGCGGCGGCAATTGCGGCATCAATTAATTCATCTTGAGTTGCTTGACCGCCACCAAGATCATTAACAAGATTTGAAAACTGTGGATCTGAAATAATATCTTCAGGATCTGGAGTTACGTTTTGAAATTTTTCTGAAAAGTCTTCAATCATTTTTGGCGCATAAACCGGAATATTATCTTCTACAATTTCTGTTCCGGGTTCGGGGGCAACATCCGCTTTTTCGTTTGCGGCATCAAATGATCTTCGCGCACGTTCAGCAAAATCATCTGCAAAGCCTGCGTCTTCAAAAGCTTGTTCAGTATTTTGTCTGTTAATTCTTGAAGAGCCTAATTTTAAAAGTTTAGCAACTCCAGCACCCGCACCAGCACCTAAAGCTGTAGCAATAAACAATTCACCTTCGTCTACTTCTTCGCGTTTGTCTAGTGAAATATCTAATTGTTGTTGTGTGTAGTTATCTAAACCTGTAAAAGCTCCGGCATAAGTCGCCGCACCACCAACTGTAGTTGGATTCATAATAGCCGAAGCTTTTCCTAAAGCTTTAGCTAAAGAAAGTCTTGCGCCTTGTTGAGCAACTGCTGTGCCTGCGGCAGATTGACCGCCGCTAAAAATTCCTGCAACTACACTTGCAAGTGTTTCTGGATTAAATACAACATCTGTTCCATAGTCTGCAAAAGCACTAAAGAAATCTCCTATTCCGCCAATTTCAGCCCTATCAAATCTATCTTGAAGATAACGATAAGCTTCTTTAACATCTTCAGGAGCATTCTCCATTGCCATTGCTTTATTTAATTTAGCGCCTATGCGTATTACATCATCTCGAAGAAATTCTGCGGGATCAGTGTCTCTAGCACTTGTAGAAGGATCAACAAGCGCAGACATAAAAGTTCGATTGTTTCCAAGATAGTCGGTTAACAATTCAAACTTTTCAATTACTTCTGGATCTTCTTTAAATTCAGAAACAGTTTCTCCGTATATATTTCTATAAGAAAAATCATCGGCTGTTAAGTCTTGAAAGTATTTATTTGTTTCTGTATATTCAGAAGGTATTTGAATTTGTTGAGGCTCAAATGCTTTGGTCTCTGGCAAACTTACATCTGTAAATAAATCGTGTCTATAATTAGCCATGTATTATCTCTTTTAGAATGAACGCATAGAAGGTAAACGTTCTTCAATAGGTTTGTCTTTTTCAAGTTTTACTTGTGGAGCATAAGCCATTTTAAATCTATCAAGAATACTTGTTTGTGCTTGGCCTATTGGAGATGTAAAAATATCATAACCACTCATCCAATCAAAATAATTTTTCTTAGACATATCAGACATGTTTGTAAAAACACGCCCCATTTCTGCTTGTCCTGATTCTGATAATGTTTGAGCCATTATTTTAGTTCTAATATTTTCTAAAGTTTTTTTACTGTATGGTATACGCTCCCCAGATTCACTTTGTTTTTCTAATTTTTCTAAAGCCGCTAAAGCTAAAAACGGACTATAAGTATCTTTAGTTAAAAACAAATCTTTTCCGGGCTGTACTTCTAAGTTTTCAAAAGGATTGAACATGCTAGAAGTATCAATTATTTTATTTTGAATATTTATTGCTTGCATTTCAGAAGCAAGTTGAATTGCTACATCATCTGTAAAATTAAATCTTTTTTGAAGAGCTTTAGAACTTACAAGAATCTCACCGTATACTTGTTTTTTAGCCGCAGTAATTCTTTCTTTATCTTCGCTTTTGTTTACTAATACTTCTTCAGTATATGTTTTAAAAACATTTAAAGTATCTTGTGAAACATTTTGCATAACATCCATTTGAACTTGATCTATGGATTCTTGTGGTATAGACTGTATTCTTCTTTTAGTTAATCCAAATTCTCCAGTTGTTACATTTACTGGATTTCCATTTAAATCGTAAAACCCTAAAGATTTACCAGTAACACTATCAGTTAATAATTGCCCAGTAATTTTTTTGTCGTTACCAAATTCATCAGATACAGTAATTTCTTTTGTTTCTATTTTAGGTGGAGCTTTCTGCCAATCAACGGTATCTTGATAATGTTGAACAAGATCTAATGCTGGTTTAGGCCCAATGTTTTCTTGTCGAAGAGTTTGATAGCTAGTGGCTTTATCTTTTAAAAATTCTGAATTAGATTTATCTAAAGCGGTTGTAGCATTACCGCCAGAAAACAAACCGCCAATACCTTTGGTTATATATTCTGCTACAGTTCTTGGTTGTTGTTTTAATAAAGCCTTATCATATGCCATCGGGTCTGCGCCAGCACTTTGAATAAACTTAGATGCAGAATCATAACGAGCTTTAAGATTATTCTCTGCTTCTTTAGCGCGTTTCATAGCTTCATTATGAATTAACTGATTCATTTGAGTTTGTGAAGCACCTGCCGGAGCCGCTAGTTTTATTGCTTGCGTAACAGGGGCTAAAGCTTGATCGTATAAATATTGAAAGCCGTTTGATAGATAATTGTTATACTCTGTTACATCTTTTTCAGCTTGAGTATAATTTGTTTTAAACATTACTCTATCTTTTAAAGTGTTTTCATTGGTCATGAAATTTTGAACTTTAGACTCAAGAATATTATTCCCAACCATTCCCGCAAGGCTAACGCCCAAGCCGAGTATTGCTTGTTTTTCTTCTTCTTTGCGTAAGCGTTTAGCTTCTTGTTGATTTCTTTTTCGAATATCAGACAGAAGAGATTCGCCAACTTGTTGAATAGCCATTATTCCATTTCCTCTTCAGTGGGCGCTAACAAACTACCAGTATTTTGAACAGGTGATTCTGGTTGTTCAGACATTAAACTATCGCTAATCGGAAGTTGTTCTATTGTTTGTATCATCTCGGGCGTTAAAGTTTCTGCTGGAATTTTTCCAGATTTTAAAAATTGTTTCATTCCTTGAAGTTTTTCTTCTTCAAACTTTGTGCCTAACAAAGCTGTCTCATCTGCTTCGTCTTCATCTTCACCACGATAAATAACAGGATCAATACCTGCACGTTCGGCTAAAGCTAAAAGCATATAAGCAACTGGCTCAACAAGCATCAGCATTAAATCTGGCGACCACTTACCTTCTGTAAAACCTGTAAAAAGAAGTGTTTGAACAATGTCCATGATTGGCATATCGTCTGCCATTAAATTCATTATTTGAGTATAAGCTTCTTCTTCAATTAAGTTTCCAAAAATAAATTCAGAAGCTTCGTGAACTGAAGTAAACTGTGGCGGCTTTTCGTATGGCGCAGGATTGTCAGGATTTTCTGTTAGGCTCTGACCCGGAATAGGGCGACCTAACTGTGTGACTACTTTTAGATATTCTTCATTCATGTATTATAATCCTATTGTTTACGCATAGCCAAACTGTTTCATATAGTTTTGATAATTTGCGGCATTATAAATATTTGCATTATAACCATAAGGATTCATGTTTATAGAATCTACATTGTTTGCCATATATGCAACTGCATCAAATGGTTCTTGAGCCGCACCAATATCTGTAGTTCCTGACATATCTATTGTTGGTACATATCCTGAATATTGAGTATATTGTGGGTCTGGTCGCAACCCCGCCACTTTTTCAAGACCACCAACAACCGTACTAGTTATACCGCTTTTAACAGCAGAGATTCCAGTTTTAGCAAGATTTTCGCCAGTAAATTCTGATTTAACTTTTTCATACATTTCACCCATAGCTTTTGATGGGTCTTTAAGAAAAGATGTTGAAGTTGACTCCACGTAAGGCGTAACATTAGTTGTAGGTATTCCAGAAGTTTTTGGCATTCCAAGCAAACTATCAGTTGGTTCAGTTGGTTTAAACTGAAGATCTTGCATTGTTGGAACTTCAACTTGTAATTGCTGTTGAAGAGCTTGTGTTTCTTCTGGTAAAGCCAAAGACTCTGGTATAGCGTCTAATACATTTTGTCTGGCATTTAAACCAAAGATATCTTTACCTGCACTGATTGCATCACTCATAGCGCCTTGTGCAGTTTCCCAAACTGAGCCAAAAGTTTTTTGAGTAATATCTATTCTGCCACCAGAAATATTTTTTAACAAATCTCCAGCGCCGGGAATTTGATTAACTACAGCGCCTACTGTTTCACCAATAACTTTGGTAACTCCCTCAGTTATAGTGCTAAAAGCATTACCAACTTTTGTTCCAATTTTAATTGCACCTTGAATAAATTTACCAGCGCCTTGAAGAAGTGCAGAACTAGAGCCAGCTAAAGCTCCACCTACACTTCCTAACATTCCGCTTAGCACTTGGCCTACCCCCGGAAGAAGCAAGCCTAATCCAATCTGTCCAACAATGCCAAGCTTTCCGAACATCTTCCCAATTTTACCGACAACTTTTTTTAAACCTCGGCCAACTTTGCGAAAGACTTTTCCAATACCTTTAAATACTTTACTAAAAAATCCCATTGGATTTAACCTCCACCCAGTAAACCTTTGACTGAATTAATTAATGTTGTTACACTTGTTGGCGATCCTTTAGATGCCGCCGCTTCGTTGCCAATTGCTGTAGCATAAAGCTGTGTCAGTCTTGTTTGTTCGTTTTCATAAGACTGTCGAATGTAAGCGGCTTCATCGCGAAGTTGTTGCCAAAGCTGTTGTTGTTCCGTCATTGTTAAGCCATAAGCATTTTGAACATTTTGTTGATTTGCGGCATTCTGAGCCGCAGTATTAATTGTGTTGACTTGTCTGCGCCATGCAATATCAGCTTGTTCAATTGCTTGGGCATTTGCGGTATTAAATTGCTCGCGTTGCTGTTCAAGCTGAGTATTAAATTGATTAATGCTTGTTTCCATTTGAGCGTTGGCTAAACTAACTTGTGTAGCGTTTTGTGCGTTTTGCGCCTCAATGCGATTCTTTTCAGAAGCATTAAACTGTGTCATTGCGTTTTGTTGTGTGGCATTATACTGAGATACTTGAGTCTCAAGGCTTGCCATAAATTGATCGGCTTGTTGTTGGTTAGCCGCATTAAATTGACGCGCCGCATTTTCAGCCGCTTGATTGCTCAAAAGAGTTTGTTGAGCTACTTGTTGATTTAACACAACTGCTTGCTGTTCGTTAGATAAGTTAGCCATATCCATTTGTAAAAATGCTTGAGCATTCTGCACCTGAGCGCGTGCCCGAACATCAAGATTAGCCATATCTAAATTAGCCATAGCCGTTGCATTTTGGATTGCGGCTTGTTGCCTAGCATCAAAGTCTCGCATAGTCATAGTCTGCATAAACTGACTATTTGCAAGGCTTGCTTGCTGATTAAAATCAAATTGCTTCATGTCGAAGTTTGCGTTAATTTGCGCATTCATCATTGCTTTTTCTTGAGCATTTGATAAATTTGCTAAGCCCATTTGTTGCGCAAGATTTGCATTAACCTGACGAGCTTGATTTTCTGCGTCTAGGTTTTTGATTCGCATCTGAACATCTAACTGCGCTTGAGTTAGATTAGCGGCTTGTTGATTAGATAAGTTTTGAGCCGCACGAGCTTGTAGAGCTTGGGCGTTGCTTTGAGCAATTGGCATAGCACTTTGAATAATAGAATTAAACAAAGCATCTCGGCCAACAGTAGAAGAACTTAAACCTCTTTCAGCCAGTTGCTGTTCAACAGCCGCTAGAGCCGGACGTGCCCACGAAGGAACTTTACCTTCGTCTAAGCCTGTTAAAAGGTTTTCCATTTGGACAGAAACAAGAGCTTCAGGATCTAGATCTGCTACAGCGGCTACAACGTTTATTGGCGCTGTATCAATTTTAGCCGTCATAGATTCTGCTGTGCCTGTTATAACTTGACCAACATAATCTTTTTCTTCAGGTCTTAAAGCCGCAGTAGCCATTGCAGATTGTTCAGCAAAAGTATCTCGCTGAGCGGCTACGGCTTTTTCAGTTAATGTAGCTTGTACAGGTTCTGAGACTAAAGCTTCAGGACTTACTTGTCCTTGAGCCGCAGTAATTTCTGGAAGTTGTTCAACTGTAGCGGCTTCCATAGTTGAAGCTTCAACAGCCTCAGGAGCTTGAGCTAAAGCAGTTTCAACAGGTTGAGCGGCAACCGCTTGGGTGGCTTCAGCGGCCACAGCTTCAGCAGGCGTAACAGCTTCCATTTGCATAGTTGTAGATGCTGGGCCTTGGTCTACTTGTTGAGCTTCTACTTGAGGGAGTTCTACTGTTTCTGGACGACCAACATCAATTCCAATTGGAGCAGTGCGTCCACTAGATGTAAATGCACTATCACCTTGGACGGGTGTAACATTTGCCCACGATTGTGTAGAAGAATCCCAAGTTCCGACACCCGGAACAGTTATATTTTGTTGAGCGTTTTGAACATTTGTTCTAGGATTTGTAGAAGCAACAACAGTATCTTCAACTGTAGGAAAATTAGGTCTAAAATTTGTTATTTCTGATTCTGGAACAGCACTAACAGGAGCAGTTGTTGTTGTTGTTGTTGTTGCTGTATTCTTTGGAACTACAGAATTAATTGCAGAATTCAAAGTTTCAACATTCGGAATATTTATATTTTGTAAAGCATCTTGAACATTTGCTCTAGGATTTGTAGAAGGAACAACAGTGTCTTCAACTGTAGGAGCATTAGATTTAGGAGTTGTCGTTTGTTCAACAGGAGCGGAAGTTTCTGAAGCCGCAGTCCAAGATTGAGTATTTGGATTCCAAGTTCCAAAATTCGGAATAACAATTTCTGGTTGTTCTGCCATTACAGGTTTAGCTTCTTGAGCCATCATCGGAGGCGCTTCAGATTGTTGTGCAACCATCGCAGGTTTTGTAACTTGCTGTTCAACCATTACAGGTGCTTCGGCTTTTTGCTCAACAGGAGTTTGAGTTTTTTGAACAGAAGCCGTTGGTTTTTTATTCTGAAGCATAGCTGGTCGGCCTGCTCTGTCCTCCATAACTGCGCGAGGATTTGTGCCACCAGTCCGATAAGCTTGTCGAGATCTTTTAGATTCAAAAGCCTTGCGCATTCTTTTACTATTTCTTGCTTGTCTTTTTTTAGACATCGTTTATAATCCTTTACAAATTTTTAAACTGATTATCGTATTCGATTAAACTTGCGATAAACGTACAAGGCTGTGTAGAGCTTACTTGAATATAATCACCTTGGCCCATAATTAAAAACTCATGATAGTTTCCGCCAACTGTGAAAAAATCTTTACTAGAAACTGGATGGTCATCAAAAAGCTTTATTGTTGTAGAAGAAGCATTATTATAATAATTAACATCTATAGTGCCGTTTGATCCACTTGTATTTGAAACCCATAACATTGTCCACTCAGTTCGAGCGCCATCTGGAACTTGATATAAAGTCTGAAGAGATGTGGTAGCTTCTAGCGCAAATGTTTTTTTAATCATTGGTTATTTTCTTTCCAAGTTTTAATTACTTTTTCGCCTGAGCGTCCAACAACATAACCGCCTAAACCAATCTGCAATAATATCCAAGCTTCATCGCGCAGAGGTGTGGCCAACAAACCAAGACTATCACCAACAGTTAAAGCCAAAAACGTCAACATTGTTATAGGTCGCCAAGTAGCGGCCAACCAATGTTCTGATCGAGCCTCAGAGTTTACAATACGTGCTTGAGCTTCCATGATTGAGCGTTCATGGTGAAGAGCCGAATCCATTGAAGCCGCTTGAATTTCTAAGAGTTTTCTTTTTTGTTCTAATTTTTCTTCTTCAGAAGTATGAAGATTATCAATTAATTCTGCCGCAGGTTTAAAGATTCCGGTG
>Ga0070754_10001687_pt1 | contig 17243 bp, 2 predicted proteins | sample VirMetDEL_Sep_01_FD_75181 | JGI IMG/M metagenome (GOLD analysis project Ga0070754, IMG submission 75181) | Aqueous microbial communities from the Delaware River and Bay under freshwater to marine salinity gradient to study organic matter... | ecosystem: Environmental > Aquatic > Marine > Coastal... | reverse complement strand
TCCAGGAGTTGTGTTTGAAATTGCTATATTTGTTATAATTTCGTTTGTTGTCACATCAATCGAAAGAATGTAAGTATTGTTTGTCCCATTTACCTTCATTCCTTCATATAATTCGTGAATTGGAGTTGTTACTCTAAATGTAGTTCCACTCGTTGAACTCTGAATTGTTCTAGATATTTGATTGTTTTGAGCAGCAATATTATTAGGCCAACTTAAATAAATATAGTCTCCTACTTCAACTTTTGTATCTACAGAAAAATATAATGTGAGTTCACCGTCATCATTATTATTGTATTTATAACTACTACATGCCAAATCATAATTTGTATAATCTGAAGAGTCTGTAATCGTCACAGGATCATCTGTTACAGAAGCTCTAGGATCTTCTACATCAACTTCTTCTAATAAAAATTGGTTAAATAAATTTGCAGCATTATGATTTAGGGTAGAATTAAATTCTAGTGTTATTTTTGTTGGAAATGCCTCTCTTGGCAATGAAATGTAATTAGATTCTACTCTTATCAATTTTCCAGTAACAAAATCTGAGACACTATTTTGAGTTCTTGTGGCAACATCAATTCTACGAATTGCTGTTCCAGCACCTGTATTTGTAGTTCCAGCTACTTCTGTATCTACAACATATTTTCTTAATTGAATAGAATCATTGGCCCCAAGCAAAAAGGCAGCATCTGCAATAGGATTTCCTGCAGTAAATTTGTAGGGCAACTTAATTGAAAATTGGAAGCGATTCTTTATTGTTGTTTTATGTAGGAAGGTTTGTTCAATTCCATTCAACTCAAGTTGTTTAATGGCATTGGTAACAAAAGTGAGTGAGGCTATAGATGGTGAAGAAACTTCAATGACCTCTGTATTCTGAAATTCTTCAGTTCCAGTGCTCAAAGTTGTTCCAGAAATCAAACCAAGTCCAAGACGGTGTTGGTATCCACCACCACTATAAGTCAAAGAAGAACCTAGATTTGCTTTTGGAGAACCCCCTGCTGTAATTACAGATACTAGATTACTTGACAAGTAAGTAGAGGGTTCCACGAAAACTGTAAAATTGCTGGAAGCTGCATTTGTAGCAGACACATAATAGGATTTGTAAGAATTTGAAGAAAAAACCAAGTCCTCTGTTACAACTGCTCCTGTGTTTGTTCTAATAACGCAATCTTCAAAAGTAATGTACTCACCAACTGTAAATGGAGAATCTCCACTCTTTAAAAGAGAATTTTGAGAATGAGCAAACTGTAAAAAATAATTAAACTTAATATCATCCTCATCCAAAATAATTCCGCATTGGGTATTGTTTAAACCTTGTGGAAGAATTTCTACAGAAATTCCATTTTCTATAGTACATGTGTCATTTAAGGATAAATATCCATTTACATCATTTAGGTTATCATCTAGAATTACCTGTATCTTGTTTCCTGTTTGTCCTTGCGTCTGAAAAAATGAAGAATTTTTACTACCATTTAGTCTGGTAAAGGAAGTATCTTGCTGAACTTGTACAACTCTATGAAATCCATCAAATGCTGTTGATGTTCCTGCAATTGTAATTAAATCATTAACATTGATGTAGTCTGAAGAAACAGAAAGAGTAATCGTTACTAAAGTTCCTCCAGAATAATAATATCCTCCAGGATTCTGTTCAATTCCAGAAATAGTGCCATTAATTACACCATTCGTTCCATTGGCATAACCAACTGCAACAAATCCAGATGAGGTTTTATTAGCAAACATTTCGTCCCCTTGATATGTCAAGAGAACTTCATCTGCTTGATATCTTCCTAAAAATAGTCCATTAACTTGTCCCAAGCAATTTACAGTTAGTTTATCAACTCCATCACTGGAAACCCATGAGTTTCGATTGGACTCGTCCCTTGTATTTCCTGGGCCATAAGTTCTTAGAGGAGATTTATCGGATGCTAATCCAGATACCCGATCCTGAGTCATAATCAACATGGATAATTCCTATTTTCAAAAACTTAATAAATTTGATCTTGTTCAATCACAACTAAAGTTCCATCACCAACAATTTGTGTACTTAAATCTTTAAAGTCATAAGATATTGTTCTAACTATAAAATCTAGTGTGATTCCATCTTCATCTCTATTTGCTTTTATCCTAGTACCAACCTTAATATCACTTCTTATTCTTCCTACACTAAGCGTTATCACGCTTTTATTTACAATGTTCCTTATTTTTATTAGAACTGATTCTAATAAATCAAAATTCTTTGAAATCGGAGTTATATCTAGAATTTCTCCAGAATCCATATTTGAAATCAAAAGACTTTCTTCTCTTGTAGATAATGAAGTTGGGATTGTCTTTGCATTTAATATGTTTTCTGTCCACTTTGTCCTAAGAGCTTTTACAGGTGTTGGCATTTTATAAGAAGCCTCAATAATTTCCCAGTTGTTTATCTGTATAAATTCAACTGGATTTGTTGACCTGTCAATTACTCTTAAAATATTATTTTTTATTTCAAATAAATGATTTGCAGCATATGAAATTTCTCCAGCAAATTCTATTGCTTTTGTTTGTGAAGTTTCCCAAAGTTGAAGTTCTATGCTTGAAGCTAAAGGAGCTTCAGAAAAATCCACATTGTCTACCCCTATTTTTCTTGCAATATACTCAAAAAATTCAGAAAGATATCTTCCATTTCTAGAAAGTCCAGAAACCAGCGGAGTACCAAATACAACAGAACCATCAAAGGAAGTGAGATTGGTTCCTTCATAATTCCTAATTGTTGCAGCATCATTTGCATCATATGTTGCTAAATCATTAAAAAAAGCTCTTGAATAAATAATTTCATTTGTTGGTAATCTATCTACTCCAAAATATTCACCAGGGGTCTGCACCTTCCCACTGCCTAAACTTATTTCTGTAATTGGAGTTGGGGTAAAATCATTGGAAGTTCTAGCATATACCTTAAAAACAGTAGTTGATAAAACACTGGTAACTACATAAAACGCTTTTGTTGTATTTACTTCATCTGGAGCAAAACCAGTAATAGATACAGTAGACCCAATTGACAAATTGTGTGGAGATGAAGTGGTTACCTTTAAGTAATCTCCTTCTCTAACAGGCAAATTATTAAAGGGCACTCCAATTCCTATTGACAAGTTACCGATCCTTGTATTACCAGAAGTGGTAGTCTCTTCTGTTGTCCCAACAAGAATTCCATCATCAAAAAGTTTTAATGGAAAATCTGAATTATCTATATAAAGATCTGGATTGGAGTATTCAAACCCAGTTCTCTCACCTAGAGAAACCCTTGTCAGCTTCTCATCAATTTGAATAATGTCCTTTTCTCTATCTACTACTCCGAAACTAAATGGTTGAGGCTTTTTTGTATAAGTTTCTAATATATATCCTTCTTGCTTGACTACAGTATTTGAAGTTTCTAGCACTCCATTTACTGTCCTAATCAAGGTATAATCAAAAAAATCTGAATCTGGAACTCCATTAACAGTTGGAACTACAATATCAACTGCTACAATCTCCCCTCTATCTGCATCATAAGTTTCCAGATTTATATCCGCAACACAATCACTTACCTTTATTTTATCCCCTGTTTTCAATCCATGATCTGGAGCAAACACTCTTGCTGTAGACCCCAATCCAGAAATGCTGATAGAATCTAACGCAACAAATTCAGAATTAAAATCTCTGGCCTCACTCAATAAATCTACATCTGAAAACTTATCCTCTAATAGAAAATTAAATGCGTCTGTATTAAATCCACTCAAATACATCGTTCCATCAAAAATAGATTCAACTATTTTATTCTGTTGCCAATACATTTGTATTGGTATTTTTTGATTTGGATTTTTTAAAAGCTTACTATATCCACCACCAAAAATAGAAAATGGAGAAAATTTATCATTTGGCCTATTTGCTATACTTAAATCACCCAAGCGTATTCCTATATATCCACCTTTGACTTCTCCCAATTCAAGAGTTGGTGTTTCTGCAATATAAGGAGCATAATAGTTTTCACCAATATACCCCTCTTCACTCAAATACCAAGTTTTTGAATTGAATTCAATTTCTATTAAAAGAACTTCACTCATGCTAACATCCTTGCGCCACGGTAAGACATTTCTCTTTCTTTAGAAATTTTTATATTTGAACCAGTTTGCTCATTACCCCCTTCATCTACAACTGTTACACTCATATCTTTGCTTTCTGTAACACTAATTAGTGTTCTTAAAAGATCATTTGTGATTCCAGTATTCAAAACAATGCTTGAAGAGAATCCAGAACCACTCATTGAAGGAGCAAATCCTCCTGTTGCATAGGAAATTCCAGAAGAAATAGGTGAATAAGAAGGTAGCATCCCACCATCCCTCCACCACCAATCCACCTTTCCATAAGGAGAAAGGCTCCCCATATCATATCCTACTGCTGCTTCTACAGTAGGCATAAATTGAGAAAGTAATTTTTTGCCAGCATTTACTATATCGCCAAAAATGAATTTTTCTACTTCTCCACCTTCCCTTCTCCATTGTAAAAGCCCCAAGTCTTCTGCTGCAGATTGACTTATCTTTTTTGGCCCATATCCAAAAAATTTCTTTTTACCAGAAGCTCCACCAGAATTTACACTCACCAAATCACCTAATTCATATTTGCCAAACCCTAATGAACTTTTTTCAAATGGAGAAAGTTTCAAGGAAAATCCATTTACACCGATTAAATTCTTTAAAATATCTCCAGCAAGGTTGTATACTGCAAAAGTTTCATCTACTAAATTCCCTGTTGGTAAAACTCCCTCTGCCAACCCACCAAAGAAAAACTTTTTAATAAATCCGCCAACACCATATCCCATATCAGAAGATGAAGGGACACCTAAATTAAACAAATCTGAAGCTTCATTCTTTGAATGAATTCCATTCAGAACATGGAAAAAAGAAGCTCCAAGTAAATCAACTGTTTTTTTGTTTATGATAAATTCACCACCCTCAAATTCTATGGGATAGTATCCATCAACAATTCCAGGAATTCCTCCATTTTCATGAGAAGGCCCTACAGCTAATCCTCCAATTCCAAACAATCCATTATTTGATAAATATCCGCCTTGTCTTGCCGAGTCCCCACTCCCACCACTGGCGACTTCATCAAGTCCAGGACTTAGTTTAGGAATTTGAGGAGGTGTTCCGGTAGAAAAACCATTAAATTGAATAGGAATCAAATAATCCCAGCCAAACCATAGCGGTTGTAATGCAGTTCCTTTTATATCAACAAGTCCAGTATCTTGTCCTTCAATACTAATTTGAAACAAGGACATAAACGCATTGATAATACCAACTAAACTATTGTAAACACTATTAAGTGAAGCGTCACCAACTTGAGCAATTCCTTCCGCATTTTTTTCGTATCCATCTGTAAGAGCATCTACTAATTTGTGGGGAAATGAAAACAAAAATTTAATTGTGTCGGTTATGAATTGAGTAATATTTGGAGGCATTTCTGCCAAACTTAGAGCAACTAAATCAGCAAGCTGTTGACCAAAATTTGTTAAGAAATCAAGAGGGCTTGTTAGAATTTCAACAATAGCTGTATATAATTTAGTATACATTTGTTCAAATTCATATTGAAGATCATCCATTGTTGTTCTAAAACCAGTATCAAAGTCATTAAATAGTGTATCACTCAACCAACTATCAAGACTACTGCCCATATCAGAAAGCTTTTGAGCAGGGTCACCTAGAGACTCTGACCAATTATTTGGATCTAAACTCCAAGCTAATCCACCTTCACTGAAAGGATCAAAATAGAAATCATAAGCATCTTGTGCTGCCATTTTCATATCCTCATCTAAGTCAGCATCAAGATCCGCATAATATTTACCAATATCAGTACCCATCTCAGCACCAATTACAGCCCCAATTTGAGCACCTATTTCTGCTCCTGCTGCTGTTCCAGCAGGGCCAAACAAACTCCCAATGGCTCCTCCAACAACAGCACCACCAGCACTCCAGGTAACAGTAGAAGCAACTGCTTGGTCTTTTTCACTTTCATTTGGATTCCTTTGCCTACTCATCATTGCCATCCCAGCAACCATTGAGCCAGTTGCCATTGCTGACTCTGGCCCTACTCCAGCAAAGCCTTGAAGAGCACTAGACACACTTAGAGTTAATACTAATTGATATAACAAATCTTCCATAGTCTGCAGGGGTTGCATGGCAGCAGACATTATCTGATATAACTGCAATTGAGCATCTTGCCCATATGTCATTACACCAACTTGCAGAACACTAACGATTTCACCAGTTATTGACTCAAATCCTCTTAAAAAATTCTCATTTAAATATTTCAAGAAATCATATATTGGCTCCATTGTAGTAGAAAACCCACTTACAATTTGTTGGGCAACTGAATCTGTAATTCCTGCTCCAGACAATTCATCTGCATTTGTTACATAAACTTCTTCACCCTCTTCATTGGTTTCCCTTTTTATTCCAAACAAATCTCTTCTTGCAAAAATAGGCAATTAATCCAGCTTTGTTACTCCTGTGCCTCCTGCAAATGTAGGAAGAACCCCACCAGAAGCATACATCTTTCCTTCATTGATCCTATCTAGTGTTCCTACTCCCAACTTATCAACAGTACTTTTTCTGACTATGTACTCACCACCCTCAAATAAGAAAGGAGCACCACTTCTTGTCAGGCCCAACATCCCACTCTGGTGTGATGGGCCTTTGGCAATTCCTCCTGTTTGAAGTCCTCCACCAGAGGAAAATCCATAAAAACTAGGAGAATTGGCAAATAATGGCATTTCCGTTCCGGTAGAATCTCGATATGTAAAATCAAAATTACCTCCAGATATAAAATAATCATATAATCCAACTGATAAGGCTCCTCCCAATGCTCCTAATATCTTATTATCTGCAAATGTTTTTGCTGCTGCCCCTCCAATTAATAAAGAAAACAGTCCAGCAACAATTCTTGAATAAGAATTATATCTAAGGTCAGACAAACTCCCTGCTGACTTAAACTCTGGTAATGATCCACCAGAGCCAAAATATCCAGTTGCCCCTAATCCAAATAATGATGGCCCAACAATGTTAGCCAAAAATTGAAGATTTTTATTTCTTAAATCTCCATAAGTTCCACTCGCATCTTTTCCACTTTCAAAAATTCCACCACTTCTCCTTCCAATTCTCTGAGTATTCCCATAATAAATTAGTCCCAACCCAGAAAGCATTGAGGCATTATTAAATATGGTTCCAACAGAAGGGGAATTTTTTTCTAAAAAGTCAGGATTATTAACCGCTGCTTGTAAAAACAAACTAGCAAAAGCAGCAGTTTGCAGACCAGAAGACGCTCCTCCTGTAAATCCAGATAATAATCCCAAAAGAATTGCCGCTCCTTGAGCATCAGAAGTGCTTTTTATTAACTTTCCAGATTTAAACTCTGGTAAAGCTCCACCAGAACCAAAATTTCTTTCAGTCAATCTAAGACTTTGTGAAGTAGGCCCTCTTCTTCTATCGAAGAGTCCACCCAACCACGCAGCTAACCCTAAACTACCAAGACCACCAAGGATAAGTTCTAATCTTTCTTGTTCTGAAGTATCTCTACCTTGAGACATGCCAAGTGCACCCAATCCAACACCTGTAAAACCAGTAGTAAAAATGTTTCTACTAATTTTATCATATTCCTTTTGATTTTTAGCCCCCATTAATCTTGGGAAAGCACTTAGAATGCTGAACCCTAACAATGCTGCACCAGAACCAATTAATGCCTGGTTGCCACCATAGCCAAACTCTGGTAAAGCTCCTCCAGATTTAAATAGGTTCGGATTATTCATCAATATTGCAATAAGGCCAGCAATCCCTCCAGCACCTGCATAATCCCAGAATCCCCAAGAGTCATCCCTCCTCTTGCCTCTACCTGCAATTACTCTGGATCTTGAGGTATCTCCCATTGCAGATATCTCAAACATTAAAGTCTCAAAGGCATTTTTCCTTCTAGATTTAGCTAAATCAGTGTCTAAAAATCCTCTCTCTCTAAACTCTGGTAATGCTCCTCCAGAAGCAAATAATCCATAACCACCACCACGACTACTTATAGCTCTTGGTTCAATCGTTGGTGGCATAAGATGATGCCTTGATCTATAAAATTGATAAGAAGAATAACCTAGATCTTCTATACTTACATCATTATACCAACCACTAAACAAAGCAGGATCATTCGCAATTTCATCTCCCGCAAGCCCATAATAATATTGATTTTGACTATATATATGCCTTAAGGGTTTCTTTGCGCTATCACCATCTCCAAATAATAGTCTAAAATCATTTGCAAATTGATTTGCAACGCCTTCTTCTAAAGAAAAGTTATTTAAATAGTATTTCCAATAGTCTTGAAAGTTGTCTTTACTGGTTGCTCCACCAGATATAACATTATATTGATCAGCATGTTTTGCTTCATGAGAAACTAACCAGCCAAAATATTCCCAAGGATTGAAAGGCCCAAGTTCACCATTTTTAACAAACCAAGAAGGATCGGTAAATGATGAAGATCCTCCTATAAATCCATCATTTGACAAAACAGAATGTAGCTTTGATCCTCTTCTTAGTGTTAAAAGGTTTGAAGTTGGCAAGAAAACAGGATGCCCAGAATCAATAATTTTTATAAAATGTGAATAATCTCCTTCTTCTGTTCCACTAAACATTTTTACAAATTCAGTAACAGTTTCCTTATAGTAAGTATCTAATGGTGTTCTATCTTGAATAGTCCATTTCAAAGATTCTACTGTATTTGTCGGGAGTCCAGATTTCTTTAATTTATGTCTGACAATTTCAGGAAAGCGATTAGCAGATCCATAGTGTCTTTTATAATAATCATGGAAAACATTACCAAGTGGATATCCCAAAATATCACCAGCACTGGTTTCCAAGACTTCCATCAATGGCCCCAAATCACCCTGCAATGCACTCTCTATCATGCCCCAAATGGGGGCATCTGCTGGAGCTTCCAAGGTTTCTTTTAAATTAGCCCATTGCCTCTCTCCAAAGCCAATAGCAGCATAAGTCCCAAGCTCTACAGTTGCAGCCAATGTGTCGTAAGCCTTTTGCGGATCATTGATTACATCTTTTGTTGTTTTTACTGTTCTCTCGTATACTCCTTCAATTTTCCCAGCAGGATCGTTCCAAGGACTATAAGTGCTTAGATCTGTTAGTTCACTACCCTTGAATAAATTTAAAAGCCCCAAAAGCCCTAGGGTTCCTAAAGCAAATTTTGTCCAATCCCAAAAACCCCAACTTTCATCATCAAATATTGAGTCACTACTAGATGTGCCGCCAAATGGATTAGAAAATCCAATCATTTTTGAAAATGAGCTTTTTTTGCCACTTCCTTCCAAATTTCTACCAGCAAAATGAATTCCATCTTGAAACTCTGGTAATGCTCCACCTTTTCCAAAACCTAATAGACTACCTAATCCAGCATAAGTTGCTCCAAGAGCAAATGGTTGCTTATCTTTACCACCATAAAGCATAGAAGCTATTCCAGCACCAGCAATTCCTAACCCAACACCCATATCTCCAAATAAAGTATTTAAATATAAAGCACTAAGAATCGTACCAGCAGTTGCACCAGCCCCGTATCCAAAGGATTTCAATCCACCTCTTTTAGAACCAGCAGCACTCAAACCACCGCCAAGTAGAGACAACAAGATAAACATCTCAGGTTTTATTGTCCTACCACCACGACCAAACTCTGGCAAAGCACCACCCGAACCCATGCTATTTAATTGATTTAACCGATCCACTCCTATTTTGCTGGTGGCTCTCTTGTTAATAATGTATTCACCACCTTCAAACATGAAAGGTGAACCTCCTCTAGCAAGTCCAACCATTCCACTTTGATGACTTGGGCCTTCTGCCAATCCTCCATTTTGTAAGAATCCTCCAGAACCAAAATCTGGATATGGAGTTGGATTCGATACTTCTCCATCCTTCCACTTATACCAATAAGCGTAATTATCGTAATAATTTGGAGATACTAACCCTTTCATATCTTCTGGCGAAATAATATTTCTTCCTTGGAAAGCTGCTGAGCTATGTCCAGATTTTATTTTAAGAATATTATTTTTATAAGATTCTTTTTGAACACTATCTGTAAAACTAGAGAAATAATTATGTTGTTTTTCTTGAGTAGCTAAATCCCCAGAATTACCACCAATTCCTACACCAAATGGAAGAGCACCAATATTAGAAAGCCAATAATTATAACGTCTACTTCCTAGTCTTTGATCAAAATTTAAATAGCTTCCACTGTTATCATTTGGAATTCTCCCATAATAAGAATTTTGATAAGTAGAGGCTTCGTCATAAACCATTATATTCCCAACAGGTACTATAGGTGTCCCTCTATGTCTATGAGCATCATTAAACCAATTTCCAGTAATTGAATTTGACCAAATATCAGCCATTCCATCTATAACACCCTCATATCCATCAATTCTTTTTAGTCTTTGACCAAAAGATTCTGTTCCTTTTGAGGTTATTACATATCTCATGGATTTTGCTGCGTCTCTAGATATAGCTCCATATTTCCAGAGTCTATATTGCAACTCTTCATCTAGAGATTTTGATTGACCACTCAACCCAGTAACCAAGGAATCTAATTTACCTGTGTCTGGTTTATCAAACGGATCAAGAATAGGATCTAAGAAATCAAGTGGGTTCTCCTTGTCTGGTTCATAAATTTTATCCAAAGCTAATTTGGAGGCGTAAAGTCCAGCGATTCCAGCAATAATTTGAAAGAATTGGGAGAGACCAAACCCAGAAGTACTTTTTGATGATGATATAGATGTAGAAGAACCTCCAATATGAGGAGCAAGAGAAGGGATATAGTCAGAACCAGGAGCAGTTTTTGTATTCAATCCAAATCCAAGGGCTTCAAAAATGTTTAGAAGTCCAAGGTATCCAGAAATGCCTGACAACCCAAGCATCATTAAATTGGACATGCTATAATCAGCAAGACTATTGGGGACAGTCCTTTTTGGTGCTTTATCTGGATCATAATATCCATTTTGAAACTCTGGTAATGATCCTCCTAATCCAAAATCTGAAAGAATTCCTCCTTTTCCTTGATTTGCCGTATATCCAAGGATTACAGAACCAACCAGTTGCAAATACTCAGCCACCGTAGATCCATCCCCCAAAAGTTTTTCTTGTGCTTTCACCCTTTTTTCAGTAAGACTACCTTGTTTCCCCTTTTTATAATCACCTGTATAAGCTATACCAAGCAATGAGTCTACATTTGATAAACTATATAAACCAGCTAATGCCATTAATCCGCCAACATTTCCATGTCTTCCGCTAGTACCCTCTTTTAAAAGGTTTAATCCTCCCAATAAAGAAAGAATTCCGAGTCCACCTACCGCTGTTCTTGAAACTGGAGATAATCTTGAATTATTTCTATTTGCCTTCCCAGTCATATCTGGATAAAAACCCAAAGTTCCTGCACCTATCAATCCTAATAATGCCAACAATGGAGCATTAGCTTTTTGCTGTCCTGTTGATTTTTTTGCTCCACTCATTATTTGGACATTCTCAGCAAGTAATCCAGACATAACTAAAAATCCCATCCAGTCAAATAATGGAGGGAATGCTGTAAACATTGCCTTAAATGGCTGTGGTGTATCTTTGTCAACTTTTGCATATTCTCTTGACCATATTGGATCATATTTTGTTCCACCTGTTCCAAGGAATGTTCCTGGTTCAAACTCTGGCAATGCTCCTCCATTGCCATAATAATCAAAAAATGGATCGAATTTTCCTTTTTCGTTATACAAGAAAAATGGCAAATAAGCTGCTAAAGTTCCTTCTTTTAACTTCTTCCCGCTTCTGTAAGTTGTATTATATTTATAATTTCCATAAACTGCTGCAGAAAGTATAGCTAAATCCAATGCGCTAAATCTTCTTGAATCATCTTTTGCTCCACTAATGCCATCAATAAAACTACCAACACCACTCAACAAACCCGCTGCTCCACCTAGAAGGAGGAAGGTAATCAACAAATTTCCGCCAAGTGCACCAAAATTCTTCCAAGTTTTGTTCTTTACACCAAAAGTTGTATTTTTATTATATTTTCCCTTTAATATATCTATTTCTAAATCATCTACCCAATCCGCATCAACCCATCCATCATCACCACCAAATTCCCTTAGCATTCCTCCAGAACCCATACTGTTGATATTATCTAAGGTTGATACCCCCACTCTATCTACTGCTTTTTTATTAACAATGTACTCTCCTCCTTCAAACAAAAATGGTGACCCATTACTAGTAACTCCAAGCATCCCACTTTGTTGGTGACTAGGGCCAAATGCCAATCCACTAGAGATACTAGATCCTGTTCTCAAAGATCCACCACTTCCATATTCTGTAAGCCCACCACTTCCATATGACCTAAAAGTGTCTCCATAATTTAACTTATACCAAGCATCATAAGAGTTGATGTAATCAGAAGAAATAAAAGTGCCAGCGTGTTGATTTGTTAAATCTTTCCAATCTACACCTCTCCTATAAGGTTTCATTACATTACTTAATGAATTGGCATGCCAATTTGCACCAGCACCACCCCATTCGCTTTGCGCATATCCTTCTGTTTGCTTAAATGCTATATGATACGGATTGGTTGCTCTTGCACCAGATGAAGCAGAAGAAGCATCATAAGAATTATTCCAAAAGTTTTCTGCACTCGCATTGGTAAGAGATCCTCCATGATAATTAGCCATATCCACCAACCCTGCGAGTGTTGGATAGTGTTGTCTCCAAACAGAATCATTAAAATCACTATCGGTTGGTAGACCAAAATTAGAGGAACGCAATTTGGCAGTATCCATAATGATCAAATCATTAAGGCCAAACATTGCTAAATCGGAAGAAATAAAAGAATCTTCAAAAAAGTAATTCAAATCACTTAGTGCATCCTCACCTAAAGCACCATCTTCACTTCTATTTAGTCTGTTTCTCATATTTTTAACTGCATTCTCTTGCCTTACAAAAGACATTCTATTCAAGATAGAATGGTCATAAGGCCTTCCTGTTCCAGAAGAATCCTTATAAGGCACTCTTGTTCTCCAAGAATTATTTGTAAATGCAATATAATAAAGAAGTTCATCTTCTAAAGGAGTAGGACTAATTCCTTTCATATAAGCATAGTAAGCACCAATATCTGTTTTTGGAGCAGGGTCTGGCTCTGGAGTAAATGGATTTGGATCTTTTGCAAGAATATCTAGGGCTGTTTCTCCTTTTAAATCTCTTGAAGTCAGCAGTTCTGACATAAAAATCGTTGAAAGAATAAATGGAACCAAACTCCAAAAGGCACTAGACCCAGAACCTGTTGCAGCTTTATATCCTGTAAAACCACCAAGTGCTGCGCTTAGAACAATAGCACCAAGTTTGTCTTGTTTAGACATTCTATTAATATTTGTTCCAAATATATTTCCAAACATTGAATCATCTGAATAATCACCCTCATCCCATTTCCGTTTTGCTTGTTTATCCTCAGAAGCATACACGGAAGCTGCAATCAACCCTAGAAATCCTGCACCTAACCAAGGATTCCCAAAGCCTATATTTCCAAATCCACTATTTCTTGAAAAGTTTCTATTTGTCCAAGAAGAAGGCCCCATCCCTATACTTCTTCCAATGCCACCACCTGGATAAAAACTTGGAAGTTCTCCACCATCTCCCATTCCTAAAATTCCACCAACTCCACCTATTAATCCTTTAGCTAACCCCCCAATCATCCCAATTCCACCCATAAGATTTGAACCAAGCCCATCCATGTTAATGGAACCAGGTGATGCGAAATTCCAATCCTGCTCTTTTGCTTTTAAAATAGTAAACATGGATGCTGCCCACATTGCAGCAAGTGCAGGGTCTGTAGCCTTCGATTTTGAACCTGCTTGAGATCCCATCAATGGTAAAAATATATTTTCATTGACCCAACCAGCACCTTGTCTGCCTTTCTCCCAAACCCAAAGAGGAAGATCCATAATAAGTGCCTTTGGAAGATCCCAAACAATAAATTTAAGAACACTCCCAATTGCACTAAGTACAGCCCAAGGTGGCCTAATCAACCATTCTGCTAATCCCCAATCAGAAATTCTTTTTTCCTTGTATCCAACAATGGGTGGTTCTATAGTTGCTCCTTCCATCCACCTATCCAAGTCCCTACTTGCCTTTGATTTAGTAGGAAAAATTCTTGTTCCTACCCTATTTGAAGAACCATCAGTTCCAGCATATTCTGGCAACATCCCGCCATTTCCATAATCTGGCATTATTCCACGATTGATCATATCCAATCTATCGGTTCCAATAGATTCTGTTGCTCTTTTATTGATAATATATTCTCCACCTTCAAATAAAAATGGACTGCCAGAACTAGTAAGACCAAGCATCCCACTTTGATGAGATGGCCCCACTGCCAACCCACCTTCGGCAAACATACTTTCATCCATCATCAACATTGCCAACTGAGCCATTGTTGCGTCATTCCACGAATCTGTGTTTTGAGGAAGGACTGCACCACCCTCTCCGTATCCTGCCCATTTTTGGAATGAGGTACCCAAACTGCTACCACCTCTTGCAGAAGATCCCTTGCCACCTCTTTTCCCACCACCTGCGTAAGCGGCCCATCCGGTAAGAAGACTAATTAATGAAATTCCTAATAAATCGGTAACATCCTCACTAAATCCTGCGTCATACATGAATTTTTCAAATCTATCCAATGGAGATTTAGTGGAATCTGCATCTTCAAAAAGCAACCAAAGAGGAAGAAGCATTGTAGGAATCATATCCAGGAATTTATTATTGGTAGGCATAAAATCACCAAATTGAGTATAAGGTAATCCAGCCATATACCCGCTTAATGTGTACAATGCCAATAAACCCGTAAACAATTTTAATAAACTGGTTTCCTTAACTGGGCCACCACCTTTCACCCCAAAATCTCCAATTCCTTCAAAAGTTGCCCCATAGTTAGAAATATCTCCACCAAGCATCCCAAAAACATTAAATACTTGACCAAATAATCTTAAAAATGGTGCAATCACTTCAGCTAAAATTGCAGGAATTCCTCCCATATTTTTTAGTTCATCCAATTTAGGATTTTCAGTCCAAGTTTTAGACACTCTAGCAGAGGATGGAACATCACCAGCATCTGGATCTACATAATTCCCTCCAGCATAAAATTCCATTCCTGTTGTTGCTCCTGGCGGATCAAATGGGAAATAAACCCCCATCTTAAATCCGTGTTCACCAATTAAATTAGTTAAAAATTCTCCTGTTGATAAATGAACATCAGCAATTCTAATAATATTTTTAAAAGCACCAAATGAACCATCATATGCATCTGGGTTGATTCCAGAATCATAAATAGGTGAACCAGAAACAGCACCTGGAGCCTTAATATCAACATTCAAAAAATTTGAAGCAACATCCGTTAGACTATCTATTCCAGGTATATCTGCTACTGGGCCAAAATCTATATATTTATTTAAATTAAATGCATCAGCAAATCCTCCAACTGCAAACTTCTGAACCTCTCCTCCACTTTTCATAAACAAGTTGTCTTCTTTTCTTGAAGCATTTAATGCATTAAAGAAAGCAACCCCATAACTGGAAACAGTATCCTTGTTAATTACATACTCTCCACCCTCCATCTCAATAGGTCTCTCATTTCCTACAATTGCCTTGATTCCACCATTGTCATGAGAAGGGCCATGCAACATACCACCCTCTGCAAACTTGAAGAGATACTCTATATTTCCTCCAAGTTCCGGTGGTAGAATCCCATAAAATGGGTTCTTAAACATGAACAATTCTTTAATTGTTCTTTCTGCAGATTGGAAAATCTTATCTACTACATCCTGTGGAGTTGCATACAAATCACCAATTAATCCTTCCATCATGTCACCAATAAAATCGGTGACACTTCTTGTTCCATTAACTAAAGTATCAATCAAGGCCTTGATTGCATCACTTGCCCCTACTGTTCCTGCTTCAACAATTGACTCAATAATAGAACCAAGAGCATTTGCTGCTGTTTCTTTGCCACCTGTTAATACAGAGGTAATAAAATCACCAATTGCATCTCCAGCACTCCTTGTTCCAGTTAAAACTTGAGTAAAAAACTCCTCAACTCCTTTTAAAGCCGTAATTGGACTATTCCCTCCAAAAATAGAATCAAGAATACTGTTAAATGCATTTAGAAAATCAAAAGCATCTCCACCAGTAATATTATCAAATATATTTGTAACTAGAGTTGTGAATGCAGTTGCTAGATCAAGACCCTCTGTAGTTGTACCAAAAATCGTATCAATTAAAGTTCCAAAAATAGATTCAAAATCTAAAAGATCATCTGTGACATCTATAATTGAATCTATAATTGTGTTAAATCCAGATAAAGTAGATAACAATTTACTAGTGTCAAAAATTGAATCTAAGATAGATTGAAAAATTCCAGATGGGGTTAATGAATCTCCAGTAATGGTTGCTAACAAAGTATCAATAATGTCACCAAAAACAGAGCTAAGATCTATAGAATTTGTTGCACCACTAAATACTTCATTTAGTATATCTGTAAAAGCTTCTGTCAATTTAAGAGGATTAGCCTCATCAAAAATAGAAGTAAGCATTGCCCCAAAAGCTGCTACTCCCGTTGCCAAATTCTCTGTGTCAATAATTGAATCTAATAAACTACCCAAAACATCAGCAGATCCTAGAAGATCTGATGTTGAATCAATTAAGCCACTAATAATACTTGTTAAGGATGCGGATGCGTCAAGCAGAGAGGAGTTGGGATCTAAAAGGCCAGACATTAAACTTGTAAATGCTGTAGCAGCATCTGTTACACTGCTTCCAACAAGTGTTGAAAGCATATTTGATATTGCAGTTCCGGCATCTGTTGTAGAACTAATAATATTTTCTATAAATTTTACAAGGGCATTTACAGGGGTTACCAACTCAGAAGGGTCAATAATCTTTTTAATTACTTCAAGAAATCCTGTAAGTGGTTTTACAAAATCTTCAGTTGCTCCAAAAATATTTTCTATAATTGTTTTTAATGAACCTGCAGCATCAATAGGATCAAGATCAACCCCAAAAATAGCATCAAATAAAGAACCTAATGCTGCCGTTGGACTTAATAAGTCTGTGTCATCTAATATGTTGTAAAAAAATTCTATTAATGCGGTAAATGAAGAGGTTAGTTTTGGT
>Ga0070754_10001685_pt1 | contig 17253 bp, 17 predicted proteins | sample VirMetDEL_Sep_01_FD_75181 | JGI IMG/M metagenome (GOLD analysis project Ga0070754, IMG submission 75181) | Aqueous microbial communities from the Delaware River and Bay under freshwater to marine salinity gradient to study organic matter... | ecosystem: Environmental > Aquatic > Marine >... | reverse complement strand
CGGTGTGCCTCCTGGCCACTTAACCGTTCCTCCTGCTATTGTATATGTTCCAATATTTACAGGAGATGCTGCTTTTTGAATAACTTTTAAGAAATAGGTTCCACCTGCTACTAAATTTGTAAATGTTAATGTAACATCTAGAGTAGCCGCTGCTAAATCTAAAGGTTGTCCATTTGCATCATTACCATCGAATGTTGCAGCATTTACACTAACTGTAATAGTTGCGCCTTGAGCTGAATTAACCTGTCCATTAACTGTTACATTTCCGGTTACTTCAAATAAGGTTCCGTTCCAGGTAAGGTTAGCATCTCCTTCAATCGTATCCGCTGCATTAAATACTGCAACTCTATTATCTACTCCTCCTGTGGCAGATACTGCGCCTGATACATCAGCTGACGTTATATTCGCCCAGTTTGCTTTACCGTCAAATGTAATTGATTTTAAAAACTTACCTACTCCTTCTGTACCGTCTGAAAGTTGTACTGCATGTGTGCCTGTTCCTCCGGTTGTTGCACTAATCAGTGCACCTATATTCTCCGCTGAACTGTTAAATGCGCTAACTGAAATACCTACGTTATTACCTGTATTACTGGCACCTTGAGCTGAAAAAAGTGCACCTTTTGCAAGACCATTTGTCTTTGTGTTTATTACTCTTATGCCATTAGTTAAAGTATCTTCTATGTTTAGAGAAGAACTAGGCTCAAATGCTCCTATTGCTAGTGTACTTCCGTTATCCAGTAATGTTCCTGTCGCAAGCTTATTGTTATTATCTTCCCTAAGAGTAGTATTAACCGAACCTCCTGTAATTGAGTCTCCGATTGTTAATCCTCCATATTCATTTATAGTCGACCAACTTACATCAGTTCCATCTGATTTAAGGAATGTGTCTACTGCTCCAATTGCTAATGTACTTGATTGATTAGATGAATTTCCTACAAATAAACTACCTCTATTTAAGTTAGGTGTAGCGTTGCTTCTTCCTGCACCGCCTACTTTAATTGAACCTGCTGATACGTCTACTCTTTGTACTTTACCTATATTTTGTATTAGGCTACTTTCTCCTGTTGGTGCTAAGTTAGTTATTTCACCTGCTACAGTTGATACATATAATGTATCTCCTAAACTCCAACCTGGTGTTGAAGTATCAATTCCAGATAATGTACCAAATGTAACTACTTCAACAGAAGAATTTAAATTAGCTGAGTCAAATGCTAATCCAAATGCTGGCATTTTATTAGCATCATCTGCATCTGCTTTCATTACGATTGGTGTATTACCGCTTATTCCGCTAATGTAAACTACATCTCCTTTTGAAAGTGCTTCTCCAGCTTGAGCATTAAATCTAATTGCACCTCTAAGGTCTCCTATAAATTCTGCATCTGCTCCACTAACTTCAATTTTACCTTGAACTTCTAATGCTTCTGAAGGTTCAGAGGTACTAAAATCTCCAATACCTACATTGGTATTTCTATAAATATTTCCACCTGTTGTTTCTGTCCATAAACCGGATGAAGGAAGACTTTGAGTTGATAGAATACCTGTAGCGTCTGCCACTACCATTCTAGTTCCAGTTCCTAATAGAGATGATAATTCTACAAATGTAGAATCTAATGTAATTTTAGCAGCTTCAACGTCAGCCGCTGTTAGGGTTATAATTAAATCCTGAGATCCTCCAAAAGTGGCTGCTTCAAAGGTAATAGTATCTCCTGCAACAAATCCACTACCTTGAGCCGATTTAGCTGCAGCTCCGCCTCCTGCTGAATATGGAACTGACACTAATATTCTAGTAGCGACTCCTCCGCTTACTTCTACTACTAATTTAAGGTTTATACCTGCTCCACTAGTTAATACACCTGTAGAACTTCCTGGTGTTTGATTAGTAAATACTCCATCCGAAGCTCCTACGAAATTCTGGGTAACTGAAGTTATTAAATCAGATCCAAATTCAATAGATCCTTCTTCTCTAACACTCATATTAATATCTCCTGCGTTGGAATCTATAGTTATAGTTCCTCCAGGGTATGGAGCCAGTGCATCATTAACTGTATCTTCTCCTATTCCATTATATGTAATAATATTAAAGCTTCCTCCTTTTGCTTGTAAATCAATCCCTCCTCCAGCAGATGTTGTTCCAGCATTACCTGTATAAACTTGAAAATCTCCACTTGGATTAAATCTTATATATCGGGTTCCATTAGTAGAACCTGGAAGATAATTACTATCATATCCATAAAATAGAGCGTTTGTTCCTACAAGATCAAACGTAGTATTTAAAGCATGGTTAAATTCTAATGTAAGCGTGTTATTAGGAGAAGTAAGACCTGGACCTTGGAACATTATAGATCCTGTTCCATTTGGATCTAATGTAATAGCACCGTTATTACTATTAGTTTTTAAAGCAAGTTGATTTCCTCCGCCTATTGTTGTTGTACCTGTTGTGGAGTCTATTGTAATGTTACTTGAAACCGTTCCGGATGATCCCTGATTAAGTACGCTTTGTAAATCTTGTAAATAAGTTGAAGGAATTGATTGCCACTGTCCAGTACCATTAAGGTCAGTTGACGTCCATACATATCCAATGTTTCCTTCAGAACCGTCTGAAAATTGCATGGTTCCGTTAAACTTATTAAGTACACTTGCTTCTACTTGATGTATACCGTACCATTCTCCACTTCCTTTGGTAATATTTCCTAATTCTCCTAAATATATTTGACTAAGGTCATTTATAGTTACATTAGCATCTGCTAATAAAGGGTCTCTTAATCTTAGTCCATACACTTCTCCAATTGTTCTAGCACTTCCGGCTTTGTATTTTAAATCCAAATCTGCTCCTACCATTGTTCCAGTATGAGTACCATCTGTAGTTATTTCTGCGTTAATACCTACTATCATAGCTGTTCCGGAAGTAGGGAAAGTAACTCCTCTAAATAGAACACCTCCTCCTACAGATTTTGCTTCAATTACCACTTGATTAGCAGGTCCTTCTGCTAAAAGAATTTTATTTGAAGCTAAGGCTGTTCCTATTGCCATGTTGGTTCCATTAAATAATAATCCTCCGTAGTCAAAATTATTACCGGATCCATTTACTCTAGGAACCTGGTATTGTGATCCAAAGGATACTCCTCCTCCTGATATTGCATTATCAACATATTCTTTATCTACTAGGGATCTTAGTGTATATCCACTATGATAGTTTAAAGCGTATTCTAAACCTTTGCCTAGAATCCCGTCAGTTACTATCATTCCTGTTTTTGTAATATCTAATTTATTGCTTCCAGCTCCAGTAGAAGTTATTGATAATAAGACTTGACCTCCATTAGCTACATCTATTTGAGATACATCAGTTAATATATCAGACGTTGCCTGTAATCTATTAAAAGTGCTTCCAATAGTTAAAGCTCTTTGACTAGTTCCTCCTCCGTCATTATTGAATATAATAACTGTGTCATTTCCTAAATAAGTACTTCCTTCGGTTATTACATTCTGTAAATTAGGAATAGTTCCATTAGATGCTAAGGTAATTCTACCCTGTTGGTCTACTGTTATATTTGCGTTTACGTATGATCCAGGAGTAACTGCAGTATCCGCTAAATCAATTGTTCCAGAACCTGTAATAGTTCCTCCATCTAATCCAGTACCTGCTGTTATTGAAGTAACTGTTCCAAATCCAGCGGCTGATTGCCATGTAACATTACCTAATCCATCTGTTATTAAAGTTTGGCCAGATACGCCATCTGTTACCGGTAGCTTAAATGCACCATTTCCAATGGTTAATTCATCAACCGATAAATTTATATACTTTCTAGTAGTTTTTGGTGGCATGTATGTAAGATTTATTTAGTTTATTTATCTAAACTTATCTTTACAGTTTACGCCATAATAACCGCTTTTAGATTAGTAGGTGAAGTGGATAGAATTTCAACTGTATTTAATGTAGCATTTTTAATTGCTAAAGACGCAACTATACCTCCTGGAACAGCATCCATGTCCCATACTTGAACTATGACATCTTGACTATTTAAATTATGAGTAATAGTGTCCCATGCCATACCTCCAGTTGATAAGTATTCCTCTACGTATTTTTTATTGTTTACCCATTCTTTAGTTACGTAAGCATTATCTGCTTGAGAATCTATTGCCGCGGTTGAATCTCCTGGGTTCCAAACATTTGCATTATCTGTCCATAGTATATGATTTCCAAACGTAGTATTTCCTTGATTTAGTACATATGATATATTAGTAGCGGTTTGCTCAAGAGAACCTGTTGGGCTCTGAATATATGTACCGTTTTGAATAAAATTACCGTTTACTATAACTAACCTTCCATCGTTAGTAAGGGTTACTCCTGGGTCTATTGTTAAGTCTCCCCATACAATATACATTGCGTTTTCAGGAATAGTCATATCGGATGTAATTGTATGGAATATTCCAACTCCATCTCCTGTTCCACCTCCTGCTGATACTACAACTACCCTAACGCTTGATATGTCTTGAGTAAAGGTTACATCAATAGCGTTTAATACGTAATTATCTATATGAGCGTCAACTCTATCACCTGTTGTAGTGTCTATGAAATCAACTACTACACTGTTTGTTCCTAATCCGTGAGAAATTGTTTTAGTGACATTAGCGGTAAAACTGGTTGTTTCTACATAAGATGCATTGGTTCCACCTCCGCCTCCACCGCCGCAGCATGTTAGACTAAAGATTTGACCGTTTTCATCTGTAAAGTAAAGGTCTTGAGTAGTTGGATGTAAATGTGTTTCTAATCCAGGGTCTCCTATCCAAACAATACCACTTCCTGAATCAGGTGTATTTGGAATACCGGGACTTCCTAATTGTTCTAAAAGAGTTAATTGATAAAATAATCCACCGCCTCCGGTTAAACTTACCCAACCTCTACCGTCAAGGTATCCTATGAAATCTTCTCCAAATTCAGGTTTTTGATTTTGAATACCAGTATAGATTATCTCACCAGGTATTCCAAGATCTGGCCAATTATTAAAGTCAGTATGACGATACCTCTTAGCTTCAGCAACTTCAACTAAAAATGAGTTACCTTCAGCTCTACCTTGGGAATCAATATTAAATGTAGTTAATCCATTAAGCTTTATACTTAAGTTATTATCTACGTTAATATACTTTACATTGAGGCTATCTAACCCCTCTATGGTGTTAGTTGTTTCATCATATGAAACATTATTCAAAAATTCCAATAAAGCATTAGATAGGTCGTTAAAGTTAAGGTTTGAAACCTCTATAATTGAACCTAGACTTGAATTGGTTAATTTTCTTATATTTGAAAGTTTGGAATATATAGCCATTTATCAATCCTACTATTTTTTTTATTTATTCTAGAAAACATGACTAATTATTACGTGATTTATTTATCAATTCTGTTTTTTCGTCTATGCTAGATTCTTTAGAAAAGTTTCCATCAAAGACGACACAATTATATAGATCAGCGTTAATAATATCATCAAGGTTGCTATAGATTGAAGATGACTTTATTTCGTTTAAATATCCTCCGTATTTACAGTCAAAGATCTTAGAGTATTTTATATCGTTATTAGAATATAACATGCTTTCTTTGATGCTTGAGTTTCTAATTACACACTGTTCAAATAAACAGTCTTCTAAATCAGCTTCTATATGACAATTAAAGAAGTCTATTCCACTTAAAGAAAAACCTTTTTTAATTCTAGCATCCTTTACTTGCACTCTTTTTCTAGCTGTATCGTAATTTATTATAGCCTTATTCATTTCGCAACAAGATATAAGCTCAAATAACTTATTTCTTATCATCTGATAATTAGACTCCACTAAAAAAGAGTGATTTTTTAAATCAACAAATAGAGGTATCTCCGGAAACGAGTGCTTAAATATTTCATAAGACTTAGTAGAATCTATAATCTTTTGATATCTTTCTAATAATCTTTGAATTTTTCTTTTTTCATTTAAGTCAAATGAAAAGTTATTAGTTAAAGTATTATACACGTGTTCAGCTGTGTAGTTAATTAACTCAACTGTTTCTTTTTTCTTTTTTTGATAACCTTTTCCTCCTGCGTATTTTACAGATACATATCCATCCATTAGGTTAGAAAAATCTGTTCCAAAATTAGAAGATCTTGGAAAATTATATTCCATAGGATTAGCTTTCTCTAATAAAGAACCTGTAAGCCTACTTGAATATAATTCTTTAGGAAAAATAAAAATAGCTTTACTTTGATGTATCTTTTGTTTTTCTGATGATGACTCTGGCCACATCTTAAATATCCTACTTTCATCGATATTTAAAATATATTTAAACTTATTTAGGTTTTCTAACTTATATTTTAAGTTTAAATCCATTTCATTAACAGATACTTTAATATTCATATTAGATCTGCTACTGGTAAATCCATTCTCATTAATGAAATTCATACACTTTAACATTGTATGAATAGCCTTGTGATAAGGCATTAAATCTGTATCAATTCTTTTCATCCTATGACCACCTTCAAAGTCAGGTGATACGTATATGGCTTCGTCTACGAATTTTATCTTTGACTTGTTATCTAATGGTATTACGTTTTTACCCAAATATTTAGCTAACTTTCTAGATATCTTATCGTTAGATAGTGGTGAAAAAAACTGAAACGTAAATCCTACATTAGTATTGTCAAAAAGAAACTTATTTTCGATATTATTATACACGAGTAATGTTTTTTATTATTTATCCCATACTCGTATAGAAATTTTGCTAATCAACTAACTGTATAGATACTTCATCTTTGTGAATCCATACTTCATTTCCATTCATAAAAGCAAGTTCATCCAACTTATTATGTAAATATGTTTTAGTTGGATATTTAGCTAACTGATAAACACCTGTTTCATATCTCCATGCAAATTCAAATTCTTTTTTTACTATTAACTCAGGTAAGGTGTCTAATTTATTTGCGTAATCTGTGATTAATACTTTCATCTTTTTAAAACTTTTATATATTATACTAATAAAAAATTAAAGATAAATAAAAAAAAATAAGTCTTAATGGCAACAACTGCTTCAAATTGGAAAATATTTAAATCTCTAGACTATTCAATACAGTTAATGTTAAAGCAGACAATAACGTATCTGTCTGATAAATTTAATCAAAGTCTACAAGTATTCACTGCAGCCAGTCCTTTTGGTCAGATATTATTAGTACTAGAAAATATTAGTCAAATGATATTTTACTACATAGAGGATGCCATAACTGAATTAAGTATAATTGATGCAACTAGAGTATCTTCAATATATTCACTAGCTACCTTAGCTGGACATAGTCCAAGTAGAGCTATTTCAGCTAGTGGAGAAATAAGCTTAACTACAACATCTGATTCTGCAAGTGCAGATTTTGATGTTATCATTATTCCAAACCTAACCAAATTAAAGTCTAGAAACAATGGACTTAATTACGTTCTAAGTTTACCACAAGATGATATTAAATTTTCAATGAAAGGAACCACAAATGGAACCTCAATGAAAATACTTCAAGGAGACATAGAAACTCAAACATTAACGGCTAAAGGTGAAGAGATAGAAAGTTTTTCAATAAACTCAGCTCAAAATTATCTAGTTGATAACTACATGGTAAATGTTTATATCAATGGTGAAAAGTGGAAAAGATTTAATTCAATGCTAGATATACCTAGAGGAGAAAAAGGGTATGTAGTAAAAACTGGAATAACTACAGGAGTTGACGTATTTTTTGGAAATGACTTCTATGGTAAAATACCTGGAAAAGGATCTGAAATAAAAGTAGAATATTTAGTAAACAGTGGTGCTTCTGGAAACATAACAACTGAGCAGGTTTCTCAAGTATTATTTGAATGGTCAGACACTGGCTTTACTTTAACTGGAAAAGAGGTTGACTTAAATACCTATATTAGAATAGACACTGTGCATTCACCTCAATTTGGAGCAAATCCAGAGGATTCAGAACTAACTAGATTATTAGCACCTAAACAGTCAAAGAGTTTTGCATTGGTTAACATAGACCATTATGATTCAGTATTAACTAGATTAAAGATATTCTCAATAATAAATGTTTTCTTAGATGAAAATGACAGTAGGATGTTGAACCTGTTCCTAGTTCCAGATATTAATAAACTATTTAATACTGGTCAGGATTATTTTAATGTAGACCCTTCTAAATTTAAATTAACAGAATTTAGAAAAAATGAAATAGAGAGATATTTAAATATGACTGGTTCTAAATTGATATCAACAGACATTAAAATAGTAGATCCTATCATTAAAAAATACGTAATCAATATAAGCACTATAGTATTTGATGATGTTGCACCTGAGATAATTAAAAGAGACATATATAATAGACTAGGTAACTACTTTATAGAGAATAAAAGAAGACATAGAATACCTAAGAGTGACTTAATAAAGATTATAGAAGAGATAAACGGTATAGATTCAGTAAACCTAAATATCGTGTCTGAAGCAAATGAAATATCATACATAGAAGACCCGGAAAACGATTTAGTAGGATTAGATGAATTTAACGATATTATATTAGAAGACTATGAATTAGCTATTATACAAGGCGGATTTATAGATAGATATGGAAATGAATATTCACAAGGTATTTCTGATCAAGCATTAGGATCTGTTAATATACAAATTAAAAAAATAGTGCCAAGGCCATTTAAATAGTATGACAAAAAATAGCATATATAGAGCGGCATTTAACAGAAAAAAGCAATTGCTTAACACAGGGTACCAGTATAAAGAAAATATCCTTAAGAATACTTTATCTAAGCAGATGTATGGAGTAAACGAAACATTAGACACTTTCTTAAAGAATATCAATGAAATTGTTTACGAAAATATTGAAGCGGTTAAAAACATTAAGATTTTTGCAAATCCCGCTCTAGATAAGTACGAAAGGGATATAAAATAAAGTATTAAAATTTAGACATGCTTAAAGACAAAGAAAATAAAAAGGCTTTAAAGGATGAAATAGAAAGCCTATTAAGCGGAATGAATCATCAAGAATTTGATGATTTAAATGTAGATCAAGAGCTTGCTGAAGAAACTCAACCAGAGAGTCCATATGACTTCGATGAAATGACAAGAGAATTTAATGAAAAAGCAAAACAGATCACAGATTCTCTTTTTGAGTATTACGTAGAGCTTGGGATACTTGAAGAAAACAACTACATAAAGTTAAAGAAAGAAATGGACACAGTTAATATGTCTAATATTTTCTTTCAAATAAAAACCTTAAAGATCACTATTACTAAAATAATGGAAGAGATCACAACAGGTAACACTGCTCCACGTTTAATGGAAGTATTTGGACAGCTTCAGGATAAATTAAAGACTCTAGTTCAAACACAGGCTAATCACATGCTTTTCTTAGAAGAAACATATAAGAAAATCAACAATGAAGATCCTAAAAATCCTAATAATACTTTAAATAATAACAATAATGAAGGTGAATTTTTTATCTCTGTTGGAACCAAAAATATGGTAGAAAGTTTACCTGAATCAACTGAAACTTATGAAGTGGATGACGATTTAGTTAACCCTTCTAACAAAACAGAATTAATGAAAGAAAACAATATAGAAATAGAGGACGACAATGATTCTGACTCTGATTTTATAGATGTTACTGAAATAATATAATCGCCTATGCAAAACCCATTATCTAGAGGAGGAGGCTTTACTTCTTTGAAATTATCTAGCTTAAATTCAGAAGATGGAAATAATCATGTATGGAATTCTGAAAAAGTAAATACTATAATACACAGAGTTTCACAAGAAGGATTAGATATTAGGGGAATGCAAAACACTCCTTTTAAAGAAAATGATATTCTTTTAAAAAGAGCAAATTTACCTTTTGAATACACTAAAGAAGAATGGGAAGAATTACAAAAATGTAAGTCTGATCCAATGTATTTTGCTCAAAAATTCGCGTTTATTAGAACACCTAAAGGGGATATGAGTGTTGAAGACGCTGGAGGTTTAAGAGATTTTCAAGAGCAGATAGTAAAAAATACTCATAACAATAAGTTTAATATATTAATGGCAAGTAGGCAAATTGGTAAAACAGTTACTACTGCAATTTATATAGTTTGGTTCCTACTTTTCAATAAAGAAAAGAACGTATTAATGGTTGCTGATAACATGACAACCACTAAGGAAATAATGGAGAAATTAAGAATAGTTTTAGATAACTTACCGTTCTTCATGAAACCTGGAATTGTTAAAATAAATGAGTCATCCATAAGGTTAGATAATGACTGTAGATTAGTACTTAGAACTACTACCAAAAAGTCCGGTATTGGTATGACCGTGAACTTCCTTTATATAGACGAGTTTGCACACATATCAGAGTCAAATTTAGACAAGTTTTATAGAGCTATTTTACCTACAATTACTGAAGATCCATATGCAAAAGTAGTGATTACTTCTACCCCAAATGGAAGAAATAAATTTTGGGATATTTGGACTGGCGCAATAGATGGAGATAATGAATACTGCCCAATGAGAGTAGACTGGTGGCAAGTACCTGGAAGAGATGAAGAATGGAAGAAAAAGACTATTGCAAACATGGGATCTGAAACAGATTTCAATCAAGAATATGGACTACAATTCTTCTCAAGTGATCAACTTTTGCTGTCTTCCAATGATCTTCAAAAGCTGGAAACATATCAATCTATATATGAAAATGTTTCTTTAGATTTAGATGAAGAAGACTTCTATATAAATGACTTTTTAAGCTTTCATAAAAAGTACAAGAATTACACACTAAGTGATTTTAAAAATGATCCATCCTACTTTGTTGTTTCTATAGATACCGCAGATGGTGTAGATCAGGATTTTTCAGTAATGAATATATTTAAAGCTGTTGCGTTACCTATAAAGGATCTTGAAAAAAATAAAAACAATATCAAAAGCGAACTTGATTGTATATCAATGGTTCAAGTAGGTAAGTTTAAGTCTAACTCATTGAATATCAACGACTTTGCTATTGCCTGTGAAAAGATAATATATGATATATTTGACCCTGAAAAGGTTAGAATAATATTAGAGTTAAATCATAAAGGTGAAATTTTACATAATAGATTTGCAGCTAATGATAATTACTGGTGGGGACAGATGGTTCACACAAAACATACTGAGCTATCTAAAAATATAAAAGCGGGTGTCCGCCTGGGCCCGACGAATAAATTAAAGTACTGTGAGAAATTTAGATACTATGTTTCTATTAATAAAGTAATTGTTACTTGCTATGAAACCTATCTTGAATTATCTTCATTTGGAAGATCTAAAGGAGGAAGTTATAGATGTCAAAGTGGACATGATGATTTAGCAATGACATGTGTTAACACTTCTCCTCTTTTTGACTCTCCTCAGTTTTGGGAAATAGGTGGAGAAGTATATGAAAATACGTCAGATGAATATAAAAAAGACTTGTATGAAAAGATACTAGATGTAAAAACTGATAAAAAAGCATTTGACTTTGACCGCTTAAATGACTTAAATAATCAATTAAATCCTAAAGAATTTAAAGATTCAAAAAGAAAGAGTGTGTTCGATATCAACCATTTAAAAAAAATTAGCAAAATTAATCGCGATTTTTATAATTCATAGTGAAAAAGTAGTATAATATTTTTATATATTTAAACATTCCAAAATCACTCAATATGAAAGAAATAATTTTACCAGAAAAATGCGAAACCATGCATGATTTCTTGGTACAAAACAAAGATGTTGTCTTTGATGCGGTGCTAGATTCAATAGAAGATCAGTATTGGGATAAGACAGTAAATACTGTAAACATCTTGAGGATAAACAGTAAAAATAAAGATAGCACAATTGCTTTAAAAAGAAAAGAATGGATTAAAGCTTTAAAAAGTGCTGAAGAATATTTTAGTAAACCATATATTGAAGCCTATGAAAAATGCCATAGATGTCTAAAAATTATAAAATATCTAGAAGGACTAGACTGATAACTTATAATTTTAAGCCCATAAATAACAAAAAAAATAACCCATACTGAAGATGCAAGGATTTGACGAACTAAACAAAAAGATTAACAACAGAATACAACAATTATCAATACTAGTACATAACAAAGAAAATACTCAAAGAGAATATGACGAATTAGCAGAATTAATATATCCAAAATTAAAATATCATATTTGGAAATTTTGCAAAAACAATCTAGACACTGAAGAGGCATTACATTTTACTCTAGTCAAAGTGTTTAATAATATCGATAAGTATAATCCAGAAAATGGTAGATTTACAACATGGGCTTTTACAATAGCCAGGAATGAAACCTTATACTATTTAGATAGAAAACATAAAGACATTCCAAAATATATTGAAATATCTACTCTCTACGAAGATAGCAAGTACAATGATCAGTTAAGTGCAGAGGATAAACAGAATAATCATAATGAAGTAACTGATATCTTCAATAAAACTATCTCACAGATATACAATCTTAAAGATGAACTTCTTAAAAACATAGCCATTGACAAAATGGTTAAGAACACCAAAGTAAAAGAAATAGCTCTTAAATATGGAATACCTGAAAATACAGTTAAAACTAAACTAAGAAAAGCCAGGTTTGAAATAAGAAAGTCTGTAATACAAGAAGATCCAGAAGTAAATAGAAAGCTATCAGATTCATTACCAAATTTCAAAGTAAAATCTTAAAAAATGAAAAATCTAATAATAAGTCTAAGCCCGTTAAACATTACTCGTAGAATAGTTTATGTAATAAAAGAACTTTACATGTTCTTTTTTTACGTTAGAACAATGTCAAACATAAAGCAAGAGTTGAAAAACAATAAAATAGTTAAGTACTCTTGGTTTTCATACGTAAAGGCAGTTAATCTTAAAGCTGAAACACTGTCTCTAATGAATAAACCAGAACATGACTTAGATGAAAATGAAAAAGCGGAGCTAGATAAACTAGAATTAAGCTTTATTAGTAGAGAAATATCTAAATATAATGATATTTTTATATCATCGGGAACTATAGAGTTAATAAAAACCACCGCTATTAGAGTTAAAGACAATGACTTTTATGGATATATGGTAGAAATATCTTTTAAATGGAATAACGCTAAATTATATCAAATATTAAGATTATTATTTCAAGTATCTATATGGATTATATTACTGTCTTTTTTACCATATAACTCTATCTATAAATATATAGTACAGTTTTTCTAATAAATAACAAAAAAGATTATTGATATGAAAATTAAAGAAATAGTAACTAAATGGTCATGGCAAATACTAGCTATCTTATTTATGTTACTTTATTTAGGAAAAGGCTGTACTTCTAAGAAGATAACTAAAATCGATAAGAAAATAGATAAAACCCATATTGAATTAACCCAAACGGTAGATTCTCTATCTTCAGAAATATCAAATTTAAAAAAGGAAGTTGCTAATAAAAAAGAGGTAAGAGACATTATGGAAAACGTAATGTTAGAATATCTTATTTACGAAGACGATTTAGATAAAGGAAAAACAAGCTTATCTCAAATTAAAAATAAGATAGAGCAGAATGATTAAATGGATAAAGAACAACAGAGAAACTGTAATTAGAAATTCCTTTCTATTTCCTATTTTACTAGTTGTTATTATGTCAATTAGCCATGTAGTTAGTTGGTATGATATAGGAAACCCAATCTCTTGGGCAATATATCTTTCTATAGCTGTTGAAATATTTGCACTTGCATCAGTATCAGCCGCCTCAATAAAAATGAATAAAAGCAGTATCTGGTTTCTTTTTATACTGGTTACTTTAATACAATTAATTGGTAACGTTTTTTATGAATATCAAGAAATATCTTTAACAGATTCTGGATTTTTAGCATGGACTGAATTACTTTCACCTTTCTTTGAAGATTGGGATCAAATGGATCATAGAAGATTCCTAGCAATTATACAAGGAGGAACTCTACCTATTATGTCATTAACTTCATTGCATTTCTATATTAAGTTCAACGAGAATCTTCACGATTCCGAAGAAAAAAAAACTCAACAATACTTTGAAGCCAGAAATAAAATGATGGAAGATATAGTAGAAGCAGCAAAAGCAGAGGAGGAATATAATGAATCAAACGAGCCTCAAGAAAAAGAAGATGACACTGAAGACGAAACAGAATATCTCCTAAGATCAGAAGCTAATAAAGAACATTTAGAAGAATCCATTGAACAGGCTGAATCGGGTGAAACTGAAGAACTATCACAAGACGAATTAGAATATTATAAAGGTATACACGATTCTAGCAATATCTCAGATCCAAGTAGATATATAAATATAAAGGAAGAAGATAGAAGAATATCTAAAGGCCTTAGACCTCAAAAAAATTGGGGAAAAAAATAAAGATGTATAAATGGGTAATTGCAAAGGAGAATGCGTAAATGGTGTATGTGTATGCTCAACCGTAGCTACTAAACCTCTTCTTACGCTAAAAAACAATTGTTTTGTAATAGAGGACGGTGATAAGACCACGGGTAAAATATGTTTAGATGATTTTGCTTACCCAGTAGACGGTAAACAGTGCATGCAACTGGAGATTCCTAAATCAGCAGAAGGCGCTGAATGGCAATCTTTAACCCTATTTGATAATAATATATCTATTGCATCGCCTTCTGAGGATCTTGATTCTACTCTTTCATATGTTAGAGGAATTATACTTAAAATAATGTATAGTGTAGAAGATGAAAATCTAGAAGAGGTTCCTCTAAAGGATAAAAAATCATACATAACTATTACAAATGCTGATGGTGAAGAGTGTACATATCCATTATACAATTTTTTTAGTATCTTTACTAATCCAGTTGTAGATGATCCTTCTGAATTTATAAATAAAATAGTTATAAGCAACCCAAGTACTAAATATAGTTTTAAAGTAGATGCTTTAATACTTTACACTAAATCTAGTACTTTATAAAAAATAATATTACTTAAATGGTATCATTAGACAGCGCAACCGAATTAATACAATTAGAACATTTTAGTTCTGGTGGTAATGATGTAGATTATATCCCAACTTTTATTAACACAGACCGAAGAGGTCAGAGTACTTCACTTGGATACTGGCAAATAGGTTCTACAGAACAACATGGGCAGACTTATTCTCCTGTCTATAAAATGATTTTTGCAGATCTTAGTAATGTTACGGCTACTCATATAAAAATATGGGGAATTAGTAATATTGGAAATGAAGCGGTGATATTTCCAGTAAGATACTTTACATCGGATCCTTTAGGTAATTCCGTATTAGATATCTACTTAAATAAATTTGAATTCACAGACGCTTTAGGAAATGTTGTTGCTCCTGGTGGAGATTATAGCATAATAGGTTGCAAGAAAAAATCAATGCCTTTAACTTACTAATGGACTTTATATACGAAAATAACATAGTGATGACTTATGCTCAGCATAAGGATTTTACAAGAGGGCTTCCTTTTTATGGAGAAAAAGGAGACTTTAATTTCGTAATGGGTAGAAGTCAATTTACTCCAGGTATCTCTATTAAAATACTTCCACTTAGTGATTTATCTAGAAACGCAGACGTTGGAGTAACTGAGTTTAGACAATATGTAAATACTATTAATAATATGTTTAAACCAGGAGATAGGATTAGAGGAATAGAAATGAACTCCATGTTGACAGAAGAGGATGATGATGGAACCCAAGTAGTTGGTAGATTCGATAAAATAAAAGTAGATTACAGTAATCAACAAATAAGAGCTTTTATTAAAGATCCATCAACTATGAAAACAACTGAAGTTTATCCAGGAACAATGGAGAGAATAATGGAAAGTTCAACATACACTCCAAAGAGTTCTAGACTAATACCTGACTTTGAATCTTTTATAGCTAATTCTTAAATTTTACTCGCTCGCTAGCAAAAACTTTATTATTGCTCATTGTATAATAATCTTATAGATAATAAAAAATACAAATTCACATATGAGTAATAATGATGATTTAATGAAAAAAGCATTAGATAACTTAGAATCAAATAGTGAACTGGAGTATAATCAAGAAGAAACGCCTGTTGAAGCTGAAGATGCTCCTAAAAAAGTCACTAGTCTAGGTAAAGCTTCTATTTCATCTACCGTTGATACAATGGCTAATGAATCCGGTTGGAAATTAGCTGCCTTAAATACACTTCCTTCTAGAGGTATGTTATATGAAAATAACATTGAAATCTTAATTAAGTCAGCTAAGACTAAAGAGATTAGGCACTGGTCTACTATAGATGAATATGATCCAATTGATGTATCAGATAAAATAGCTTTTATTACAGACTCATGTTGTATGTTAAATGCAAAAGGTTCTGGTAAAAACCTTAGTTCTAATGATATACTTGAGATTGACAAATATCAAATCTTATTTAAAATACATAGGCTTACCTTTCCAAATAATGAAAATACTTTAAAAGCCAATATAAAGTGTCATAATAAAAAATGTGGACACATTAACTCTATCCCCGTAAGTGATACTAATCTTCAAGGTTTTGATTTTCCAGAAGAGTTAATGGAATTTTATTCTAATGAAGAAAAATGTTTTGTAGTTAATTCAGAAAAATTAGGAGAAACAATTAGGCTTTATATGCCAACTATTGGTTCAACTAGACTAATGAATGAATATAAAAATATTTGCAAAAGAAGAGGATACACTGAAGATAAATCCATAGATAAAATACTTCCATACTTAATAAGCGATTGGAGAAAAGCTACTTCTACTGATCTTCTTAATATGAGAAGTGAAAGCAATAGATGGTCTCAAAACAAATTTATGTTCTTACATAAAGCAACTGAAATGCTAGCAAATAATTCTAAAAATAAAGTATTAGGTATTTGCGAAAAATGTACTACTAAAATGGCCTCCTCTATTTTTTTGGGAGGAAGCTTCACTGCAAAAGATATTTTCATTGTTTCAACTAGACTTAGAGATCTTATTTGATATAAACATGGAATTAGCGGTGAAGCTTAACCAAAGCTTTGAGACACTGTATAATCTTGATTTTTTAGAATATTCAATGCTAGTAGCTTCTATAAAAAGAAAAATAGAAGAAAAAAATAAACAGCATGAAAATCCAAATGACCCTATCTATTTTGATAGTAAGAACCCTACTAATCTAGGAATTCCTAACAATATAAAGGGCTTAGGATAATCTAATAAATAATAAAAAAGATCTATCAGTGAGTATTTCTAAATATAT
>Ga0070754_10001679_pt1 | contig 17314 bp, 16 predicted proteins | sample VirMetDEL_Sep_01_FD_75181 | JGI IMG/M metagenome (GOLD analysis project Ga0070754, IMG submission 75181) | Aqueous microbial communities from the Delaware River and Bay under freshwater to marine salinity gradient to study organic matter... | ecosystem: Environmental > Aquatic > Marine >... | reverse complement strand
TGAGACCGTTGGGGAAGATACCTTCTCCGCTTCCTCTTACGGCACCTGTGGCTTCACCTACGACGCCTCTAGCCCGGACTTTGTGCCCTACGATCAGCTCACCGAGGAGCAAGTTCTCCAGTGGGTCTGGGCTGACGGCGTGGACAAGGACGCAACGGAAGCGGCTCTAGCCGCCAAGATCGAGGCTGACAAGAACCCGACCAGCGCAGCAGGAGTGCCGTGGTAACATGGAAACTTTATTTAATATTTTAGAAGTTTTGCCTACTTGGTTTGTGGTTATTGACGGTTTATTAATCGCTCTCCTGGCCGTAGCAGCCCTTACGCCTACCAAAAAAGACGACGCTATTTTAGATCGTCTTAAAAATATTTTTGACAAACTTCGAAGTCTTTTAGTTAATCGCGATTCTAAGGTTTAAAAAAAACTATGCAGGGCCCAAACCAACTAGAGATACTTGTTTCTTTGTGGCCTATCTTTGCAGGCTTTATAAGCCTTGTAATCGTCTTAGCCAAAATGCACTCAGATCAAGAGACCCTTAAAGAAAAAGTAAGGGTCTTATTTGATCTTTGGAACAGTCGAGATAAATAATGCTTCAAAATCTTATAGGCCCTGTAGCCGATATTCTTGATAAGTTTATTGAGGATAAAGATCAAAAGGCGCGGCTGTCTCATGAAATTGCTACTATGGCTCAACGCCATGCACAAGAACAGGTACTGGCTCAACTAGAGGTCAACAAGCAGGAAGCCTCTCACAGAAATCTTTGGGTAGCTGGGTGGCGTCCTTTTGTTGGTTGGACCTGTGGGGTTGCAATGGCTTGGCACTTTATATTGCTTCCGGTTACTTTGTTTATTGCAAGTTTTGCAGGCTTTGAAATTCCTCAACTACCTTCATTTGATATGGACAGTCTTATGACTGTTCTTCTTGGTATGTTAGGTTTAGGCGGTCTTAGAACCTTTGAAAAATCAAAAGGACTTGCACGATGATCAATGAAGAACAACGCCTAGATCGTATTGAAGTAAAGTTAGATAAACTAACTGAAGCTGTTACTAATATTGCTCGTGTAGAAGAAAAAATATACGCATCAACAAAACGTATTGATCGTTTAGAATATAGATTAGATGTAAATGAAGGCGAGTTAGATGGCTTAAAAAATATTGTAGCTCAAAATTCATTTACTGTCAAGGCCTCTGAAAGAATTTTCTGGATTATTTTTTCAGCAGTTGTTTCTTTAGGGGTTTACTTTTTACAGTAAATATGTTATAATGTATATGGTTTATTTCTTGGAGAACTTATATGGCTCGTAAAAAAGGCTCAACGCGAGCTAGGTACAGTGTTGGTGGCTTGTCTTCGCTCGTTACTCAGCTAAAAAGCGGAGCCTATACCTATGGCGATGCCAGTGAAGCTTTTCGAAGTGGTAAAATCACTAAAGAAGAGCTTAATCAATTCACACAAGAATTAAACAGAGTCACTGGTACTACCGCAGGTAATCGGCCTTATGAGGTTGGTCAGGTTGTGTCGTTGCCACAACAAACTACTACGACCGTAGAACCAGAGGCACGAGGCGCACCCGCACAGGAACAGAATACTTCTGCCCAGTCTGGTCAACTTCGCCCCGGTGGCCGTGGTAGTCTTGAGCCTGATCCAGAGGCACGAGGCGCACCTGCACAAGAACGAAACGGCGGTCTTGAGCCTGATTATTCAACAGACCCCCAGACTACGACAACGCCCACTGGCGGACTTGGAGGCAGCAGCGCCCCTATTGGAATTGATGTAGGACGCCCCGAGACTCCCAATTTAGAGCGTATTGCTCCTCAGTATATGACAGGCTCCAGCCGCTCTCAAGTTGTTAACTGGGTTGACTCGCCTCAAGCAGCCGCACAAACTGCAAAGGCTACAGGCGTAACTACTGTTGATACACGCCGCGCAGAACAAGCAGAAATGCCTATGATTGAAGGCACCGCCGCTGCTATGCAAGCTGCTCAGGCCCCAGGCCTTACTGCTATGGAAGCTGCCCAGGGTCAAGTAAGTCCCGAAGCTATTGCTTCTGTTAAAGAAGGCACTATTACTCAACCGGCTGTTGCAGCTCAGCGAGACACTAAGGCTGAGCAGGCGGCTATGGCTAAAGCGGCTCAAAGGCCTACGCCACGAGATTACATGGGAGCCACTCGGGGTGGTTCCGCACTTAATACTCTACAGAATCAGCTTCTTTCCGGTCAGTATGTTTTTGGAGATGCTGGAAAAGCATTCCAACGAGGTGAAATAACTCAAGAAGAACTTAATCAATTTACAGAAGAATTCAACAGAGTAACCGGAACTACCTTAGCAAATAGGCCCTATGATATTGGAGACAAGGTAGACATTCCTCAAGCGTTTTTTGTCCCTGCTCCTACACAGTATGATGTGGGCGTTACAACTGACGAACGCTATAGGGTCATTCAAGCCGAAGAGCCTGATGTTGCTCAGCGAATTGCACAACAAATTACTGACCGCCAACAAAAAGACTTATTGAATATTGTCACGGATGAAGGTGTTAATCTTGATGATATTCCTGAGTTTAAACTGGCCGAAAAGCGCACTGCTCAGGTTGGCGAAGCTAAAACCCGAATTGCTCAACAACTAGGGAATGCTCCTGTTGTTGATCTCCAAGGGCGTCAGGCTATTCTTGTAGAGGCTCCTAAGGGTGATGCAGCTCAAATTGGGGGCATTCCTACCGCTCAGGCCGCATCCATGCAAGCAGTTACAGGAGAGGCTCGAAAAGCCGCTGCAGCCGACATGGCCGCTGTTGTTGGTAATCTTCCGCCAGACATTACTGCTGCAGTTCTTGAAGACCCTCAAAAGGTTGAAGCAGAACTAGACACAGCTCCGGTTGAAGTAAAAGCCTCGGTAGCCGCTTTGCCACGAGAAGCCCTTGTCTCTACTCAAATGGAAGGCCTTCTTGCAGGCATTGAAGATAATAAGATTCCTGTCTGGGCCCGTCCGGCTGTTGATCTAGTTAACCAACGTATGGCCCAAAGGGGCCTTACAGCCTCTACTGTAGGCCGTGACGCTCTCTTTAACGCAATCATTCAAAGTGCGTTGCCTATTGCTCAAAGCAATGCACAGGCTCTTCAGCAACGTGCTTCTCAAAACCTTTCTAACGAACAGCAAGCTAACCTTCAACAAGCCTCTCAGGTTATGCAGCAAAGGCTGTCTAATCTTGCTAACCGCCAGACTGCGGCCTCTCAAACGGCTCAAATGGCTCAAGAAATTAACCTGCGCCAAGGCGAGTTTGAACAACAAGCTACGTTGACTGCTGCTCAGCAACAACAACAAACGCGCCTACAAAACCTTCAGAATGCTCAGCAACGAGCTTCTCAGGAATCTGCACAGCGCCAACAAGTTGCTTTGGCTAATCTTGATACCGCTTCTCGCATAGACCTTGCAAATCTTGAAGCTCTTAATGCTGCAGGTGCCCAGAACTTAAATGCCGAACAGCAGGCCCGACTAGCTACCTATAACGCGCAAGTTAATCGCGTTATGCGTCAAGCCGAACTACAGCAAGATATGGAAAAGGCTAACCTTAGCACTGAGCTTCAGGTTGAGTTAACCAATCTTACTGAACAAAATGCAGCCGCTCGGGATACGATGACGGCTCAAAACCAAGCCCGCCTTGTAAACCTTCAGACCCTTGTTGACTTTAAAAAGACTAATGCTCAGTTGGCACAGCAGATGGACCTTGCCAACATGAACAACGAGCAGCAGATGGAGTTAGCCAATCTATCCGAAAGGGCTGCTACGGACGCTGCAAACTTTACTGAAGCCAATCGCTTTCGTCTTCAAGAGTTGACTACGGCTGCTAGTGTTCTAAGCCAAAACGCAGAGCTTCGACAGCGAGCAGAACTAGCAAAACTTAGCGCAGCCGAAAAAGTTTCGTTGGCAAACTTGACTGCCCGCAACCAAGCAGACTCTGAAAACATGAATGCTCAGAATATTGCTGAGCTTCAAACCTACGAAAAGAAGATGCAGGCGGCTCAAGTTAATGCCCAATTAGCACAACAAATGGGCCTTGCAAATCTTTCTAACGCTCAAGAAGCTGCGATGTTTAATGCTCAAATTGATGCAAACATGGACATGCGTCAGTTTGATTTTAATCAGCAAGCTGCTTTAGCTAATAGTCAGTTTATGCAGACTATGACCATCAAAGATTTTGATGCCCAGCAACAGGCCACTATGCAAAATGCTACGGCTATGGCCTCTATGGACCTTGCAAACCTTGATGCCAATACGCGCCTTGCGGCCCAAAATGCCCAGTCTTTCCTGCAGATGGATATGGCAAATCTTGAGGCTGAGCAACAAGCTCGCATGTTAAATCAGCAACAAGACCAACAGACTATGTTGTCTAATCAAGCAGCAGTAAATGCTGCTAGGCAGTTCAATGCTGCTAATGAACAACAAGCCAATCAGTTTATGGCTAGCTTGGCTGTTCAAATGGAACAGTTTAATGCTGCTCAAGCAAATGCCATGAACCAGTTTAACGCTTCTGAAAAGAACCGCATTGCGGCTCAGAATGCTCAGAATGCTACCCAGGTCTCCTTGGCTAATTCTCAGCTTGTTACTCAAGTTAATCAGTTTAATACTCAGCTTGATCAACAGCGCGAACAATTCAATGTTTCTAACCGACAAGCTATTGAGCAAGCAGACATGGCTTGGCGCCGTCAGGTTGCTACGATTAACACTGCAGCTCGTAATGCCGCAAACCAACAAAACGTAATGAATGCCTTTAATCTGACTATGATGGAACAGCAGAATATCTGGCAGCAATTGCGCGATGAAGCCGCCTATGTTCGACAGTCTTATGAAAACGAACAAACCCGTAAGACTCAGTTGTACGCTACAGCTATTGGTAATGAGGCAAGTGCTTCTACCGAAAGTAGTACAAGTATTACAACTTTAGTTAATACTATTAATACTATCCTTGGGGGTTAAGCATGGGATTCTTTAGAAAGATTTTTAAAGGCGTTAAGAAAGTCTTTAAAAAAATTGGAAGCGGCATTAAGAAAGCCGTTAGTAAAGTCGGCAAGTTTATGGGCAAGCTGGGGATTGTAGGTCAGATTGGCCTTGGTCTTATTCTTCCTGGCGTTGGTTCTATGATGGGATCAATGTTTGGAAAGTTAGCAACATCATTAATGTCTAGCACATATGGTGTTGTCCGGGGTGCTGGTCAAGTTATCAATGCTGCAGTAAATATTGGTACTAAAGCCGGTAGTGTCTTCAAAAGTGTTACCGAGGGTGTTAGTAAAGTCATCGGTGAAGTAGCAGGTGCTACTCTTAATAAGCTTGGTGTTAAAAACATTGGTAAAATTAGTTTAGAAAATAAAGGCTTTAAAAGTATCTGGGATACTGCTTCGACTGCAATTCAAGACGTTGCTGAAAAGGGCGGTGATTTGTTTAGTATGGATACTTTTACGGCAGACAATATCTTTACTGCTCAGGCTAAGCAGGCAGCGGCCCAAGCAGCCGTAAGCCCCGATGGTGGAGTCTTTGACGTCCCTGGAGTAGTTGAGGCACCTGTCCCTGAAGGCACCTTAGCAGAAGCCGTACAGGACTTCCAAGCTGCTCAGGTTGTTGAGCCTACCCCTGCCATTGATTACACGACTTATGATCCCGCAACTGGTGGAACTTATATTGATACGGCAGCAGCAACAGCTCAAAAGCCTAGCCTGTTGTCTCAGGCGGTCTCCCGAGGTAAGGAGGCACTTGTAAGCGCCCCTGAGAGGGCTATACAGACCGCTGTTACTAGCCTTGCTACTACCCCTAGGGATGCTATTATCGCCGCTGTACAGGGCGCTCCAGAGGTTTCGTATAACATCCGACAAGGGGTCATTCCTGATATTTCAAGTATTGCTTCTATCGGCCAAGAATATGCTCAGCCTAGTTTTGATGCTAGCTCATACTTTAATCAAAATGAAACGATGTTTACCCAAAACCCCTTTGGCTTTGGTGCCCGTTTGTACAACGATGCTACCTATCAGCGTAATATGGCAGCAATGGGTTTCCAAATTCCCATGTATGGAATGGCATAAAACATGAATCAAGAATATCTGAACGTCATCACGAACACAGGTCGGCCTATTCCGGGTCAGAGTTTAACGACTGATCCTAATAACCCTGCACCTTATGAGCAACCGCCTGAATATACTTCGGTTCATGAGGCTTCTGAATATATCTTCAATAGTCTCATTCAAGAAGAAACCTATGTTCCAATGATGAACTTACTTCTGAATGATATGCCTATTATGGACATTGTTCAGACGCTTTTGTTCACGGGTTTTACTGAAGGTAAATGGTCCCCTGATTTGATGTTGATGCTCGGAGAGCCGGTAGCTTACATGTTGTTGGCCCTTGCAGAGCGAGCAGGTATTGATCCTGTTATTTATCGTGGTGAAGATGAAGATGAAATTGAGGAAGAAGAATTCTTAGGGGTGACTTTTGAAAAAGAGAGGGTTGACCGCATGCGAAAGATGCGACAGACCGGCGTAGCCCCTAAGGGTGTGTTGACCAAAGAAATGGAACAGGCCATCGATGACATCGAAATTCCTGAAAGTCTTCTTGCAGAAATTAAATCTCAAGAAGAAACAGGAGAAGTTCCTATTCCCGGCCAAAGCCTCTTGGCACCCGTTGAAGAAGAGGAAGAAGCATAATGGCTATTGAACAGTTTGGAGAATCTCTTCTTGCTGATGTGCGGTCTCGCCGCCGCCAAGAACAAAAGCGCCAAGAGAAAGATGAACTAAAGGCCGCATTAACGGGCCTCGGAGTCACTGTTGGTTATAAGGTTGGCAATCAACTACTGGCTAACAACATGCAAAACTTTCTAGGAAACGAAGAAATCTTTGCAGCCAAGGCCCAGTACAAATCGGCCCTAAGTAACCAAGCAAGCCTCTATGGCCTTCAAAAAGAAGTTGAAAAATCTGGGATGTCTACAACCGATTTCTTTGCTGATCGTATGCGCCCTCAGTTTGAGGCTCGTGCAAAGGAAGTTGTGCCCTTTGATCGTGTTGGGCCTGCAGGCGCCTACGATGAAATGGTAACCGCCGAAGTCCGCAAGATGGCCGAGCAACAAGCCGCAGCCTATGAGAAAGCCCTTAGCGCAGCTAACAATCTTGGGTCCGAAGAAGACTTTCAAAACATGGTGGCTCTTAATGCCAAAGAGGCGCGAGCAACTAATCTTCTTGATGCGGCTACTCGCAGTGTTGGCCGCTTCTTTACGGGCCGTAGTGCCCAGGATGTTGAAGAGGATGCTCTGAACGCCATCACCAATGGGCGTATGGCTCAGAATGCCGAGAAGCTTAACGTCTTTATGGAAGAGTATAACAGGACTAAAGACCTTCAAGGCTCCTATGACTTTGCAAACCTTGTAGTCCCTGAGCCTGCTGAAGAAGAACGGTTCCTAGAATCTACTAAAGTAGAATATGTTGAACTAGGCGACAATATCTATAAGCGTGAAACTGTTCAGCGCACTGACCGCAATACTGGTGAAGTTAAAACAGAACAGAAAAAGCCCGTGTTGGCTGTTGAGTTTGAAGACACCGAAGAAACAGAAGCGGCTGCAGTCAAGTCCCTCATGTCTACGTTTAACTATGGGACTAATGCTCGTGATGAATTGACTACCCCGGCCTTTGCTCAGTTTGTTAGAGATGCGAAGGCTCTCAACATTAACCCAGAGCAGCCCAAGACCATTGAAGAATACCAGCAGCTTGCAGAACTTTATAACGCAAGGACTGTTGATAAGAATAACTTAAGGAATCCTTTCCAAGAAGAACAGATCATCAACTTCCAAGAAATCTTACTTAATGACGCTGTTAATATTCAAGCGTTCCTTGCAATTATGAAGACCGGAACCGAAGAAGAAAAACAAGAGGCTATCCGAGGTGTTGCCGGTCTAATCAATAATTTAATGATGCAGGCTGAAGAGGCAGTAACGTCTACCCCTTGGTCAAGCGTAAGGTAAATATCTTATGAGAGATGTGCGGATGCCCGATGGGCACATTATCACTGGTGTGCCTGATGATGTTACCGACGATGAGGCAGTAGCAAAGTACCGAGGCAAGAAGCTTATAGACGATGAAATCCCCAGGGCCTTTGAAGACACTCGGCCAGAAGCCCCGGCAGCAACTCAACCTCCTGAAGAAACCTTTGCTAAAGACTACGCTCGTGTTGTTACTCGCACGGGCGCGTCTATTGCTAACTTGCCTATGGAGCTTATCCAGATGGCCCGCGAGGCCGCTGGTATGGATACTAGCGTTGGGGAAGCCTACAAAGGCCGCATGACCGAGGCTGTTGCTAGGGACGTTAGTACGGGAGTCTCAGAAGTCCCTGTAGAACAGATCATAACTTCAGATGCAAAAGTACAAGAACCCGAAACTGTAGGCGGCATGGTCTTTAGTGCTGCACCGTACCTTGTTGGCGGTGCGGCTTCTATGTCCACCAAGCTTGTCAAAGCCCTTCCGCGCCTTGTACAGGGTGTTGCTTCCGGTGTAGCCGTAGATCAAATCCTATATAACGGTGAAGATAACCTTGCTAATGTTCTTGATGAAGCAGGACTTGCTCAGGCCGAAGGAATCACCAAAGACCTAGTAGACTTCTTCGCAGTTAAAAAAGACGATGGCACCCTTGAACGCCGCGCTAAATTAATTGCCGAGGATGTTGTGCTTGGAGGGGCCTTTGAAGCTATTCTTGGGGGCGCAGCAGCCGCTGCCAAGGCCGCTAAAACAACATACAACAAGACCCTAGGCAAGTTAACCGCCGAAGAAAAATCTAACCTTGTTGTTGATTACCTTCAGCAGGCTCGGGAGACTGTTAACTATCGGGCAGTTCCAGACCCCGTAGAGTTCAATGAGACTCCTGAAGGTGTTGCTCAGGTGCTGCAACAAAGCAGCTCAGGCGTTAAGCGATTCATGCAGCAAGTATTTACTTCTCGTGGATACTTTACTCCAAAGGCCTACAATGCCTTTAATGACGCTCAGTACGCTCAGCGACAGGTTGTAGCTCAAGCAGAAAGTATTTCTAATAGGTTACAAAAAGCTATCCGGGCTATTGGTGATGATGTAGATAGCCCAGAGCTGGTAGACAGAATTAACAGGGCCCTTGTTGGCGAGGAGTTAGACGTACCTCTCCCTGAGAATATTGCAAAAGAAGTTGAGCAGGCCCGTGACCTTATCGATGAAATGTCTGGTCGAATCATTGATTCATCTATCCCTAACGATGACTTCCGCCAAGCTATTGCGGAGAATGCAGGGTCTTATCTCCGCAGGTCTTACCGACTATTTGAGGATACTGGATATAAGCCTTCCGCAAGTATTCGACAAAACGCCACTGATTATATTGCTAACACCATTCTAGGTGCAAAGAAAGATATTTCTATTGAGCAAGCCTTTGAAGAAGCACAGGGTGTTGTTCAAAGCATTCTTCGCGAGGGTGAAGGCGAGCAAGCAGTCTTCGAATACTTCCAAGGCCTCCGGCGCGTTAACACCGAAATCCTTCAAGGCCGTAAGGAAATCCCTGAGCCTATTCGAAAGCTCATGGGAGAGATCACTGAGCCTTCAGAAAATATTATTTTGACTGTCAGCAAGATGGCTAGGCTTGTTGAGACCAATAAGTTCTTTGAGTCTATTGATAAGTTAGGCGCAGAGAACTACATCTTTGATAGCCCTGTTTCTCGGGAAGGTGTTTCTTTTACGGCTAAGATTACAGGCACTAACGCTGTGCTTGATGGTAAGTACACCACCCCCGAAATGTTTACGGCCCTCAAAGAAAAAGAATCCATGATGTTAGATGGTGTTGGCGGGCCCCTTGCAGAACTCTACAAGAACTTCCTTACCATGAAGGGTGGGGCACAGATGGCTAAGACCATCTATAGCCACGTTACCCATTTAAGAAACGTCCTTGGTGGCGCACAGTTTGGTGTTGCTAACGGGACCAACCCCTTTGGTAAGCAAGGCGTTCAAACCCTTCAAGTCCTCAAGAATCAGATTCAGCGTGGAGGCGACGAAGCCTTAGACGAACTATACCAGAAGTATCTGCGCCTTGGGATTATCAACACTAACGTGCGTGTTAATGAATTCCGGGCTTTGTTGGATACTGGCTTTGAGACCAAGGCAGACACCTTTGCTCGGAAGGTTTCTGAGAAACTGAAGGGCTACGGCCTCAGTGAAGAAGCTCAGAAGCTTCCCGAAGAAATCTACATGGCCGTAGACGACTTCTACAAAGTAACTAATTTTGAATATGAACTACAAGCCCTTAAGGGTGCGTTCCCTGACGAGCCGCTAGAGGTTCTTGAGGCCCGTGCAGCGGACATTGTACAGAATACGTTCCCTAATTATGATCGTGTGCCTAAGGGTATCAAGGCTGTTAAGTATCTACCTATTGGTAATTTTGTTTCCTTTCCTACTGAGATTTGGCGTACTAGTGCCAACATCCTTAAGCAGGCTGCAACTGAGATTAACTCGGGCAATGAGGTTCTAAGGGGCCGAGGGCTTCAACGCCTCGCAGGTTTCGGAGCTACCATGACGGGCTGGTCGGCTATTGCAGGCGGCTCTGCGCAGCTTGCAGGCCTAACGTCCGACGAGTCTGAATCAGCTCAATATCTTTCTGAGACTCCCTGGTCTCGGGCCCCTAGGAACTTTGTGCGTATTGATGGTGAGTTGTACGCCAACGATACTCAGTTCATTAACTCTTATAGTGCTATCTCCACGCCCTTCGTAGCGGCTTACAAGGCCATTCAAGACGGCACCATGCGCGATCAAGACCTAGACCGCGTGTTGGGTGATGCAATCTTCGAAGGTTCCAGTGCCTTGTTGGCCCCTTACATTGAGGAGTCTATCCTTACTGCGGCTATTGATGATGTACGCACGGCCTATGATTCTGAATCTGGACGCACTGCCCAAGGCAAGCAGCTCTTTGCTCCGGGGATGCCCTTTACTGAAAAGGCGGTCAACGGTTTTGCCCACATTGCTCAGGCCTTTGAGCCGGGGACTGTTAAGAGTCTTAGGGACTTGGCAGGCGCTGCCCTTGAGGTTCCTAACAAGAACACGGGGCAACCTAAGTCCCTTGGAGCGGAGCTGTTTACTAACCTGACGGGTGTGCGGTTTACTAAACTGAATCCTGAAGACGCTTTGATGTACGCAATCAAAGACTATAACTACAAAGCTCAAAATGTTGTGCGGCCTCAGGTTAAGTTTGGTATGGAACCTAAGGCTGTGGGGACTCGTTACGAGCAACGCCAGAAGAAACTATATGAATACCAGCAGGATTTATACACCAAGTATATGGCGGCAGAACAACTGCTAGGGCGCGATGAAGCTATCAAGGTCTTGATGGACAACGGCATGTCCAAAGAGCAGGTAGGATTTTTGGTTGCTAACATCTTCCGGCCCGAAAGGCCCAGCATGAATACCATGATTGATATGTTCGAAAAGCTTCCTGTTGAACAGCAGCGAGCCAATCGTGAAGCAATCATGGAGATGTATCAAAAGTATTCTGAATACTATCGTACCCCCTTGATTAAGCCCGTAGACCCGCCTAAAGAGACTAATGGACGACGCCAGGGGCGCGCTAAAGGCGGCGAAGTCTTTGTGCCTCAGGCGCCTTCTGAGCCTGACGAGCGTATCGACAAGATGACGGGGCTACCCTACAACATCCAGGCTGGTAAAGCTTTCATGGATGATGAAGACCCCGAGAAGCGCTTGATGTTTAACAAGGGCGGCATTGCCCAGATGCTCGGCATAGACCCAGAAGACCTTGAGTGGGCTAAGAGCTTAGGCAAGAAGTACGGCAAAGCTGAAGAGCTTGATGGCCGTGGGGATGCTGCGCGGCACCTAGCCCTAGGCTGGCTAGCCAAGAAGTCCAACTACCCTAGCCTGACTAAGTTTGCTATCAATGCCCGTGAAGTCCTTGAGTTAGATTTCAAGGGCGGTCCTATGGACGTTGAGAACAACAAGCGAGGGTTCAATCTGCCTGCAGCAGATCGCCAAGAGGCAGAGCAACAGATCATGAATATGATCAGCTCTGGAGATGCTACGTTCTTTACGCCTCAGGAAAGTCGCCAGCGGCGAGGATATGTTGAAGGCGGGGGTGTTGAAGAAGAGGATGGGTTCTTTGATAGACTCAGTACCGCCTTTGTTCAAAAGGTCTTTGGTGATGGGAGCCTTCGTCAAGAGTTGATGGAGAAAGAAACTGCTGACTTCCAGATGACCCCCGCTGGTCCTGTTGCTAAAGACCCTGAGATTGATGGGCCACTACAAGACTATGTCGGTGCTGAAGTTGAAGAGTATATGGCAGACACCGAACGTAACCAGAAGCTTCTGGAAGAAAGCAAGATTACCACTACTGAGCGGGACATTCGTAACTTAGGCGAAAAGGTTGATCTAGCCCTTGCCCCTGTTAACGATCTTGTAGATGCCACAATTGATTATATCCCTTACTTTGAAGAGGTTTCGAAATATATTTCTGAGACTGACGCTGCTCAAGCACTGGCTAAGTTAGCAAAAGACAATCCTCGTGCGACTGAGGATTTGGTTGCGCTTAGTCAGGTGCTGGGGATTATTCCTGCTGTTAAAGTAATTGAGCGAGGAGTTAATCGTATAGCCGCTAATGTTCCTACGAACATACCAGAGTTTTATCAAGCTACCAACCCCATTGAAAAGATGGGAGTGATGGCTGAAAAATTCATGGAGGCTATTCCGACTACAGTTAGGGATGTGCTGTCTCCTGAAAAAAGTAACTTCAGAAGGACTGCTGGAATCTCTGAAGAAAACCTAGATCAAGCCCTAACAGAGCTAACTAGAATAAATCCAGATACAGGGAACCTTTATGCGAATCGGCTTTCAAACGCAGTCGCTGAATTAGATACTCCTTTTCTTATTGGTAAGCAGACAGGACAAACAAGGGGACTCATTTACGAAAGAAACCCTATTATAGATTCTGAGTATTATACAACTATGGATGTTTTCGATGAAGATATGTTTAGGAAACAAGTGTTCACCGATAACGTAAAGGTTGTGCCTCCTAAAGAAGTGCAGGACGATGCCATAGCGCACATGCTTAAGGTATGGGGTGTTTCTCCGAACAACACTGCGGTTGTAGTTAAGCGGCCTGATGGTACTTCTGGGCTAGGTAATGAGGCTGTTGGTGTTTCCTTTGGTTCTTCTCCTCGTCCTCGGGGATTTTCGAATATTTTTTCTGGTGAATTCTTGAAGTACGTTAACAGAGACAGGGAGCGTGATGGTCTTAATCCGGTCAAAACCCTACGCTCTGTGAATTTTGATCAAGTAAGAAATTACCTGCTTAGTAAAACTGACCCAGACAAAGTAGAGCTTAAGAAAGGCCCTGGAGATTTCTTGTATGTTCTAACGAGCCACAGGTCGGCGTCCAAAGAGATCGGCGGTGTGAATGACTTCATTGCCATCAATACTAAGACTGGTGATGTGTTTAACATGATAACTGATAAACACGATATTGGTCCTGATATTGATCCACTGCTTGGAAAATCTCTAATTACTGTTATGCCTATGGTAAGCCGTAACTTCAAGACGGGTAAAAAGGGCGATTACAAGAAAAGGGATAGAAAGCAAGAAGCTTTGGATGCTCTTAAATTAGCCCGTAAGTATAATGTAAAAATATCTGACGAAGATGTAAGGCGACTGACTTCCAACAAGCCTTCAAATGCTGGGGTTCAAGTAACTCTGAAAATTCTAGAAGAACTTCGAAACCGTAAAACTTCAACCTCCGAAGATATCTTAGACGTATCTCGCAGGGTAGGTACTGCCGCAACAGTGCCTGTATTAACTGGAGCCGAAGACTAAATGCAAAAACTACTCGACATGCTCAAGCGCCATGAAGGCGTAAGGCACTATGTATACGATGATCACCTAGGTTACGCCACCATTGGTGTTGGCCGCTGTGTTGAAAAGAATGTAGGACTTGGACTATCTCACGACGAGATTGAATACCTATTACAGAATGATGTTAACCGGTGTATTGAGGAGCTAGACTCCAATTTTACATGGTATCGAAATCTCTGTGAAGCCCGAAGGGACGCTATGATTAACCTTTGTTTCAATCTAGGGCTACCACGCCTCAAGAAGTTTGTGAAGGCTCTGGCGGCTATGGAGGCCGGTAACTACCAAGAGGCTGCAGTAGAGTTTCTTGATAGCCGGTGGGCCAAGCAGGTAGGCACCAGGGCCCTTGAAGTCACTCACATGATCAGGAGCGGTGAGTATGTCTAATCGTGTAGACAAGGACAAGATGAAGTGTAACAAGCCTAAGAGGACTCCTAACCACCCAACTAAATCTCATGTGGTTAAGGCCTGTGAAGGCGGTAAAGAGAAAGTAATTCGATTCGGAGAACAGGGCGCAAAGACTGCGGGGAAACCCAAGTCGGGTGAGTCTGAGGCCATGAAGAAAAAGCGCGCAAGCTTCAAGGCTCGACACGCTAAGAACATTGCGAAGGGTAAGATGAGTGCAGCCTATTGGTCTGATCGCGAAAAGTGGTGAATATGAGTAAAGTGGTAAAGTTAGATAGTGGTAGGTATGCTAAACCCTGTCCTCAATGTGGAGAAGAGCAAACGTATCTTCGTAAAACTTATGCAGAAGAATCTTTACGTTTAGGAAAGCTATGTAAAAGCTGCTCAAATAAAATTACTGATAACTGTAAAAGAGAGTTTTATGAGTGTATCAGACTTTCTTGGTTTAATAAATTTAAAGTTGGCGCAGAAACAAGGGGGCTTTATTGGGACTTAAGTATTGAAGCTGTATATGAATTATATATTGCACAAGAAAAAGTTTGCGCTTTATCAGGAATGGCAATAGGATGGGCTGAAGTTGGCGCAATACACACAGCTTCTTTAGATCGTATTGATTCAAGTCTTGGCTATACTTTAGACAATGTTCAATTAGTACATAAAGACGTAAACATGATGAAACAATCTTACAGCAATGAAAGGTTTGTTGAAGTGTGTAAAGCCGTAGCTAATAAGGTGAAATGGTAATGCCAATCAACAAAGTAGAAGGGGGTTATCGCTGGGGAACCAGAGGCAAAGTCTACAAGACTCGGAAGGACGCAGAGAAACAAGCAGCCGCTGCATACGCTTCTGGTTATCGTTCTAAGAAATCTGCTGGAGGAGAAAGCCGAGTCAATGAAGCTGGTAACTATACAAAGCCAACTCTACGGAAACGCCTCTTCGAACAAATTAAAGCCGGTACCAAAGGCGGCAAGGCCGGACAATGGTCTGCACGAAAGGCCCAAATGCTGGCTAAAGCCTACAAAGACCAAGGCGGAGGTTACAAATAATGGCCTTAAGAAAGCCACAAAAAAGCTTAAAAAAATGGACAAAAGAGGAGTGGGGCACAAAGTCAGGGAAACCCAGTACCCAGGGCCCTAAAGCAACAGGTGAAAGATACCTACCCAAGAAGGCCCGAGAAGCTCTAACGTCCTCTGAATATGCAGCAACCACCCGTAAGAAGCGGGCTGACACCAAGGCCGGTAAGCAACACTCAAAGCAGCCTCCTAAGATTGCAGCTAAGACTGCTCGCGCAAGGCGTGGTTAAGAGCATCTAGTTCAACTTCGATCTTATCGTGAAGGTCTTCAAAGTTCTCCATGACCTTAGACAGGATGGTCTTGATCATCTTCTGGTCGTAGGGGTCTTTGAAGACCTTCTGAACATCTTCCTGCGGCAGGCGCCTTAGCTCAGACATAAGGGTACCTGTATCGTCAAAGAAAATTCTAAAGCCTACTACGTTACCTTCACGCAAAGGGCACCATCCCAGCATTCAAAAAATCCTGCACCAACAGAAGTGCATCCTTCCTGTCCTTGGATTCAGTGATTAAGTCTAGCTGATTCTCAACGGCCTCATTAAACTTGTCATGATCATGAAAGGCAAGGGGGTTATGTAACATAATCTCAATGTTCATGATATGTTTGTTTATATCTGAGTCGTAATAATCAAGCATAGTGTTAATAATATCGTTAGGTTCAATCATGACTAACTTCCTCAATGAGTCGCTGTACCCGTTCCCTAGATGCTAACCCACATACAGGGCAAAAGTCAACATGCTCTAGCCTTTCGTTTGCTACAGGACCGGCAACCATCCGGCCCGTAGCTCCATACTCCTTAGAAATAATTCCATGCCTGAAGCACAGGTGTGTTATGTCAGGGTAGTTCACAGGCGCCACCAACACACGCTAGCTCTTGAGAGCCTTCAGTAACATCTGACTCCTCGACAATATCCCAGTCAACAATCGTGGGTTGTTCTTTGAGCATGGCGCTGTACTTGTCTTTATCAATGGCCTCATAGGGGGCTTGTTGATAAGTGTGGTCGCTGTAGGGCAGGAAGCTAACCCCAGAAACTTCATCGAAGTTATTGTACATCCAGTTACCGATCTGCAGGAATTCGTTATCACGATAGTAGACAGTAATGGATGGCTTGTGTTCACACCAATGTTTCTGATAGGTATCCCAAATCTCTAGCTGCTCAATGCCCGTCTGGTCTGAGGCGAACACAGCGTTGCTAGGGGCGTTCTTAGGGAAGCTAAAGACCTTGGTGGTAGGTGACATTACGTCCACCTCAGAAGGCACTCCAGCGGCTTCTAGGACGCCACACAGGGGGTCTCTCATGTCCGCCCGCACCCGTCGAATGTAATGCTCGGCGAAGCGCCCATGAATCCCAGAAGCACTATCAACCAACTGACTGACCGTACCACTGGGCTTAACGCAGGTGATAGCTGCACTCTGGTTGATGCCAAGGCGTTGAGACCACTCGGCATTAATATCTACTGCATGCTCTCGGAGACCTTCAAGAATCTCGGGCAATGTCATGCCATCCATCTTAGACTTCTTGCCGGACAGTACGGGATGATCAAGAATGCCCGTTAGGCTAACACCCAGCAGAGCTTCTTCTTCGGTGTTGCGCTTCCACACAGCTCGGAGGTACCGGAAATCAGTGAGTGTCGCTTGAAGGGTACCAATGATGGTTGCAATCTCTACCTTTTCAAGAAGAGTCTCGTAGGTATCGTTAGGCCGCACTACAACCTCACTCAGGTTACAGAACTGATTGGGCCGAAGAATAATCTCAGAACAAGGGTTGGTTCCAAAGTCCCACTCAGGGTCACGACGCCCGTTCTTGGCTGCTTGTTTTTGACTGGCAACACGGCTGAACATTCCACGCTCACCGGAGCGAGACTCATAAAGGCTGACCCACTCATTCAGGAAGGCTTCAAAGTCAGGCTTCTCAGTGTAGCATGCACTGTTATTTGCAAGGCCACGATGGGCGTGAGTCTCCC
>Ga0070754_10001674_pt1 | contig 17335 bp, 14 predicted proteins | sample VirMetDEL_Sep_01_FD_75181 | JGI IMG/M metagenome (GOLD analysis project Ga0070754, IMG submission 75181) | Aqueous microbial communities from the Delaware River and Bay under freshwater to marine salinity gradient to study organic matter... | ecosystem: Environmental > Aquatic > Marine >... | reverse complement strand
TGACCGACCCGCATGGCGCGGCGCTGTACAACTACTTCGCCAGTGGCGAGCTGAAGGCCGAAGGGTCTTCGGTTGCCGAAGGCATCGGGCAGGGGCGCATCACCGGCAATCTCGAAGGCGCGCCGATCGATACGCAGTTCCGCATTTCGGACGAGGAAGGCCTGACATGGGTGGCCCGCCTGCTGCGCGAAGAAGGTCTGTGCCTTGGCCTGTCCTCGGGCATCAATGTCGCCGGCGCGATTGCGCTGGGCAAGCAATTGGTGGCCGAAGGGCGCGAGAATCCGCGCGTCGCCACCATCCTGTGCGACACCGGCTTCCGCTATCTCTCGACGCTTTACAGCGCCGAATGGCTGGCCGCGAAGGGCCTACCGGTGTTCGATTGGTTGCAAAGCGGCGATTGACTGTTGCCCGGGCGTGCCTAGGTTCGGGGCGTGCACCAATTCTTCGACATGAGCCGCAAGCCGCCAATGGGCGAGTTGCCCGACGTTCCGGGCAAGGATGCCCGGCGCGAACGGTCGATGCAGCGCCTGCAGATCGGCACGACCGGTATCGTCATGATGATCCTGCTGGTGGGCCTCGCCAGCGTCATCCAGAACCGCGCGGCCGAAACCGACGCGACGACCGTACCCGCGGCCGCGTCGACGACCGAACCGACCTCCGCCCCGGCCCGCAACGACCCGCTGGTCGAAGCCGGTGTCGTGCCGGACCTGCCCGCCCAGCCCTCGGCGACGCCCAGCGCATCACCGACACTCGACCCCCCGATGCCCAGCGATGCGCTTCCGCCGGCGAACTAGCCTGTCGGCAGCGCTGGCGCTGCTGGTTGCCGCCTGCTCGGCGGGGCCGGCGGGGGAGACGGCCCCGGCCAAGCCGCGCCTCGGCCTGTTCTCGACACTGCCGATCTATTGGGGCGAAGGCGATGTCGCCGCGCTCATCGATTCCGGGGCGGAGCCGGACTGGGTGCGAGTCGAACTGGAATCGCGCTACGATCTGGTGCCGCTCGACACGCTCGAACCCGACGCACTGGCAGGGATCGACCGGGTGATCCTGGCGCAGCCGCGTGCCCTGGCGCCGTCGGAGAACGTCTCGTTCGACCAGTGGCTGGCCGCTGGCGGGGAGGCGCTCATATTCGCCGATCCCATGCTGACGCGCCATTCGGAATACCCAATCGGCGATCGCCGCCGGCCGCAGGACGTGGTGCTGCTCTCGCCGCTGTTCGACCATTGGGGGCTGGAGCTGACTTTCGACGAAACCCAACCGGGCGAGGAGCGGGTGTTGCCAGTTGCTGGCCTGCCCGTACCCGTGCGGCTGCATGGCCGCTTCGTGCGCAACGATAGCGGCGCGGAAGAGCGCACATGCACCACGCATGACGAGGGCTTGGTCGCACGCTGCGCCGTGGGGCAGGGCACGGCATTGGTGCTGGCCGATGCGGCGCTGCTCGACTGGGACGGCAGCGCACCCGTTCCCGAACGGCGGAAGGACGCGCTGCAGGCGCTGCTCGGCGGGTTCGGCGCGCGGGAATCGCTGCCGCGCGATTGAGCGGGATTTCACGGGAAAACTGCGGGGAAAGACGGGGATGATGCTCATTCTCGCCGGAAATGCGTGCGCTTACAGCGTGTTCGTTAGCGATTTGGTAACGAATTCGAACCCTCCCGCCGACGAAATTGGTTCAATAAAACAGGTGCTTGTCGGCTTATCCCGTAAAATCCCGCAAATTTCCCTTCCATCCCCGCCGTACCCGCGATAAACCGCAATCACATCGGACACCACTGTCACTGCGCGTTTCGCCGGCAGGCGATGCGTCTCGCCCATGCGTTCGGGCGGGCCGGGAAAGTTTTGTCCGATGAGGAGGTAAGCGAAACCGCAATCGAGGTTCGGGGAAAGTGTCATTCGGAGGGTATAGCGGTCAGGCTTATTCGCCCGCGGGCGACAAGGGCCGCTTTGTGCTTCCTCCCCTTTTCCGCAAGGCCGTGAAGGACAGCAGCGACGGTCGCGTCCTGTGCCTCTCCAAGCACGCCAGCTGGAATTGCCTCGTCGGCTTCGGCCTTTCGCGCAAACCCGAACTGGAAGCGCAGCTCGACCGCGAGGAAGAGCTTGCCGTCCGCCTGGGCCGTGAATTCGATCGCGATACCCGCTCGAGCCAGCTGTTCGGTTTCCAGGAGCTGCCCTTCGACGACAGCGGCCGCTTCGTCATGCCCGATCACCTGCGCATCCTCGGCAAGATCGAAGACGGGCTCTATTTCCAGGGCGGCGGACGGTTCTTCACGCTGTGGAACCCCGTGGAACTGGCCCAGATGGGCGACGATTGGGCGGGCGCGAAGGCGGCCTGCGCCAGCTTCCTTGCCGATGCGAAGGCCAAGGGCAAATGACCGGTGCCCCGCACATTCCCGTCCTGCTGGACGAAGTGATCGCCGCGCTCGATCCGCAGCCCGGCGATGTCGTGATCGACGCCACCTTCGGCGCCGGCGGTTATACGCGTGCGCTGCTCGAACGCGGCGCGACGGTTCATGCTTTCGACCGCGATCCCGATGCGATCGCGGCGGGCGAGGCATGGCCCGAGACGAAGGTCGATCCGCCGCGGCTGGTGCTGCACCCGCACCGCTTTTCGGAAATGGCGGAAGTCATGACGGCTGCCGGCGTCGCTCGGGTCGACGGGATCGTCATGGATATCGGTGTCTCGTCCATGCAGCTCGACCAGGCGCATCGCGGCTTTGCCTTTTCATCCGACGGCCCGCTCGACATGCGGATGAGCCAGGATGGCGAGAGCGCGGCCGATTTCCTCAACACGGCCGACGAAAAGTCCATTGCCGATGTGCTCTACCTCTACGGCGAAGAGCGCCAGTCGCGCCGCGTGGCCCGCGCCATAGTGGCCGCGCGTCCGCTGAAGACGACCGGCGAACTCGCGCGCATCGTGCGCAAGGCGCTGGGGTACAAGCCGCATGACAAGAAGGATCCGGCCACCCGGACCTTCCAGGCGGTGCGCATTCATATCAACGGCGAGCTCGACGAACTGTCGCACGGACTGTCGGCCGCCGAACGCTTGTTGTGTGAAGGAGGCCGCCTCGCGGTGGTCAGCTTCCACAGCCTCGAAGACCGGATCGTCAAGCGCTTCCTGCGCGAGGCATCCTCAACCCCGAGCGCCTCGCGGCACGTCCCATTGGCGGCGCAGGACGATCCGGTCTTTTTGCAGGTCAGCAAGGCAATCAAGCCGGGCGAGGCCGAGATCGAGCGCAATCCCCGCGCCCGTTCATCGGTGCTGCGTCACGCCACGCGCACCGCCTTGCCCGCGCGGGAGGCCGCGTGATGGTCGGCGGTTCGCGCATTCGCCAGATCGGCTGGGCGCTGGTGCTGGCCGTGTGTTTCGCGCTGCTGCTCGCGCTGACCTTCAAGGTCAACGCGGTGAAGAGCGACGTGCGGCTTGCCGAGAGGCAGATCATCGCGGCGCAGCGCGCCAAGCTGATGCTCGAAACCGAGTTCGAAACCCGCGCCAGCCAGCAGCAATTGTCCGACTGGAATGCGGTTGAGTTCGGCTATGCCGCGCCGCGCGCGGATCAGTATCTCGAAAGCGAGCGCCAGCTTGCCGCGTTGGGTTCGCCGCGCGGGATCGATGCACCAGAGCCGGTGCGGGTGGCGCTCAACCGGCCCGCTCCCGAAAGCGACGGCCTGCTGGCCGAATGGATCACGGGTGAAGAAGGCGATGCCGCGCCCGAACGGGCGGAGCGCTCCGAACGGCATGACCTGATCGCCGCCGGCGGGCTTGCCGAACGGCTGGCGAGCCCCGTGGCCGGAATGGCCAGCGTCGCTGAGGCGGGCCAATGAACGCCTTTTCCGGCTTCGGCCCTGCAATCGCCGCGGGCAGAAGCGGATATGGTGCGGTGAGCATGGCCGTGGCCTCGGGCCGCGTGCAGCTGGTTACCATCCGGCAGGAATCGCTCTCGCTGGCACGCTGGCGCCTGTTGTGGGTCGCGCTCGGCTTCGTCTTCGTGACGCTGCTTGCGCTGGTGCGCATCGGCTATCTCGGGGCGTCGGACAATGGCGCGCGCGGCACTTCGCTCGAAGAAGCGTTGCTGCCGCCTCGCGGCGAGATATCCGATCGCAACGGCGTGCCGCTGGCGCGGGCCTTCCCCGCCTATGCGCTGTGGTTCAATCCCACTGCCCTGGGCGAAGACGGTGCGCCTTTGGTCCGCGATCCGGCGGTGGTCGCGGGCAAGCTGAAGGATATTTTCCCGGATCTCGATCAAGCGGCGGTCACAGCGCAGCTGGCAGCGGGCAAGCAGGGCTACATCCGCCGGCGGGTGCTGCCCGAGGATGCCAACCGAGTGCAGGACATCGGCGAACTCGCACTCGAGATGCCGATGGAGAACGACCGCCACTATCCGCAAGGTTCGATGGCGGCGCATGTGCTCGGTTATGTCGCGGCGGATGGAACGGGCCGCGTGGGGATGGAGCAGGTGCTCGACGCGCATCTGTCCGATCCGGCGACGCGCGGCACCCCGATCGCCCTGTCGATCGATTCCCGCGTCCAGGGCGCGCTCGAGGACGAACTGCGCCGTGGGATGAAACTGGTTCAGGCGCAGGGCGGTGCGGGCATCGTGCTCGATGTCGACACCGGCGAAGTGCTGGCGCTGGCCTCTCTGCCCGAATTCGATCCCAACAAGATCGATGCGCGCGGCCAGAAACTGATGTTCAACCGCGTGACCAACCAGGTCTACGAACTCGGTTCGACCTTCAAGCCGCTGTCGGTCGCGGCCGCGATCGATGCCGGTGTGGTGCGCAATCTCGGCCGCCGGTGGGATGCGAGCCCGGTCAAGGTCGGCCGCTTCGCGATCAAGGACAGCCACCCGATGGGGCCCGATCTCAACGTGGTCGAGGCGCTGATCCATTCGTCGAACACCGTGACCGCGCGGCTGGCGGACGAGCTTGGCCCCGAACGCATGCGCCGCACGATGATCGATCTCGGCATGAACGAGCGGCCCTATATCGAACTGCCCGCCAAGGGCTTCCCGATCTGGCCGGGCAAGAAGTGGCCGCGCCTGCGTTCGATGACGGTCGGCTATGGCCACGGTATCGCCGTTACCCCGCTGCATCTCGCAAGCGCCTATGCGGCAATGGTCAATGGCGGCATCTGGCGCCCCGCGACACTCAGGAAGCTGGGGCCGGGCGAAGCGCCCAAGGGTCGCCGCGTGTTCAAGGCGTCGACTTCCAGCCGGATGCGCCAGCTGCTGCGCGCGATCGCCGTATACGGCACGGGCAAGAACGCCGATGCGCCGGGTTACCGCGTGGGCGGCAAGACTGGCTCGGCCGAAAAGCCCGGCGGCAGTGCCGGCTATCGCAAGACCGCGCTGGTTTCGACCTTCGCCGCCGCCTTCCCGATGGACCGTCCCCGCTATGTCGTGATTGCCATGCTGGACGAACCCCGCGGCACGCTGGCCAGCTCCTACCAGCGTACCGCCGCGTGGAATGCCGCCCCGATCGTCAAGCGCCTGGTGCCGCGCATCGGCCCGCTGATCGGCGTGCGCCCCGACGATACGCGCGATGTCGATATTTCCGATCTCAAGCCGCTCATCCCGGAGGCGAACAAGTGAAGCTTGCCAAACTCTGCGCCGCGGCGGGATTCGCCTGCGATGGCGATGCCAACGTGACCGGTTTCGCAATCGACAATCGCAAGGTCGCACCCGGCACCGTCTTCGGTGCGTTCCAGGGTACGCAGGTAAACGGCGAAGACTTCATTCCCGCGGCGATCGAAAGCGGGGCCATCGCGGTGGTGGCGCGGCCCGAAGCGACAGTCGAAGGCGCGGTCCATATCGCCGATCCGGAGCCGCGCCGCGCTTTCGCGGCCCTCGCAGCGCAGTTCTTCACCCCCGTGCCCGACCATATCGTCGCGGTGACCGGCACCAACGGCAAGACCTCCACCGTCGAGATGACCCGGCAGATCTGGCGCATGGCGGGGGAACGCGCGGCAAGCATCGGCACGCTCGGCGTCACCACGCCCGACGAAAGCGTTTCGACCGGACTGACCACACCCGATATCGTGACCTTCCTTTCCAACCTCAGCGGCCTGGCGCGCGAGGGCGTTACGCATGTCGCCTATGAAGCGTCGAGCCACGGACTGGCGCAATTCCGCAATGAAGGCGTGCCCGTGATGGCCGCCGGCTTCACGAACTTCAGCCGCGATCACCTCGATTACCATGCCGACATGGAAGACTATTTCGCGGCCAAGATGCGGCTGTTCGATGAAGTCGTAACCGATGGTGCAGCGGCAGTGATCTGGATGGGGTCGGGCGACAGCGGCTGGAATGCCCGCGTGGTCGAGCATGCGCGCACCCGCGGGCTCGCCGTGATGACCGTCGGCGAACAGGGCGAAGCGATCCGCCTCGTCAATCGCGAGCCGACCCAGCTCGGGCAGTCGCTGACCGTCGAACATGCCGGGCAGGAGCGGACAATCGACTTGCCGCTGATCGGTGCCTATCAGGTGTCCAATGCGCTTACGGCGGCGGGCCTTGCGCTTGCCACCGGGACCGAAGCCAGCCGGGTCTGGGATGCGGTCGCGCGGCTCCAGCCGGTTCGCGGACGGCTCGAGCGTGCGGCGATCGCGCCTTCGGGCGCACCGATCTATGTCGATTACGCGCATACGCCCGATGCGATCGCGGCGGCGGTTGCCGCGCTGCGCCCGCATGTGTCGGGCAGGCTGATTACCGTTTTTGGTGCGGGCGGCGACCGCGATCACGGCAAGCGTGCACCGATGGGTGCTGCCGCCGCCAAGGCGAGCGATGTCGTCATCGTCACCGACGATAATCCGCGCGGCGAAGATCCTGCGGATATCCGCCGGCAGGTGCTTGAGGGTGCGCCCCAAGCGCGCGAGATAGGCGGGCGTCGCGAAGCCATTCTCGCAGCCATCGCCGAAGCGGGCGCGGAGGACATCGTCCTCGTCGCCGGCAAGGGACATGAAACGGGTCAGATCATCGGATCGGGAGATAACATGCGAGTGCTGCCCTTCGACGATGTCGATGTCGCGCGCGAATGCGTCGCGGAAATTGCCAGGGATGCCGCATGAGCGCCGCCATCCTGCGTCATCCGGCCTATATCGAATGGCCCGCCGACCCGCGTGACCGGCTGCCGCTGACCCTGTGGGATGCGCGCAGCATCGCCGAAGCGGTGGGCGGCATCGCCAGCCATGATTTCCAGGTCGCAGGCGTCGAGATGGACAGCCGCGATGTCATCAATGGCGATCTTTTCATTGCCCTGAAGGGGGAGGCGATGGACGGCCACCGTTTCCTCGACAAGGCCTTCGCCAATGGCGCAGCGGGAGCGATCGTCGATCGCGCTGTCGACTGGCCGCACATTCTCGTCGAGGATACCACTGCCGCGCTCGAAGCGCTGGCACGCGCCGCGCGCAGCCGCGTCGAGGCGACGATTATCGGGGTGACCGGTTCGGTCGGCAAGACCGGGGTCAAGGAAGCGATCTTCGCCAGCCTCGAACGTGCCAGCCGCGGCGCGGCGCATCGGTCGACGCGTAGCTACAACAACCATGTCGGGGTTCCGCTCAGCCTGGCGCGCATGCCCGCGCGCAGCCGGTTCGCCATTTTCGAAATGGGCATGAACCACGCAGGCGAAATCGCGGGTCTCACCACGCAGGTCCGACCGCATGTCGCTGTCATCACGACGATCGCACCCGCGCATATCGAGAACCTCGGCAGCATGGATGCCATTGCTGCGGCCAAGGCGGAAATCTTCGCCGGGCTCGAGCCGGGCGGAACGGCAGTCATCCCCGCCGACAGTGAACATAGCGCGGCGCTCGAACGCGCCGCCAGGGATGTCGGCGCGCGCGTGGTCAGCTTCGGCCGTGCCCGCTCTGCCGATGTCCGCTTGCTCGACGCGATCCCCAGCGCCAATGGCGGCAGCCTGGTAACCTGCGAATTTCCCGAAGGCCGGCTGTGCTACACCGTGGCCGAACCCGGCGATCACTGGGTGATCAACTCGCTCGCGGTGATGGCTGCAGTCCGGGCCGCGGGCGGCGACATGGCCGCTGCCGGACTGGCGCTGGCGGAAATGGGCGGGCTCAAGGGCCGCGGCGCCCGGCACGGCATTGCGGTGCCCGGCGGCAAGGCCCTGCTGATCGACGAAAGCTACAACGCCAATCCCGCCAGCATGCGCGCGACGCTCGCCCAACTGGGGCAGACGCCCTCCGGACGCCGGATCGCCGTGCTCGGGTCGATGAAGGAACTGGGCGATTTCGGTCCGCAGTTCCATGCCGCGCTGGCCGAGCCCGTACTGGCGGCCGATGTCGACTACGCCTTGCTCGTCGGCGACGAGATGGCCGCGCTGGCGCAGGAACTGGGGAAACCGCAAAGCCCCGTTCTTGGCAAGCCGTTCGCCTGGGCGCATTGCCAGACCGCCGACGAGGCGATCGGGTTGCTCGAGGACTTCGGCGTAGTCGCGGGCGACGCCGTGCTGGTCAAGGGCTCCAACTCGGTCGGACTTGGCCGGCTCGTGGATCATTTCACCCGCGCCAGCTAGGCGCGACGAGAGGCTCGATTGCTTTATTTGCTCGCCGAATGGTTGAATTTCGAAGGCGTCTTCAACCTCGTGCGGTACCAGACATTCCGCGCCGGCGCGACATTGATGACCGCGCTGTTCATCGGTCTCGTCATCGGTCCGCGGTTCATCGACATGCTGCGCGTGCGGCAGGGCAAGGGGCAGCCGATCCGCGAGGATGGCCCGCAGAGCCACCTCGCCAAGCGCGGCACGCCGACCATGGGCGGGCTGATGATCCTGATCAGCCTCAGCCTGGCGGTGCTGATCTGGATGGATCTGAGCAATCCGTTCATCTGGGCCTGCCTGGCGGTCACGCTGGGCTTCGGGCTGATCGGGTTTCTCGACGATTACGACAAGGTTTCCAAGGCCAGCCACAAGGGCGTTTCGGGCAAGGTCCGGTTGCTGCTGGAATTCGCGATCGCAGGCGTTGCCAGCTATCTGATCGTCGGCCAGATCAACACTTTCCTCTACGTCCCCTTCGTCAACGATTTCGGGATCGAGCTGGGCTATTTCTATTTCGTCTTCGCGGCTTTCGTGATCGTGGGTGCGGGCAATGCGGTCAATCTGACCGATGGGCTCGACGGGCTTGCGACCATGCCGGTGATCATCGCGGCAGGCACCTTTGCGCTGATCGCCTATCTGGTCGGCCGCGTGGACTATTCCGAATATCTCGGCATTCCGCACGTGGCGGGCGCGGGGGAACTGGCGATCTTCTGCGCCGCGATCATGGGCGCGGGGCTCGCCTTCCTGTGGTTCAACGCACCGCCCGCTGCGGTGTTCATGGGCGACACCGGCTCGCTCGCGCTCGGCGGCGCGCTGGGCGCGATCGCCGTCGCCACGCACCACGAGGTCGTACTGGCAATAGTGGGGGGATTGTTCGTCTTCGAGGCGTTGTCGGTCATCATTCAGGTGTTCTGGTTCAAGCGTACGGGGAAAAGGGTCTTCCGCATGGCTCCCATCCACCACCATTTCGAACAGCTCGGCTGGTCGGAGAGCAAGGTCGTGATCCGCTTCTGGATCGTCGCCATCGTGCTCGCACTCATGGGGCTCGCGACGCTCAAGCTACGATGATCACTTCGCCCGCCTGGAAGGACAAGAAATACGCCGTTCTCGGACTGGCGCGGTCCGGCCGGGCAACGGCCGAAGCGCTGCTGGCGGCGGGTGCCGACGTGCTGGTGTGGGACGACCGCGCCGAAGCGCGCGCGGCCTTCGCCGGGCGCTGCGCGGTCGCCGACCCGCTGGAAGCGGACCTTGCCGGCTATGCGGGAATGGTGGTCAGTCCCGGCGTTCCGCTCAACACCCATCCGATCAAGCCGCATGCCGACAGTTCCGGCGTGCCGGTGATCGGCGATATCGAACTTTTCGCGCAGGCGCGCGCCGCGCTGCCGCGGCACAAGGTCGTCGGCATCACCGGCACCAATGGCAAGTCGACAACCACGGCGCTGGTTCACCACATGCTGAAAGAGGCGGGCGTGCCGGCCACCATGGGCGGCAATATCGGCCTGCCGATCCTCGAGCAGGAGCCGCTGCCCGAAGGCGGGGTCTATGTGCTCGAACTGTCGAGTTACCAGATCGACCTGACCTATTCGCTCGCTTGCGACGTGGCGGTGCTGCTCAACATTACCCCCGACCATCTCGACCGCTATGACGGCGATTTCGCCAAATACGCTGCCAGCAAGTCGCGCCTGCTGGCAATGCAGACGCGCGGCCAGAACGCGATCGCCCGGTTCACCGATGCGCGGGTACTGGGGCAGTTCGCCGAAGGTTCGATCGCAAGCATTCTCGAGGATGTCCTGCAGAACCGGGGCATCGCGCCGGGCGAGCAGGCCGAGTGGCCGTCGCTGCAAGGTCCGCACAACCGCGAAAATGCCGCAGCGGCCATCGAAGCCTGCGATATCCTGGGCATCCCGACCGCGCAGATCCGCGCTGCGCTCAAGAGCTATCCCGGTTTGCCGCACCGCATGGAGCGCGTCGCGGAAATCTCCGGCGTTGCCTATGTCAACGACAGCAAGGGCACCAACACCGCCGCTTCGGCGCCCGCGCTGGCCGCGTTCGAGAACATTCACTGGATCGTCGGCGGGCTCGGCAAGGAGCCGGGACTGGGCGAGTGCGAGGCCGAGTTGGGCCGCGTCAAGGCGGCCTATACCATCGGCAGGGCCGGACCCGACTTCGCCGCGCTGCTCGAAGGCCGCATTCCGGTCGAGCAGTGCGAAACGCTCGACCGCGCGGTGGCCAGTGCCGCTGCGAAGGCCGCGGCGGGCGATACGGTCCTGCTCAGCCCCGCCTGCGCCAGCTTCGACCAATATGCCGACTTCGAGAAACGCGGCGACCATTTCCGCGCGCTGGTGGAGGGGCTGGCATGAACACGATGCAGCCCTACGTTCCCGGCAAGCGCCAGCCCGCGCATATGCCCAAGGGCAAGCTGTCGCGCTGGTCCGAGCTCAAGATCTGGTGGCGCGAGATCGACCGCGTGCTGCTGCTGCTCGTGCTGCTGCTGATGAGCTTCGGCACGATCGCGGTGGCTGCCGCCAGCCCGGCCAGCGCCGATCGTCTCTCCACTTCCAGCCAGACGCTCGATCCGCTGTATTTCTTCTACCGCCACCTTGCCTGGCAGATGCTTGCGCTGGGCACGCTGTTCGGCGTGTCGATGCTGACCCGCGACAGCGCGCGGCGGTTCGGGCTGCTGCTGGCCGCGGGCATGACCGGGCTGCTGTTCCTCGTCCCGCTGGTGGGCGCGGAAATCAACGGCGCACGGCGGTGGATCAATCTGGGGATGCAGTTCCAGCCGTCGGAATTCCTCAAGCCCGGCTTCGCCATCGCCACGGCCTGGATCCTGTCGTGGCGGATGCGCGATCCCAACATGCCGGTGGCGGGCATCGCCACCGCCTATGTCGCGCTGATCGCCGCGCTGATGATGATGCAGCCCGATTTCGGCGGCACGATCCTGTTTGCGGGCGTGTGGTTCGTCGCGATGATCCTGTCGGGCATCGACATGAAGCGGATGGGGGCAGTGATCGGCGGCGTGATCGTTGCGCTGACCGCGACCTATTTCCTCTATGACAACGCCCGCCACCGCATCGACAGCTTCATCGGCGGGGGGACCGCCTACGACCAGGTGGATCTGGGGGCACGCACGCTGACGGCGGGCGGCTGGACGGGCGCGGGTTACGGCCTCGGCATCCGCAAGATGAGCCTGCCCGAAGCGCATACCGACTACATTTTCAGCGTCATCGGCGAGGAATTCGGCCTGATTGCCTGCGCGCTGATCGTGCTGGTCTATCTCGCCATTGTCGGGCGCGTGCTGATGCGCCTGCTCGACGAAGAAGACCTGTTCGCGCTGCTGGCCGGGGCTGGCCTGATCGCGCTGCTCGGCGGACAGGCGTTCATCAATATCCTGGTCAACCTGCAGCTTTTCCCGTCGAAGGGGATGACCTTGCCGCTGGTCAGCTATGGCGGATCGTCGACCATTGCGATCTGCCTCAATGTCGGTCTGCTGCTGGCGATAACGCGGCGCAATCCGTTCCTGAAAAGCCGGACCATTGGGCTTGGCGACAGGCTCGGCTTCGGGCAGACGGCCCCGATGAAAGACACCGCGCCTTCCCCGCACCGCGAGATCCACCCATGACCGGTGCCAGCCGCCATTATGTCCTTGCCGCCGGGGGGACGGGCGGACATCTGTTGCCCGCCTTCGCGCTGGCCACCGAACTCGAACGGCGCGGCCATCACGTCGCGCTGATCACCGATACGCGCGGCGCGCAAATCCCGGGCAAACCCGATTTCCTGCCTGCCCATGTCATTCCCGCGGGCCGGTTCGGCAAGAACCCGCTGAGCTGGATCAAGGGCATCCGCGCGGTGCTGCAGGGCCGGCGCATGGCGCTGCGCCTGTTCGACAGTTTCCAGCCCAGCGCGGTGGTCGGGTTCGGCGGTTACCCGTCGCTGCCGACCGTGCTGGCAGCAAAGAGCGCGGGCGTGCCCACCGTGGTGCATGAACAGAACGCGGTACTGGGCCGGGTGAACCGGTTGTTCGCGCGGCACGTCGATGCGATCGCCACTGCCTATCCCGAAGTCGAACGGCTCGATCCCAAACATTCCCGGAAAGTGCATCTGGTCGGCAATCCGGTACGCGCGGGCGTATTGTCGCTGCGCGACGAACCCTTCCCGCCACTGGGCGAGGAAGGCCTGCTGCGGGTGCTGGTGACCGGCGGCAGCCAGGGCGCCCGCGTCTTGTCCGAAGTGGTGCCCGACGGGCTGTCGATGCTTCCCCCCGCGCTGCGCCAGCGGTTGCAGGTCACCCAGCAATGCCGGCCCGAAGATCTCGACGCTGTGCGCGAGCGGTATCGCAACCATGCCATACCCGCCGAACTGGCGACCTATTTCGAGGACATGTCGGCGCGGCTGGCCGATGCGCATTTGTTCATCGGCCGCGCCGGGGCATCGACCATTGCCGAACTTACTGCCGTCGGGCGGCCGGCGATCCTCATTCCGTTGCCGATCGCGACCGATGATCATCAGGCCGCCAACGCCCGCGAACTGGCGAAAGCCGGCGGCGCGCGCGTGATCCGCCAGGAACGCTTCAATGCCAAGGAACTGGCCAAGCAGATCAAGGCGCTGGCGGACAACCCGCAAGGGCTCGGCCGCGCGGCGCATGCCGCCTGGAATTGCGGCCGTCCGCGCGCGGTCGAGGATCTCGCCGATCTCGTCGAAAGCTTCGGCGGAGCAGATATGATGGATGTAATTCGCGTCGGCGGCAACAACGCCCGGGGCGCTTCGCAGGGCCTGCCGGCCGGACAGGGTGCAGTGCGGGAGAGTGCGGAATGAGAGGCGTTCCAACCGATATCGGGACCGTTCATTTCGTCGGCATCGGCGGCATCGGCATGTCCGGGATTGCCGAGGTGATGAACAATCTCGGCTACACCGTGCAGGGTTCCGACATGAAGGAAAGCGCGACCGTGGAACGGTTGCGCCAGCGCGGGATCGAAGTGGTGATCGGCCACGCCCCCGAAAACGTCGCAAGCGCGGCGGTCGTCGTGACTTCGACCGCGGTCAAGCGGACCAATCCCGAAGTCGCCTATGCGCTGGAAAACCGCATTCCCGTGGTCCGCCGCGCGGAGATGCTGGCCGAACTGATGCGGCTGAAATCCACTGTCGCGGTCGCCGGGACGCACGGCAAGACCACCACCACCAGCATGATCGCCGCGCTGCTCGATGCCGGCAAGATCGATCCCACCGTGATCAATGGCGGGATCATCGAACAATATGGTTCGAACGCACGGCTGGGCGACAGCGAATGGATGGTGGTGGAGGCCGACGAGAGCGACGGCAGCTTCCTGCGGCTCGACGGGACCATCGCGGTGGTCACCAATATCGATCCCGAGCACCTCGACCATTACGGCGATTTCGACGGGGTGAAGGACGCCTTCGTCGAGTTCATCCATAACGTCCCGTTCTATGGCGCGGCGATCCTGTGCATCGATCACCCCGAAGTACAGGCAGTGATCGGCAAGGTGCGCGACCGCAATGTCGTGACCTACGGCTTCAACCTGCAGGCGGATATCTGCGGGGTGAACATCCGCCCCGATGCGGGCGGCAATGTGTTCGACGTGATCGTGCGCCGCCGCGGGCAGGAGGATCGCCGGATCGAAGGCGTGCGCCTGCCGATGCCGGGTCGCCACAATGTCCAGAACGCGCTCGCCGCGATTGCCGTGGCGATCGAGATGGGCTGCCCCGACGAGGTCATCTGCAACGGCTTTTCGGCCTTTGGCGGTGTCCGGCGCCGCTTCACCAAGGTCGGCGAAGTGCCCAGCGGGGCGGGCGTGGCGACGATCATCGACGATTACGGCCATCACCCGGTCGAAATCCGCGCGGTGCTGGGGGCGGCGCGCGAAAGCGCCGGGACGGGGCGCGTCATCGCCGTGGTCCAGCCGCATCGCTACACCCGCCTGCGCGACCTGATGGATGAATTCCAGAGCTGCTTCAACGAGGCCGACCAGGTCTATGTGACCCCGGTCTATGCGGCGGGCGAGGATCCCATCGAGGGCGCCGACGCCGAGGCGCTGGTCGCCGGGCTCAAGGCGCGCGGCCACCGCGCGGTGCAGAGCGTTGAGGACGAGGACGATCTGGCCGCGAAGCTGGCGGACGATCTCGCGGCGGGCGATTTCGTCGTCTGCCTGGGCGCGGGCGATATCACCTATTGGGCGGCGGGGCTCGCCAACGGGATTGCCAAGGCCAGTTCGGCATGAGCGCAGGGGCTGCCCCGATCGACACGCAGGGCCTGCGCGGCAAGCTTACTCCCGATGCGCCGCTGGCGAAACTGGTGTGGTTCAAGGCCGGCGGCGCGGCCGACTGGCTGTTCGAGCCGGTCGATCGCGCGGATCTCGAGCTGTTCCTCCAGCGGCTGGATGGGCGCCTGCCGCTGATGGCGCTCGGGCTGGGGTCCAATCTCATCGTGCGCGATGGCGGGGTCGCAGGCGTAGTGATCAAGCTGGGCAAGCCCTTCGCCGGGATCGACGTCGAGGACGGGCACGTGCTTTCCTGCGGTGCGGGCGCGCATGGCATATTGGTGGCATCGACTGCCCGCGATGCGGGCATTGCCGGGGTCGAATTCATGCGCGGCATTCCCGGGACGGTGGGCGGCTTCGTGCGGATGAACGGCGGCGCCTACGGCCGCGAGGTTGCCGATGTGCTGATCGATTGCGATGTCGTGATGCCCGATGGTGCGCTGGTCACCCTGGCTGCGGCTGACCTGCATTACAGCTATCGCCATTCGCAGCTGCCCGAAGGCGCCGTGGTGGTCGGCGCACGTTTCCAGGGGCAGCCGGGCGACCCGGCCGAAATTGGCGCGAAGATGGACGCAATCGGCGATGCGCGCGAGAATTCGCAGCCGCTGCGCACCAGGACGGGGGGCTCGACCTTCAAGAACCCTCCCGGCCAGAAGGCGTGGGAACTGGTCGATGCCGCCGGCTGCCGCGGCTTGCGCCTGGGCGGCGCGCAGGTCAGCGAAAAACACACCAATTTCCTCATCAATGTGGATGATGCGACCAGCGCTGATATCGAAGCGCTGGGTGAAGAAGTGAAGCGCCGTGTCCACGCGCATTCGGGGGTCGAACTCGAATGGGAAATCCAACGCGTCGGGCGGCAGCAGGACAGGTCATGACCGAACTACCCAAGCTCCATATCGCCGTGCTGATGGGCGGCTGGGCCAATGAACGCCCCGTCAGCCTGATGTCGGGCGAGGGCATCGCCAAGGCGCTCGCGGAGCGCGGCCACCGGGTCACGCGCATCGACATGGACCGGCAGGTCGCGGCACGCATCGCCGAGGCCGCGCCCGATGTCGTGTTCAACGCATTGCACGGCGTGCCCGGCGAAGACGGCACGGTGCAGGGCATGCTCGACCTGATGGGCGTACCCTATACGCATTCGGGCCTCGCCACGTCGGTGATCGCGATCGACAAGCAGCTGACCAAGCAGGCGCTGGTGCCGCAGGGGATCCCGATGCCCGGCGGGCGGATCGTCAGGAGCGCCGATCTGCACGAGCGCGATCCGCTGCCGCGGCCCTATGTGCTGAAGCCCGTCAACGAAGGCAGCTCGGTCGGGGTGGCGATCGTCACCGATGATGGCGATTACGGCAATCCCATCGCGCGCACCGCCAAGGGGCCGTGGCAGGACTTTCGGCAGCTGCTTGCGGAGCCCTTCATCAAGGGACGCGAGATGACCAGTGCGGTCGTCGATTTCGCCGATGGTCCGCGCGCGCTCGCAGTGACCGAGCTGAAACCCAAGAGCGGGTTCTACGATTTCGACGCCAAATATACCGACGGGCGGACCGATCACATGTGCCCCGCCGATATCCCGCAGGCGATCACCGACCTGTGCCTCGAATACGCGCTGAAGGCGCACCGGGTGCTGGGCTGCAAGGGCACCAGCCGGACCGATTTCCGCTGGGACGAGGAACAGGGCGAGGACGGGCTGTTCATCCTCGAAACCAACACCCAGCCGGGGATGACCCCGCTCAGCCTGGTGCCCGAACAGGCGCGCTTCGCGGGCATCGAATATGGCGAATTGTGCGAACTGATCGTGGCCGCCGCGCTGCGCGACCATGCCGGCACGGCGGGCGGCGGCGATGGCTAAGGTCAGGCGCAAGCCCACCGGCGTGCGCCGGTCCGCCGCGGCGCGCAATCGCAGCCAGAAGGCGCATGCCGCGCGCAAGCACACCAGCGGCCTGCTCGACCGGGTGATGGCGGCACTGCCCTTTTCCGAAGAGCAGTGGCACAGGTTTTTCCTGACCGTCATCGTGGCGGCGGGGCTGGGCATCGCCTGGACCATTGCCAGCTTCGCGGGCGTTCCCGAACTGGCGCGGACCGAACTGGCGAAATCGGCTTCGCGGTCGGGCTTCGAGGTCAGCCGCGTGCAGGTATCGGGCGTCGAGCGGATGAACGAACAGCTCGTCTACGAACGCGTGCTGGCGGAGCAGGACCGCCCGATGCCGCTGGTCGACCTCGCCCAGGTACGCGAACGGCTGCTCGAACTGCCGTGGGTCGCCGATGCGCGCGTCTCGCGCCAGCTGCCCGATACGCTCAAGATCAATATCGTCGAGCGCGTCCCGCACGCGGTGCTGCGCAAGCCCGACCGGCTGATGCTGATCGACCCGCAGGGCCACGAGCTCGAACCGGTGAGCGCGAAGGAGGCCGAAGGCAAGCTGCTGATCGAAGGGCCAGGAGCCGCGCGCCAGGTCCAGGAGCTGGGCCGCCTGCTCGATGCCGCGCCCGCGCTCAAGCCGCAGATCGCCTCGGCCGAATGGGTCGGCAAT
>Ga0070754_10001668_pt1 | contig 17377 bp, 13 predicted proteins | sample VirMetDEL_Sep_01_FD_75181 | JGI IMG/M metagenome (GOLD analysis project Ga0070754, IMG submission 75181) | Aqueous microbial communities from the Delaware River and Bay under freshwater to marine salinity gradient to study organic matter... | ecosystem: Environmental > Aquatic > Marine >... | reverse complement strand
TTACGGGATCGCTCAAAAGAATGATCTGTCCACGGAGTGAGTCTCGATGGAAATTAAGTCCCGCAAGCCCGTTCTACGTTTTGCCCCGGCCAAGGCCGGCTTTGCGTTCGCTGGTGTTCTGCCGTTGCTGGTTGCCGCTCATGCTCACGCGGTGGAGTTCAGCTTCGCCGATAACGAAATCACCGGTTCCATCGATACCACCGTCTCCTACGGTCAACTGTGGCGTGTGCAGGGTCGGGACAAGACCAACGACGACATCAACACCAACGACGGTAATCGCAACTTCGATACCGGCCTGGTCTCCGAAGTGTTCAAGATCACCTCGGATCTGGAAGCGTCCTACCAGAACTACGGCGTATTTATCCGTGGTACCGCGTTCTATGACACCCAGATCATGGACAAGCGCAACGATTACTACGACGCCAACTCTCCCGCTCAGCCGAGCCAGAGCTATCCGCATGACAATACCTTCACCCGCGAGACCCGTCACAAGGCTGGCCGTGACGCGCAGATTCTCGACGCCTACGTCTATGGCAACTGGGATGTCGGCAACATGCCGGTCTCCGGTCGCCTGGGTAAGCAGGTGTTCAACTGGGGTGAAGGCCTGTTCTACCGCAACGGCATCAATACCACCAACCCGGTCGATGCTGCCAAGTTCCGTCTGCCAGGCTCGGAAGTGAAGGAAGTGCTGGTGCCTGTCGAGGCGCTGAGCTTCAACCTGGGCCTGACCGACAACCTGTCGATGGAGGCGTTCTACCAGTTCAACTGGAAAGAAACCGCTATCGATCCGGTGGGTACCTATTTCTCCGAGACCGATTTGTTTGCTGATGGTGGTAATACCGCCTACAGCACCAATGCGGACTTGGGTAGCACCGCGTTTCGTACCAACTACGCAGGCCTTAGCGGGCTTGGGGTGGGTGGCTTGCAGGGAAACAGCTATCTGGATAGCAACGGCGTGTTCAAGGTTGCCAGCATCGGTTCTGACATCAATGCTAAGAATGACGGTCAGTTTGGTGTCGCCTTCCGCTACATAGCGGAGGAGTTGAACTCCACAGAGTTCGGTTTCTACTTCGTGAATTACCACGCCAAAGAGCCGACTATTTATGCCGACCTGGGTGCCTATCAAGGTCTGGATCTGGATGCGATCACTACAGCGGCCAGCAGCGGCGCCATTACCAGCTACTCGACTCTTCAGACCCTTGCGGGACTGGGTAACACTACTGCCCAAACCCTTCTGGGCTTGGTAAATGGCTCGGCGACTGTTGATGTTGCTGGTCAGGTTAACGCGCGTCGTGAGTATGTCGAAGACATTCGTATGTACGGCATGAGCTTCAATACGACCGTTGGCAATGCATCTGTTTTCGGTGAGCTGTCCTACCGTCCGAATTTGCCGATTGGTATTGCTGCCACCAACGATTTGTTGGGTGACCTTCTGCTTCAATCGCCGAATTTGGCCTCCGGTGGCACCGTTAATATCGGCGGTCAGCAAGTGCAGCTGGGCGACCAGATCCACAACTACACCCGTGTCGAAGCCTTCAATACCTCTCTGGGCACCATCTACAACTTCGGTCCGAGCTTTGGTTTCGATTCGCTGTTCGGCGTTGCCGAACTGGCCTCCGAGCACCTGCGTGGCGACAGCCTGCAGTACAACTCGCGCAACGGCACTCGCTACTACGCCGGCCGCGGTAACGGCTCCTACATCTCCGGCTACGATCGTGGCGATCAGGTCAACAAGAACGCCTACGGCTATACCCTGGTGCTCTCCGGTACCTGGAACGACGTTTATGCCGGTGTGAACCTGTCGCCGTTCGCCGTGTTCAAGCACGATTTCGAGGGGAACTCGCACCAGACCGGCAACTTCATCGAGGGTCGCAAGGCGTACACCGTTGGTATGCGCGCCAGCTACCTGAACAGCCTGGAAGCCGAGATCCAGTACACCGAGTTCTATGGCGCTGGCCAGAACAACGGTTCGCGTGATCGCGACAATATTGGCCTGAACGTCAAGTACTCCTTCTAAGGGGGGCGTCTGCACATAGCTGCTGTATTGCTGTGCAGACACCCTGTGTACCTATAACCAGAAACACGCCGGGCGCTCTCGGGCGCCCGGCCAGACTCTTCACGGAGAATTACCCATGCTGAACAAGCACAGGCTGATGGCCGTAGCCGTTGCACTGGCGTTTTCTGCCGGTTCCGCTCTGGCTGCCGTTTCCTCGCAGGAAGCGGCCAAGCTCGGCGACACGCTGACCCCCTTCGGCGCCGAGAAGGCTGGCAACGCTGCCGGCACCATTCCGGCCTGGACCGGTGGCATCACCCAGGCTCCGGCTGGCTACACCCGTTCCGGCCAGCACCACATCGATCCGTTCCCGGATGACAAGCCGCTGTTCACCATTACCGCGGCCAACCTGAGCCAGTACGAGGCCAACCTGACCCCGGGTCAGATCGCCATGTTCAAGGCCTACCCGGAAACCTACCAGATGCCGGTCTACCAGACCCGCCGCTCCGGCTCCGCGCCGCAGTGGGTCTATGACAACACCATCAAGAACGCCACCACTGCCAAGTTGGTCGATGGCGGCAACGGCTTCTCCGATGCCTACGGCGGTATCCCGTTCCCGATTCCGCAAAACGGCGTGGAAGCGCTGTGGAACCACATCGCCCGCTACCGCGGCACCTACATCGTGCGGCGTGCCTCGGAAGTGGCGGTACAGCGCAACGGTGCCTACTCGCTGGTCACCTCCCAGCAGGAAGCGCTGTTCAAGTACTACCTGCAGAATGGCTCCTTCGCCGACCTGAACAACATCATGTTCTATTACCTGTCCTTCACCACCAGCCCGGCGCGTCTGGCCGGTGGTGCGGTGCTGGTTCACGAGACCCTCGATCAGGTGAAGGAACCGCGTCAGGCCTGGGGCTACAACGCCGGTCAGCGTCGTGTGCGTCGTGCGCCGAACCTGGCTTACGACACGCCGATCGCTGCGGCCGACGGCCTGCGTACTGCCGACGACACCGACATGTTCAACGGTGCCCCGGATCGCTATGACTGGAAACTGGTCGGCAAGAAGGAAATCTACATCCCGTACAACAACTACAAGGTCACCAGCCCTGACGTTAAGTACAAGGATCTGCTGCAGGTCGGTCACCTGAATCCGGCGCTGACCCGTAACGAGCTGCACCGCGTATGGGTTGTGGAAGGCACGCTGAAGTCCGGCGCCCGTCATATCTACTCCAAGCGCACTCTGTTCCTCGACGAGGACAGCTGGCAAGCCGCCGTGGTGGATCAGTACGACGGTCGTGGTGAGCTGTGGCGCGTTTCCATCGCCTACCTGAAGAACTACTACGATCTGCCGACCACCTGGTCTGCGCTCGATGTGTTCCATGACCTGCAGGCGCGTCGCTACCACGTACAGAACCTGGATAACGAAGAGAACAACACCATCGATTTCACCCAGGCGGTTCCGGACGACGGCTATTTCAAGCCGGCTGCCCTGCGTCGCCGCGGCACTCGATAATAGTTGTGTAGTCTCCAGCGAAGGCCGCTACAGTAGTAGCGGCCTTTTCGCATCAGCGTGGCGAATAGGCTTCTATAACGCGGCTTTTGCTTTAACAAAACATAACGTCGCGCCAATTGTCAGGGCTTTCCTAAGCTCGCTAGGATGGGCGTGATCAGTAGTACCGCCTATAACAAGAAAGGGGGAAGGTATATGAGTGAGCCCGTCATGCGGCGCACCCAGTCCGGTCTGGCGCCCAATCTGGCGCGCAAATCGGCGCTCCGTGTCCATTCGCCGCTGGCTAAAGCGCTCTCGCTGTGCAGTGTGCTTTCCATCCTGGCCTTCGCTGCCGCACCCTTGCAGGCCGAGACCACGGCCAAAGCCGAGGCCGGCTATGCCATCGAGTCGCCCAAGGCCGTACACAGCCTGCTGCTCGATGTCGTCAACACCGGCGAGCGCCTGGTTGCCGTTGGCGACCGCGGCCACATTCTCTATTCCAACGATCAGGGACAAAGCTGGCAGCAGGCCAAGGTGCCAACCCGGCAGATGTTGACGTCCCTGTTCTTCGTCGATGCCCAGCATGGTTGGGTGGTCGGTCACGACGCGCAGATTCTCGCAACGAGCGATGGCGGCCTGACCTGGACCAAACAGTTCGAAGACCTCGAGCGCGAAGCGCCGCTGCTGGACATCTGGTTCAAGGACCTGCAAACCGGTTACGCCGTTGGGGCGTACGGCGCGTTGCTGGAAACCACCGATGGCGGCCAGAACTGGGAAGACGTCAGCGATCGTCTCGACAACGAAGACGCCTACCACCTCAATGCCATTGCCGCGGTGAAGGACTCCGGTCTGTTCATCGTCGGCGAGCTGGGGCAGATGTTCCGCTCCGCCGACTGGGGACAGACCTGGGAGCGCATCGAGGACGTACCTTACGAGGGCTCGCTGTTCGGCGTGGTTGGTACCGATCAGCCGGCGACCTTGCTGGTCTACGGTCTGCGCGGCCACCTGTTTCGCTCCACCGACTTCGGGCAAAGCTGGCAGCAGGTCATGCTCAACACGCCGAACAATGGTCCGCTGGAGTTCGGCCTGGCCGATGGCACGCTGCTAAAGGATGGCAGCGTCGTGGTGGTGGGACATGGCGGCACCGTGCTGCGCAGCAAGGATCATGGTCAGACCTTCAGCCTGATCAATCGCCCCGACCGTCTTTCCCTGGCCGGGGTAACTGCACTGGATAACGGCAACGTGATTCTGGTGGGTCAGGGCGGCGTTCACCTCGCCGCCTCGAATGGCGCCGATCTGGGCCAACAATAACAAGCCGGGAGCCTTTGCATGAGCAAGCATCAACAACAGCCAGCTTCCTTCCTCGAGCGGCTGATTTTCAACAATCGCCCGGCGGTTATCCTGATCTGTCTGCTGATCAGCATCTTCCTGTTCTATCAGGCTGCGCAGGTGCGCCCGCAGACCAGCTTCGAGAAGATGATTCCGCTGGGCCATCCCTACATCCAGAAGATGCTCGAACACCGTAATGACCTGGCCAACCTGGGCAACACGGTACGTATCTCGGTAGAAGCCACCAATGGCGACATCTTCAGCAAGGAGTACATGGAGACGCTGCGGCAGATCCATGACGAGGCCTTCTACATTCCCGGTGTCGACCGCTCCGGCCTGAAGTCGCTGTGGAGCCCCAGCGTACGCTGGACCGAAGTGACCGAAGAGGGCTTCGCCGGTGGTGAGGTGATCCCGCAGACCTACGATGGCTCTGCCGACAGCCTCGAGGATTTGCGCAGCAACATCCTCAAGTCCGGGCAGATCGGTCGCCTGGTGGCGAACAACTTCAAGTCCAGCATCGTCGACATCCCGCTGCTGGAGTCCTACCCGGACCCGAACGATCAGAGCAAGCTGATCAAGCTCGACTACCAGAAGTTCTCCCACGAGCTGGAAGAGAAGATCCGCGACAAGTACCAGGCGCAAAACCCCGATGTGAAAGTGCACATCATCGGTTTCGCCAAGAAGGTCGGTGATCTGATCGACGGCCTGATCGGTGTGGCGCTGTTCTTCGCCGTGGCCATCGGTATCACCTTCGTCCTGCTGCTGTGGTTCACCCACTGCTTCAAGAGCACGCTGGCGGTGGTCACCACCACGCTGATCGCGGTGATCTGGCAGCTGGGGCTGCTGCACACCCTGGGCTTCGGTCTTGACCCTTACTCGATGCTGGTGCCGTTCCTGGTATTCGCCATCGGTATTTCCCACGGGGTGCAGAAGATCAACGGCATCGCCATGGCGTCGGGCGAGGCGACCGACGCCCTGTCCGCCGCGCGCATGGCGTTCCGTCAGCTGTTCATTCCTGGCCTGGTGGCGCTGCTGTCCGACGCCGTCGGTTTCGTCACCCTGCTGCTGATCGACATCGGCGTGATTCGCGAGCTGGCCATCGGCGCATCGATGGGCGTGGCGGTGATCATTCTGACCAACCTGATCCTGCTGCCGGTGATGATCTCCTACATCGGCATCAGTCAGAAGGCGGTGAAGATCAGTCGTGAAGAGGCGGCCAAGGACCATCCGTTCTGGCGCGCCATTTCCAACTTTGCCCATCCGATGGTGGCGCCCATCTCCGTCGTGGTCGCCGTGGTGGCGCTGGCTGGCGGTGTCTGGTACGGCCAGAATCTGAAGATCGGCGACCTCGACCAGGGCGCGCCGGAGCTGCATCCGGACTCGCGCTACAACCTGGATAACGACTTCGTCATCCGCAACTACTCGACCAGTTCCGACGTGCTGGTGGTGATGATCAAGACGCCTACCGAAGGCTGTTCCACCTATGAAGCGCTGTCCGCGATGGACGAGCTTATGTGGAAGATGGAGAACACCGAAGGCGTGCAGTCGGCCATCTCCATGGTCACCGTGTCCAAGCAGGTGATCAAGGGCATGAACGAGGGCAACCTGAAATGGGAAACCCTGTCGCGCAACCAGGACGTGCTGAACAACTCCATCGCCCGTGCTGAAGGGCTGTACAACGCAGACTGTTCGGTGGCGCCGGTGCTGGTGTTCCTCGAGGATCACAAGGCCGAGACCCTGTCGCGCGCCGTGGCCGCCGCCGAAGAGTTCGCCGCTCAGCACAGTACCGATGACCTGCAGGTGGTACTGGCAGCGGGCAACGCCGGTATCGAGGCCGCCACCAACGAGGTGATTGCGGCGTCCGAGACCACCATGCTGATCGCGGTCTATGCGGCGGTGAGCATCATGTGCCTGCTGACGTTCCGCTCGCTGGCTGCGACGCTGTGCGTGATCCTGCCACTGGTGCTGACCTCGGTACTGGGCAACGCGCTGATGGCGTTCATGGGCATCGGCGTCAAGGTTGCCACGCTGCCGGTGATCGCGCTGGGTGTGGGGATCGGTGTCGACTACGGCATCTACATCTACAGCCGCCTGGAGACCTACCTGCGTCAGGGATTGTCCCTGCAGGACGCGTACTACGAGACGCTCAAGTCCACCGGCAAGGCCGTGCTGTTCACCGGTATCTGCCTGGCCATCGGCGTGGCGACCTGGATCTTCTCGGCCATCAAGTTCCAGGCCGACATGGGGCTGATGCTGACCTTCATGTTCCTCTGGAACATGATCGGCGCGATCTGGTTGCTGCCGGCACTGGCGCGTTTCCTGATCAACCCGGAGAAGCTGCGCGCCAAGGCTTGAAGCCTGGCTCGCAAGACCAGAACCGCGGCCCTCGGGCCGCGGTTTTTGTTTTTTGCGATGTAGTTGAGCGCTGGCCCCGGATTGCATCCGGGCCATGAGCCGTCGTGCGCCAATGGGTGTGGGAGGCGCTTTAGTGACGAGCTTTGATCGCGGCTAAAGCCGCTCCCGCAGGTGCCATGCGGCCATGCCGGGGCATCCGCGCACTGCTGTGGGGGAGTGGCCGGGCCTCAGCCGCGATACTGTTCAGAGCGCATGGTGGATGCGGCTTGGCCGCTTTTCCCAACCGCAATGCGTGGCGCGGATGCCTTGGCCCGTAGCTCGGATGCAATCCGGGGCGCGTGGATACCTTAGCGCGGATACAGTGGCGGTAGTGCGCTGCTGTCCTGCTGCGCCGCAAAGGGTTCCTGCGCAGCGGGCAGGTTGCGAATCGCTTTCCACAGTTCCTCGCCTTGCCACTGCTGGCCCGTCTCGCTGTACAGCGCGCCGTTGAGACCATCGAGTGCGTCCGACAGCGGCACATAGCGCGCCGCCATGTCGGCGAGGGTTTCCGGTTGTTGGCGGGCCCAGGCGTCCAGGGCATGGCGGGTGGCCTGGGCATCGCCAGCCTGGCAGGCGCGCTTGAGATCATCGAGCAGCGTGCGCGGGCTGGGTCCGGCCTGTGCCGCGCGCTGGATTGCCGGTTGCCGGCGGGCATGCCACCACAGGCCGAAGCCGAGCAGGGTGGTCAGGCTCAGCAGGACACAGGCCAGTTGCCAGGGCCAGAGCTCCGGCCCCTCGATCACCTGGGGCGTGACCATCGGCGTAGTGGGTTGTTCGTCGTTCTGCAGTAGCGGGTTTTCGGCGACCTGCAGGGTGCGGGCGGAAAGGGTGGTGCGCTCCAGCGTGTCGGTCTGGGTGTTCCACCACAATATTTCCAGTGGCGGCAGTTCGAAGCTGCCGCTGCGATTGGGCACCAGTGCCTCGCGTTCTTCGCGGGTGCCGATGATGCCGTTCTCGCTCTTCTGGTCGCTCATCTGCGGCTGGTCCGGGTAGCGACGCAGGCCATCGACGCGGGTCGCTGGCAAGGGCGGCAGCTGTGCGCTGGACAGGCCATCGACCTTGAGAATCAGGCGGCGGGTCAGGGAATCGCCGACCTGGCTCTGCTCCGGTTGCGGGTTCCAGGTTTCCGCCAGGCCCAGCGCGCGTGCTGGCAGCCAGGGCGCGTCAGGCGGGTAGTCAGCCGGCTTGGGTTTGACCTGCAGCGGAATGTCGGGCGACTTGACCCGCGAAACCTTGCCGGCACGAGGGCCGAATGGCAGAAATTCATTGTTGCGCGAGCGGTCGACTAGGGTCGCGCTGAAGGTTTGCCCGGGAATGACCAGTTCGCCGCTGCGCTGTGGATAGATGGCGTACTGCAATTCGATCACGCCGTGCAGCACGCCACCGATGCTCTTTTCGTAGGTGCGCGGTTCGCCCAGTTGTTCGACGCGTGCATCGGGCAGTCGCAGCGGCGTCAGGCTGCTGTCGTCATACATGGACACCGAGTGGTAGATGCGCAGGGTCAACACGGCCTGGGCTTGCACGTAGACACTGGGTTGATCGAGGCTGGCATCGATGAACACCGGCGCCAGCTTGTCGCCGTCGCCGGCACTGACGGCTTCCTCGACGCTGAGCGTGATCGGCAGGGTCTGGGCATCCTCCAGGTGGATAGCCGGGATCGTCACCTCGCCGCTGCTGCGCGGTTGCAGGGTCAGGATCCAGCGGGTGCTGGCGCGTGGCGTATCGCCGATGCTGCTCAGGCGATTGACCTGGCGGCTGCCGAGCACTTCGAAGTCCTTATCCAGCGGGCTCAGGTCAGGTCGGCCGAAGCGGGTTGGGTCGGTCGATTCCAGCGTCAGCACCACGGTTTCGCCTTCGCTCAGGCGAGTGCGGTCGACGCTGGCGAAAAAGGCGTCGGCGTAGGCCTGCCCCGCGAGCAGTAGGAGAAGCAGGAAGACCAGACGGTTCATCGGTTCGAGTCCTGACGCTGTTGCTGTTCATACCAGAATTTGCGCCGCAGCAGTTCGGCCGGGTCGTCCGGGATCTGCCGCAACCATTGTTCCAGCGCTTGCCGGCGTTCTGCCGCAGTGCCCAGGTCGGCCTCCGTACGCGGTTGCTCGACGGGCTCGAGGTCGTCCAGGCTTTTATTGCCGGGGGCGGGCTGCACGTCGTCCTCACCGGCGCCGTTGGCGCTGCCCTGGGCCTCGTTGCTCTCACTGTGTTCGCCAGCGCTGCCTGGCTTGGCCGGTTGCCCGGTGTCCTTCTCGGCGGGCTGCCCGGCGGACCATTCGTTCTCCTGCGGCGGCTCCTTGGCGGGCTCCTGCTGCTCGTCCGAATCGCCATCGGTGGACTGCTGCTGGTTTTCGCGCTGGCGCAACGCTTCTTCCACCAGCGCCTTGTTGTGTTGTGCGGCAGCCAGTTCAGGCTGGCGCTCCAGGGCCTGCTCGTAGGCGTCGAGCGCGGCCTCCAGTTCGCCGCCCTTGGCCAGGGCGTTGCCTCGGTTGTAGTGGTCGACTGCGCTGTCGCCCTTGGCGAAGCGTTCAGCCGCGGCGGCATAGTCCTCGGCCTCATACCGCGCCTTGCCTTGCCACTGCGGATCGACGAAGCGCTGTGCCGCCTCGTCCGGGCGCTGGGCTTCGAGCAGGCGTTGGCCCTGCTGATCGGGGCGCAGCCAGAGGTCCTCGAACTCGAAGGCCTGGCTGCTTTGTGGCGGCAGCATCAGCAGCAGCGGCAGGCAGAACAGCCAGCCACGGCGGCCGGCACAGGCCGCCAGCAACAGCAGGGGCAGCAACAGCCAGTAGCCCTGATCGATGTGGCTATCGAGCAATGTCGGCTCACCCGCAGCGCGCATGGCCTGTGGGCCATCGAGCAGGCCCAGGCGACGCAGGTCTTCGTCGTCCAGGCGGATCGGCGCGTAGCGTCCACCATGGGCTTCGGCGGTTTCCCGCAGGCCACGCGCATCGAGGCGAGGAATCTGAATGGCGCCGCGCTGGTCCTTGAGGAAGCTGCCGTCCTCCTGCACCACCGGAGCGCCTTCGCGGCTGCCTACACCGAGAATCAGCAGCGGCACCTTGCGTTTTTCCAGTGCCTGCTGGATACCGCTGCGTTCCTCGGCATCGAGGGCGCTGGTGATCAGCAACAGGCGACCCTGGCCCAGTTGCGCCTGGTCGAGCAGTTGCAGCGCGCGGGCCACTGCCAGGTCGGCGCGACGGCCCGGTTCCGGCATCAACGATGGTTTCAGCGCCTCCAGCAGGTTGCGACTGGTGGCCAGGTCGTCGGAAAGCGGCACCAGGCTGTGGGCGCTGCCGGCATAGACGATGATGGCCGTCTGCGCGTCGCGACGTGCCTCGAGCAGATCGAGCAGCTTGCGCCGCGCCTGCTCCAGTCGATTGGGGCGGCCGTCGGTGGCAAGCATTTGCGGCGTCAGTTCGAGCAGGATCAACAGCGGATCGGCCGGTTTCTGCGGGCTCTGTTCCACGCGCTGCCAGCTCGGGCCGAGCAGCGCCAGCACGGCCAGCAACCAGGCCAGGCCAAGCGCCAGCCAGGGCAGCTTGCTGGAGCGGCCACTGCCGCCTGTAAGCAGCGCCTGATGAAAGGCTGCCGGCAGCAGCAGTTGCCAGCGTCCGCTCTGGCGCTCGCGATGCCACAGGCGCCAGAGCAACCAGGCCAGCACGGGCACCGCCAGCAACCACAACGGGCGCAGCCATTCCGGCCAGAGCATGCTCATGCGCGCCTCCGCAGCCGCTGCGGCAGATCAGGCCAAAGCACCTGGCCGACCAGGAGCAGCGAGCCCAGCAGCACCAGTGCCAGTGGCCAGGCATAGAGGGCCAGGGCAGGGCGGGCCAGGGTGGGCTGCTGGGCAACCGGCTCTAGCCGATCGAGGGTCAGTTCGATCTGTTGCAGCTCGGCCTGGTCGCGTGCGCGGAAGTACTCGCCGCCGGTGACATCGCTGATGGCACGCAGACTGGTTTCGTCCAGGTCCAGGGCGCTGAAACCGAAGTTGCCGAACGCACCGCTTTGCTGCGGGTCGGCGCCGATGCCGATGGTGTAGATGCGTATCCCTTCGTCGGCGGCCAACTGCGCAGCTACCATCGGATCGATCTCGCCCCCGTTGTTCGCGCCATCGGTGATCAGCACCAGCACGCGACTCTGCGCCGGGCGCTGACGCAGGCGTTTCACGGCCAGGCCGATGGCGTCGCCGATGGCCGTGTTCTTGCCCGCGATGCCGATCAGGGCCTCGTCCAGCCAGGTGCGCACGGTGACGCGATCGAACGTCAGCGGGGCCTGCAGATAAGCCTGGCTGCCGAACAGGATCAGGCCGACTCGGTCGCCACGGCGCCCCTCGATGAAGTCACCGAGCAGGCGTTTGACCAGTTCGAGGCGGCTGATCGGCTCGTCGTCCCACTGCATGTCGGCGTAATCCATCGACCCCGAAACATCCACAGCGAGCAGCAGATCGCGGCCGCTGGCTGGCAGCGGCAGTGGTTCGCCGACCCACTGAGGCCGCGCCGCAGCGCACAGCAGCAGGCACCAGAGCAACACCAGAGGCGCCTGCTGACGCCAGCTGGGCAGGGCGGCACGAGCGCGCCGGCCGCTCAGGGCTTGCAGCTCGTCGAGAAAACCGACGCGTAACGCTACGTCGCCGCTGTCAGCGGGCGGCAACAGCAGGCGCAACAGCCAGGGCAGTGGCGCGAGCAGAAAGACCCAGGGCCAGGCGAACTCAAACATGCTTGCGAATCCAGGTGGCGACGGCCTGATCGAGCTCGGTGATGGCCTTGTCGCTCAGGGTGCACTGCGGCCTGTAGCTGCCGTCGACCAGGATCATCCAGCGGGTCAGTCCGGCTGCGGGGCAACGATTGTCGAGAAACGCCAGCCAGGCGCGGCTGCTCAGGGTGTGGCTGGCGCTCTCGGGATAGCGTTCGCGGCACAGGCGCTTGAGCAGGGCGTTGAGTTGTTGCAGCCAGGGCCCAGCTGGTGCGCCGTCGTAGGGCTTGCTCAGGCGTGACAGCTCGTCGAGTGCGGCCTGGCGCAGTGGGTCGAGCGCTTGTTCCGTCTGTGAACGGGGCTGACGCCGCCGCCAGCTGCGCAGCAGACGCCAGAGTCCCCAGCCAAGCAGCGGCAGCAGCACGGCGAGCAGCCACCAGCCCGGTGCCGGCGGCCACCAGGGCACGGGCGCTGGGTCGATCAGCGGCTGCAACTGGTCGATGGGGTTCATAGCGACTTTCTCGAAAGCAGGGTGCTGAGCTGCTCCTGCAATTGCTCGACCAGCTCGAACTGCGTGCTCAGCGGTAGCAGCGGTACCCCCAGTTTCTGCGCCAGGCGCTGCCAGCGCGCTTCACGGGCCTGGGCCTGGGCGCGATAGGCCTGGCGCAGGTCGCCATTGTGGCTGTCGAGTTCCAGCTGCGCAGCGTTCTGGGTGAAACGCAGCAGGCCGGCAGCTGGCAACGCGTGATCGAGTGGGTCGGACAGCGGTAGCAGCAGCAGATCGGTGTGGCGCGCCAGCAGCGTCAGTTGCTGCTCGGCGTTGTCGCTGAGGGCGCGCTCATCGCACAGCACGATCACCAGGCTGCCCGGGCGCAACACCTCGCGAGCGCGGCGCAGGGCCAGGCCGAAATTGTCGCGGCCGGTGTTGGCCTGGCTCTGCGGACCAAGCGCCTGGTTGGCGCGGGCCAGCAGGTTGAGCAGTTGCAGCAGGCTCTGCTTGCTGCGCCGTGGCTTGACTTCGTGATGCTCGTTGTCGGCGAACACCAGACCGCCGATGCGGTCGTTATGGCCCAGCGCAGCCCAGCCGATCAGTGCGGCGGCGCGCGCTGCGAGCACGGATTTGAAGCACTGGCCGGAGCCGAAGAACAGGCGCTGGCTCTGTTCACTGATGATGAAGATGGGGCGCTCGCGCTCTTCGTGGAACAGCTTGGTGTGTGGCTCCTGGGTACGTGCGGTGACGCGCCAGTCGATGGTGCGCACGTCGTCGCCCGGTTGGTAGATACGCACCTGGTCGAAGTCCACGCCACGACCGCGCAGCTTGGAGTGATGCAGGCCAGTCAGCGGGCTGCGCCGGGCCGGGGTGGAAAACAGCGGCACTTCATGCACCTTGTGGCGCATGTCGATGAGCTCGCCGAGGGCGATATGGATGCCGGGTTGGCTGGCCGGGGTTTGCATGGGCTCAGCCCGTAGCCCGGATGCAATCCGGGGAGGCTGCGTGATCTGCCCCGGATTGCATCCGGGCTACGTGGGACAGGCGCATGGGGCGCGGCTGCATCAGGCCACCGCCACCACGTCGAGGATGCGCTGGATCACACGGTCCTGGTCGACGCCCGAGGCCTCGGCCTCGAAGGACAGGATGATGCGGTGGCGCAGCACGTCGAACAGCACCGCCTGGATGTCCTCGGGGCTGACGAAGTCGCGCCCGGCCAGCCAGGCATGGGCGCGCGCACAGCGGTCGAGGGCGATGGAGCCGCGTGGGCTGGCGCCATAGGCAATCCAGTCGGCCAGCTCGGTGTCGAACTTGGCCGGTGTACGGCTGGCCATCACCAGCTGCACCAGATATTCCTCCACGGCATCGGCCATGTACAGGCCGAGAATCTCCTTGCGCGCCGCGAACACAGCCTGCTGGCTGACCCGGTGCTCGGGCTTGGCCTCACCGTTCAGTGCATCGCCACGGGCCTGGGCGAGGATCTTGCGTTCCACTGCCGCGTCGGGAAAACCGATCTTCACGTGCATCAGGAAACGGTCGAGCTGGGCCTCGGGCAGCGGGTAGGTGCCTTCCTGCTCGATGGGGTTCTGCGTGGCCATGACCAAAAACAGCGGCGACAGGTCGTAGGTCGAGCGGCCGACCGAAACCTGGCGCTCGGCCATGGCTTCGAGCAGCGCCGACTGCACCTTGGCCGGCGCACGGTTGATCTCGTCGGCCAGCACCAGGTTGTGGAAGATCGGCCCCTGCTGGAACACGAAACTGCCGGTTTCCGGGCGGTAGATCTCGGTACCGGTGATGTCCGCGGGCAGCAGGTCAGGAGTGAACTGGATGCGATGGAACTCGCCTTCGATGCCTTCGGCCAGTTCCTTGATCGCCTTGGTCTTGGCCAGGCCTGGTGCACCTTCGACCAGCAGATGGCCGTCGGCGAGCAGCGCGATCAGCAAACGCTCGATGAGCTTTTCCTGACCGAGAATCTGGGTGGAGAGAAATTGGCGTAATGCAACCAGCGCTTCTCGGTGTTCCATCGTCGGGCTCTTCTGGCAGATGGGCGCGGCTTTTTATGGCTGCGCGTGCAGACCGCCGACTTTAATGCATTTGCCGCTTCAGCCGCTATCGGCGGCGTTGGTGATGAACCGTCTGGCAACAGAAAATGAGCAGGGCGTCGCTTGTGCTTCGATGGGCCCGCCCTTGGTACAGGCGGGCCATCGAGGCGCCCGGCGCTGCGCTACTGCCACTGCGCCAGGAGTCGGCGCTGGGCGTGCAGGGCGCTGTCCTGGGTGGTGGGTGCAAGGCGCACGGTCTGCCCTGGCAGGCATTGCGCCAACAGCGCCACGGCCTGTGGCGTCAACGCCCCCAGGCGCGGGTAGCCACCGATGGTCTGGCGGTCGTTGAGCAGGATGATCGGCTGGCCGTCCGGCGGTACCTGTACGGCGCCCAGCGGTATGCCCTCGGAAATCATCGAGCCGCGCTGACAGTGCAATGGCGGGCCATCGAGACGAATGCCCATGCGGTCGGCGCGCTGGTCGATCAGCCATGGGCTGTTGAACGCGTCGAACAGACTCTGGCCGCGAAAGTCACCAATCTGCGCGCCCAGCACCAACTGCAGGCGCGGTGCATCCTGATACTCGGGAACCAGCTCGGCAGGCATCTGCCGCGCTGCACTGGCACTCACGCCCCAGCCCAGCGAGTCACCGGTCGCGATGGCGCGGCCGTCGCCGTGCAGGCCGCCGAGACCTTCGCGCAGCATGCTGGCGCAGCTGCCGAGCACCAGAGGCGCCTGGAATCCTCCCGGCGCTGCCAGGTAGGCACGGGCGCCTTGGCGTGGCTGGGCAAAGCTCAGGCGCTGGCCTTTACGCACCTTGACGCTGCGCCAGGGCGCCAGCGGCTGGTCATCCAGTCGTGCGCCAAGGTCGGCACCGGTCAGCGCCAGAGTCGCGTCGCGACTGCATTCGAATTCGGCGTTGCCCAGGGTAATCTCCAGCACGGCGGCCGTCAGAGGGTTGCCCAGCAGCCAGTTGGCCCAGCGATGAGCGATCCAGTCCAGGGCGCCGCACTGGGTCACGCCAAGATGGCGCACGCCGAAGCGGCCGCCGTCCTGCAGCTGGATGAAAGGGCTGCTGCGCAAGATCCGCAGGCCGGCGTCGATAGCGCTCATTGGCTGGCCTCCAGCGGACTGTCGTCGCCGCCCAGGCGGATGAATTCGGCGTGGTCGATGGGCACGAAACGTACGCGGTCGCCAGGCTGCAGCAGGCTGTAACCCTCGATGTCGCTGCCGAACAGGCGGCTTGGCGTGCGACCGATCAGGTTCCAGCCGCCCGGCGAGACCACCGGGTAGGCGGCCGTCTGCCGCTCGGCGATGCCGACGCTGCCGGGCGCGATGCGCTTGCGCGGCGTGCTCAGGCGCGGTGTGGCGAGGATTTCCTCGACCAGACCCATGAAGGCGAAACCGGGGGCGAAGCCCAGGGCGAATACCTGGTAGGCGTGGCCGCTGTGGCGGGCGATCACTTGCGCTTCGCTGAGGCCGCTGCGGCGCGCCAGCAGTTGCAGTTCAGGGCCGACACTGCGGTCGTACCAGGTCGGCAACTGGTGCTCGCGGCCGCCTTGCAGGTCGCCGGGCTGCAAGCCATCGAGTGCTTCGGCGACCTTCGCTCGTGCCTGCTCGCTGTCGAGCTGGCACAGGTCGTAGTGCAGCAGTAGCGTGGTGTAGGAGGGCACCAGATCGATCAGTGCCTCGCCGAACGCGTCCTGCAAGCGCGTGCGTGCGGCCAGCATCCACGGCATGTTGGCTTCATCGATAAAGTCGAACAGACGCAGGATCAGGCTGTCGATGCCGGCGACTTCCAGCCGCAGGTTGGGCGCCTTCATGCTTGAGTCAGGCTGTCGAAGGCCTGCCGGATACGTTGCACGGCGGCCACCGAACTGGCGTTATCGCCATGCACGCACAGGGTCTGTGCGGCTAGCGTCAGAGCACTGCCGTCGTTGGCTTGAAGGGCTTCGCCACGCGCCAGGGCCAGTGCCTGGCCGACGATCACCTGGCTGTCGTGATGCACGGCGCCCGGCAGGCTGCGGCCGAGCAGAAAACCGTCGGCGTCGTAGGCGCGGTCGGCGAAAGCCTCGAACCACAGGGTCAGGCCGAATTCGTCGCCCAGCGCCTGCGCCGCGCTGTTGTCGCGAGTGCACATCAGCATCAGCGGCAACTGACGGTCGTACCTGGCCACGGCGCTCATCACCGCGCGCAGGGTGGCGGGCTTGCGCATCATGTCCTGATAAAGCGCGCCGTGCGGTTTGACGTAGCTGACGTGCGCGCCCTGGCTACGGCAGATGCCTTCCAGCGCGCCGATCTGGTAGAGCATCAGGTCTTCGACTTCCTGTGGTGTGCAGTCCATCGAGCGACGGCCAAAGCCGACCAGGTCCTGGTAGGCGGTGTGCGCACCGATGCGTACGCCGTGGGCCACGGCCAGGGCCACGGTCTTGCGCATCACGCTGGGGTCCGAGGCGTGGAAGCCGCAGGCGATGTTGGCGCAGTCGATATAAGGCATGACCTCGGCGTCCAGACCCATGGTCCAGGCGCCGAAGCTTTCGCCGATGTCGCAATTCAAAAGCAGGCTGTTCAAGTGAGCATCCTAATCATGACGTGCATGGATGTGGTCCGACAGCTAGGGGCTGTTCTGCGGTGTGGCTTCATTTTTCCGCTGCCGCCTGAGGGCGTCCAACTAATAAAAACAGCCGCCGGAGATAGGAAAAGCTGATGGTGGCAGGCATCGGATTTTTCGATCGCCAGACGCTGGTTTTTCCCGTTGGACAGCCTTATCGCGGCCCTCGACAGTAGTTTGGGTGAGACGCTCCTTGGCGCCGTCCTGGCGCAACCCCCGGCGTCTCACGTACCCGGGGGTTTTTGCGTTTCTTTCGAGTCGACTCAGTAACTGGCCATCAGTCTACGGGGGAATCCCAATGAAGACCGCACCTGGCATGCCCGCGCTCTGCGCATTGCTCGTCGCTCTAC
>Ga0070754_10001663_pt1 | contig 17434 bp, 10 predicted proteins | sample VirMetDEL_Sep_01_FD_75181 | JGI IMG/M metagenome (GOLD analysis project Ga0070754, IMG submission 75181) | Aqueous microbial communities from the Delaware River and Bay under freshwater to marine salinity gradient to study organic matter... | ecosystem: Environmental > Aquatic > Marine >... | reverse complement strand
GACAGTCTTTAAATGAACAAAAGAAGGAGTCTTATGATTGGCAAATGTCAAGAATCAAACAGTATTTGGAGTATATGTTCATTCGACAACTGGAAGTCGAAGGGTGTGAAGCGGACGATGTGATTGCATATTATTGCAACATTTCAGAAGATGAACACAAAACTATATTTTCGTCAGATAAGGACCTTACACAACTTATCTCAGAGAAGGTGACAATCTACTCACCGAGTGAGAAAAAGTATCTTAAACAAGGGGAAAAGATTAATCTAAAGGACATTTCAATTCCACACGAGAACATTAAAACATTTAAGATTATATCGGGGGATAAATCCGACAATGTTGATGGTATTCAATACATGGGTGAAAAGACTTTTGTGAAATTATTTCCTGAGATAGTTGATAAAGTCCTTACTGTTGAGGATATTTTAAGTCAGGCTGAAGAACTACACTCAAGTGATAAGAACAACCGAGCGTTACAGAACTTATTAAGTGGGAAAACAAAATCAGGAGTTTATGGTGAAGAATTTTTTCTAATCAACAAAAAGCTCATAGATTTGTCGGACCCAATCATTAGTGAGGAAGGTAAGGAAGAAGTTGAGGACTATTACCGAGAAAGTTTGGACCCTGATGGTCGAGGATACAAGAATCTAATGAGAATGATGATGGATGACGGTATCTTCAAATACTTACCCAAACGAGATGATGCTTGGGTAAATTTTTTACAACCTTTTATGAAGTTAACTAGAAAAGAAAAAAAACGTTTTAAAAACAAAAAGTAAGATTATGAAAAATCAAAATGATGTAACTAAAATGGAGTTTTTGTTGACCTTGAATGACAACATTGTTGTTCAGCGTTACTACAATGTTCGTGGGTATAATCCAAAAGCTCGTAAGAGTATTGAGATGGTCAGAACAGTAGAAGAAATCTCTAACAAATTGATTGCGAGTTTAAAGGATAAGACATTGGTTTACATGTTGGACCATTACAACCAAATTGCGTTGGACCCAGCAATCCTTGACACGTCAAATACTGACGGACCGGAACATTTTAACATCTATATTAAACTTGGTGATGAGACAATTTGTCATAAAATTATTGACGCAAAATTATTCCCACCAAAAATAAGATACACCGTAGACATACGTCCGCAACTAAAAAGTGTGCTTCGGGCTCTAACTGACATCTTCTCGACTGAAGATTTAACTTACCAATACATGGATTATCAGTTAGCTTAACTATATTTATATTTTACCCAACAGAAATTTTATTGATATGTCAAAAGAAATCAACTTCGGATACCTCGGAAACTCCTTCCAATTACAACTACTAAATAACATCATTGTTGACAAGGATTTCTCAAATTCGATTGTAGATGTTTTGGACCCGAAGTATTTTGATAATCAATATTTCAAGCTAATGATGCAAATGGTCAAAGAGTATTATCAGAAGTATGAACATGCTCCGACCTTCGCAACATTAGAACAACTTACAAAAAGTGAGATTTCCTCTCCTATGGCTCAAAAAATGGTCCTTGATACCATCTCAGAGGTAAAAGAGGCACCAATTGAAGGTTCTACTTTTGTTCAAGAAAAGTCACTGAAGTTCTGTAAACAACAAGAATTACAGAAGGTGATGAGTAAAGCTCAAAAGATTATCGACAAAGGTGATTTTGAGTCTTATGACCATTTGGAAGAGATGGTTAGAGAGGCACTTCAGGTGGGCGAAGTTGATACTGGAACTGCAGATGTTTTTTCAAACTTAGATGTGGTTTTGGACGACGATTATCGTCATCCAATCCCGATGGGGGTACCAGGTATTGATAACCTACTTAAAGGTGGTTTAGCTAAGGGTGAAATTGGTGTGATTTTGGCTCCGACAGGTGTTGGTAAGACGACGTTCTTAACGAAGATTGCTAACAACGGATTCAACTTGGGTTACAATGTTTTACAGGTATTCTTTGAGGATAACCCAAAGATTATTCAGAGAAAACATTTTACCCTATGGACAGGAATTGCACCTGACAACCTTTCTAACCACAAAGACGAGGTGATGACCAAAGTCAAAGAGATAAAGGAAAACACTAAGAAAAGTTTGATTCTTAAAAAACTACCTTCGGATACTTTGACTATGAATCAAATTAAGAACCAAATTCGCAAGATGATTGCTGAGGGAAATAAGATTGATATGATTGTGTTGGATTACATTGATTGTATCACTCCTGATAAGAATTTGGGTGATGAATGGAAGAGTGAAGGCTCTGTGATGAGAGCGTTTGAAGCGATGTGTCACGAATTGGATATTGTGGGTTGGACCGCAACTCAAGGTAACCGTTCATCAATTTCTTCTGAGGTGGTAACAACAGACCAAATGGGTGGTTCTATTAAGAAGGCTCAGGTAGGTCACGTAATTATCTCAGTTGCTAAGTCTCTAACTCAAAAAGAGATGAATCTTGCCACCATTGCGATTACGAAGTCTCGTATCGGAAAGGATGGAATCATCTTCGAAAATTGTAAGTATGATAATGAAATGTTAGTTATCGATACTGAACAGAGTATGACTTTCTTAGGTCACGAGGAACAGAAAGAAGAAAAAAATCGAGACAGAATTAAAATGTTGATGGAAAAACGTCAACAAAGAGAGTCTCAAAATAATTAAGAAAAAATATAGGTATGGAAAGTTTAGTTAATGCAGTTAGTAAGGACATCCGCTATGTCGTAAAAAGAAGCGGTGAAAAAGAAGTGTTTGATACCACTAAAATCGAAAGAGCGGTTATCAATGCAATGAATGGTATTGATAAGGTTGACACAGAGATGGCTGAAAAGATTGCAAGAATTTCTACAAAAGCGATTTTTAGAAGTAATAAAGAGCACGTCCCTCATGTTGACGAGATTCACGATATGGTTGAAAACAAACTGATGGACAACGGATTGAACGACGTTGCCAAAGAATATATCATTTATCGTTCTAAACATAGACCAAATATCTTTAGTAAAAGAGTAAACTTAAAACCTTATGACTACCCTAATCTTAATGAATATGTGGATGCTATTCGTCATTCATACTGGGTACATACGGAGTTTAACTACACTTCAGATATTCAGGACTATAAAGTTCACCTTAACGAAAAAGAGAGAAGTGCGGTTGAAAGAGCGATGCTTGCAATCTCTCAGATTGAGGTGGCGGTTAAAACCTTTTGGGGTGATATCTACAAAAGAATGCCGAAACCAGAGATTGGTAACGTAGGTGCTACATTTGCAGAATCAGAAGTAAGACACGCAGATGCGTATTCTCACTTAATTCAATTGTTGGGATTGAATGGTGAGTTTGAAAACTTATTGGAGGTTCCAGCAATTAGAAGAAGAATCAAATATCTTGAGAAATCTATCTCAAACTCAAAATCTGTGGAAAACAGAGACTACTTTGAGTCTGTAGTATTGTTCTCAATGTTTGTGGAGAATGTTTCATTGTTCTCACAATTCTTAGTTATTATGTCATTCAACAAACATAAAAACGTCCTAAAAGGTATTTCAAATGCTGTTGAGGCAACATCAAAAGAGGAGAACATTCACGCTGAGTTTGGATTTGATTTGGTTAATCTTATCAAATCAGAAAACCCTGATTGGTGGACACCTCAATTGATTGAAGATTTAATTGTTGCAACAAATGAAGCTTATGAGGCTGAAAGTGAAATCGTTGACTGGATTTTTGAAAAAGGAGATTTAGGATTTTTGACGAAATCTCAGACAATGGAGTTCATTAAACATAGATTCAATGTATCTTTGAACTCAATCGGTATTGACAGTATTTTTGATATCAATGAACCGTTGTTGGAAACAACTGAATGGTTTGACGACGAAATCCTAACCACCAAACATACAGATTTCTTTAACAAAAGAAGTATTAACTACAGTAAGAAATCTAAATCAATAACATCAAACGATTTATTTTAATATAAAAACTAAAAAATATGAACGACAGAAAACCTTTTGATTGGATTAATGAGGAATCGATAACATTCCTTAGAAGAGGGTATTTGAGTGAAGGTGAAGAACCTTTAGAAAGAATTAGAACAATTGCAGAACATGCAGAAAAGTTGTTAGGTATTGAAGGGTTTGCAGATAAATTCTACGACTATATGGGTAAAGGATGGTATTCACTATCTTCACCAGTATGGGCGAACTTCGGAAAAAAGAGAGGATTACCTGTAAGTTGTTTCGGTTCTAACATCGGAGATAATATTGAATCAATTTTGTATACACAAGCTGAAGTTGGTGAGATGAGTAAGATGGGAGGTGGAACCTCAGGATACTTCGGAAACATTCGTGGTCGTGGTGCTGAGATTACTGATAATGGACATGCACCTGGTGCGGTTCACTTTATGAACCTATTTCAGAGTGTTGTGGATAACATCTCTCAGGGCTCAACTCGTCGAGGTCGTTTCTCACCATATCTTCCTGTTGAACATCCAGATATTATGGAGTTCTTGGAGATTGGAACTGAAGGGTTCCCTATTCAGGACCTAACACATGCGGTCACAGTGACTGATGAGTTTATGGAAGATATGATTGCCGGTGACGATAAAAAACGAGCAATTTGGGCTAAGGTCATTCAAAGACGTGGTGAGATTGGTTATCCATATATCATGTTTGCTGACACAATGAACAAAAACACAGTAGACGTTTACAAAGACAATGACGCGAAGATTTACAACTCTAACCTATGTTCTGAGATTGCACTTCACAATTCTGAAGAAGAGTCATTTGTTTGTGTGTTGTCATCAATGAATGTTCTTCACTATGATGAGTGGAAAGACACAGATGCGGTTGAGATGATGACCATGTTCTTAGATGCGGTTGTTACTGAATTCTTAACTAAGATTGAGGACATCAGAGACAATGGAACTATCGAGGGTAAGAGAGGATTCTTCTATTTGGAGAAAGCTTACAACTTCGCTAAGAGACAAAGAGCGTTGGGTCTTGGTGTATTAGGTTGGCACTCATTCTTACAGAAAAGAGGATTACCATTTGATACTCGTGAGACTGCAAGATTGAACGTTGAAGTGTTCAAACTAATCAAAGATAAGTCATACGCGGCATCTGAAGAATTAGCTAAGATGTTTGGTGAACCTGAATACTTGGAAGGTTACGGTAGAAGAAACGTTACGTTGAATGCAATTGCTCCAACAACATCTTCAGCGTTTATCTTAGGTCAGGTATCACAATCAATTGAACCAATTTGGTCTAACTGTTACGTTAAGGACGTTGCTAAGATGAAGGTAACTATTAAAAACCCAATTCTTAAAGAGTTGTTGAGTGAGATGGGTAAAGACACAAAAGAGGTGTGGAATAGTATCAAACAAAACGACGGTTCAGTTCAGCACTTGGACTTCTTAACTGATGACCAGAAAGATATCTTTAGAACTTTTGCTGAGATTAATCAATCGTCTATCATCAACCAAGCTGCGGTTCGTCAGTCTTATATTGACCAATCTCAGTCATTGAATTTGATGATTTCACCTGACATGCCGACAAAGGATGTAAACAAACTTCTTATCGACGCATGGCAGTTGGGAGTTAAAACATTATACTACCAACACTCAATGAACTCGGCTCAAGCTTTCTCAAGAAAGAAACTTAACTTGAACGACTTACAATGTGTGGCTTGTGAGGGTTAATTGTTAAAAAACACAATCATTTAATATAAAAGAGGACTTCGGTCCTCTTTTTTTTATAATTTAATCAGTTAAGATATTTATGAGATATGGCACAGGGCAAAACATACGGAGTTAACTTTCCATTTAGAGACAGTAGATATGGTAAATTTCTTTCATTATCGCAAGATGCGGATGAAGAAATAAGAACTGACCTATTGCATTTAATCTTAACACGAAAGGGTAGTAGGTATTATTTACCTGATTTTGGTACACGTATCTATGAATTTATATTTGAACCAATGGACGGTTTGAGTTTTGAGGCAATTAAGGCGGATATCCGTGATGCCGTCGACAAATATCTGCCAAATTTAATAATTAACGAAATTAGTATCACTCCTTATTTAGAAGATTTAGAAGCTCAAGGAGAAATAAATATGGACAATATAGGTGTTGGAGGGATTTATAGGGTTCCGGGAAGAGGAACTGAGGAATACACTGCGAAGGTTAGAATAGATTATACTATTACTGATAGCACTTTTGAGAGTAAAGATTTCATAATAATCAATATTTAATAGTATATGGCAGACAAGAGAATTTCATATACCGATAGAGACTTTGAAAGTCTAAGACAGGACTTAGTCAATTATACGAGACAGTATTACCCCGAACTTATTGATAACTTCAATGATGCGTCGGTGTTCTCTGTATTTATGGACCTTAATGCTGCAATTGGTGATAACTTACATTATCATATTGACCGTAGTATCCAAGAGACTGTTTTACAATATGCACAACAGAGGTCATCTATCTTTAACATCGCCAGAACTTATGGTCTTAAAATACCAGGTAACAGACCGTCCGTAGCCTTAGTTGATTTTTCAATTACAGTTCCTGCCTTTGGTGACCAAGAAGATACTCGTTATTTAGGAGTATTAAGAGCGGGGTCACAAGCCATTGGTGGTGGTCAGGTATTTGAGAATGTTGAGGACATCGACTTCTCATCACAATACAATTCAGATGGTTATCCAAACAGAACAAAGATACCAAACTTTGATTCAAACAATAACCTCATTAATTATACAATCACCAAAAGAGAGGTTGTGGTTAATGGACAACTAAAGTTTTCAAAAAGGTTATTACACCAAATGAAGTAAGACCATTCTATGAGTTCTTCTTACCTGAAAAAAACGTATTGTCAATCACTTCTATCATTCAAAAGGATGGGGTGTCTTACCAATCAACTCCTTCATACAGTGACTTTATCAATTCACCTAACAAATGGTATGAGGTAGATTCATTAGCGGAGCCGAGAGTTTTTGTTGAAGACCCTTCAAAACCTTCTGACGAACCAGGTATTAAGGTGGGTAGATATATTGAAACGGATAATAAGTTTATTACGGAATATACTCCTGAAGGGTTTATGAAGGTTCAATTCGGTGGTGCTACGGTAACACCTGACGAACAACTTGCTGAGTTTGCAAATACAGGTATTCCATTAAGAGTTCAGGATTATCAAAACAATATTGCATTAGGTAAGACGGTTAAGGCAAATACCACAATATTTGTAAAATATAGAGTTGGTGGTGGTTTATCCTCAAACGTTGGTGTAAACTCAATCACTCAGGTTGGTAATACTAACTTCTATGTGAATGGTCCTTCTAACAATATTAACCAAAATGTTATCAACTCATTGAATGTTAGAAACGTAACTGCCGCTATTGGTGGTGCTAATCAACCATCAATTGAGGAAGCGAGAAACATGGTATCTTTCAACTTTGCAGCTCAGAACAGAGCGGTTACAGTAAATGATTACAATGCGTTGGTTAAGAGAATGCCGGGTAAGTATGGTGCACCTGCAAAGGTTGCAATTACCGAAAAAGACAATAAGATTAACATTGAAATATTATCTTATGATGAGTCAGGTAAGTTAACACAACAGGTTTCAAATACATTGAAACAAAATATTGCGAATTACTTATCCAACTATCGTATGATTAACGATTATATCTCAGTAAATGTTGCGAAGGTTATTGATTTGGAATACGATATATCAGTGGTATTAGAATCTTCAGAAAACCAAGGTCAAATTATTACGAGAATCATTGATGTTGTGAATAATGCGATGTCACCGGCTGTTAGAGATTTGGGTGAGAATGTTTATGTTTCAGAACTCCGTAGAGATATTCAAAATGTTGCGGGTGTTGTTTCATTAACGTCTATTGATGTCTACAATAAGGTTGGTGGTCAATATTCTTCGTCAGAAACGTCACAATCATATTCAAACAGTTCAACACGTCAGATTCAACTTGTTGACGATACTATTTTTGCTGAACCTTCACAGGTTTATCAAGTTCGTTTCCCTGAGAAAGATATCAAGGTGAGAGTTAAGAACTTGAAAACTGTAAGTTTCTCGTAAGTTTATTTACATAGACACCTTATAAACTATTTTAAAATTGGATAAATGGCTATTTATCTGAAAAGAAATTTCCTATGCCAAAATCGTATAGATTAAAAACCAAAATCGGGGTAGACCAAAGTATTCGTGTCAATATTGAGCAAGATTTTGACTTTCTTGAGGTCTTATCGTTGAAACTTAGACAAGAAGATGTCTATACTCGTTTTTGTGCCGATTACGGTGTGGTAATTGGTAGGGTCGTAGCCAACGGTGGTTACGGTATTCCTAATGCGAATGTATCAGTGTTCGTTCCTGTGGAGGATATGGACTTAGAAGACCCTGTTATCTCATCTCTATATCCATACAGAAGTCCTGAAGAGAAGAATGAGGATGGGTTTAGATACAACCTTCTTCCATATACTCAGGAATATGGTGGACATACACCAACGGGAACATTCCCAACACGCCAAGATGTTATCTCACGTCAAGAGGTATTAGAAATCTACGAAAAATACTATAAGTTCAGTGTAAAGACTAATGAGTCGGGTGACTTTATGATTGTTGGTGTTCCATTAGGGATGCAAAAGGTGGTCTTAGATTTGGACTTATCTAACATGGGATGTTTCTCATTGAGACCACAGGACCTAATCAGAATGGGTCGTGGTGTTCAGGACCAATTTAATGGTACACAGTTCAAATCATCATCAGACTTATCATCTTTACCTCAGATTGTCAATCAGGTGAAAGATGTTGATGTGGCTTCGTTTTGGGGTCAAGAGGATTTGTGTAACATTGGTATCACTCGTGTAGATTTTGATTTGAGGGATTTGAATATTGAGATTGAACCGACTGCGGTGTTTATGGGTTCTATATTCTCATCTGCCGATAATCAGATGTTGAGAAAAAATTGTAAGCCGAGAACCGAGCAGGGTGACCTGTGTGGTTTGGTTACGGGTCCTGGTGAGGTTTTGGCTATTCGTCAAACAATAGATGTTGATAGTAACGGTGACCCAATATTGGAACAATACTTTTTACCTAACGGAGGAAAGGTGATTGATGGTGACGGAACATTTGTAACTGAGGTTCCAATGAACTTAGACTATGTATATACTAATGAGTATGGTGAAGAAGTAATTTCTAACGACCCAACGATTGGTGTTCCATCTAAAGCCAAATATCGATTCAAAGTAAAATATCAATCTGAAGAAAATGGACCACCTGTTGTTGATAGTGTGTTTAACCCAATTAAAGGTGAAATTATTAGAGGTAATTTTGTGGTCCCACAAATTAGGGAGTATGGTTGGAGAGGAGACGCCTCATCACCAGGTACTGACCCAAGCACTTTATCAAATACTACGACTGTATCGTTAGTCTTTAGTGACCCAAATGAGGTTGAAACACAACCAATTACAATTCCTTCTAATGCGAGTGTTGAAGTGTTGACAAGTCCTGACGCTGAGAACATTGAAACTTATGTGAATGGTCAGTTAAGAACCGAAGCGTGGATTGATTTTCCAAATGGGGGGTCGCTAGACATCCGTGTAACTAAGAGAAACAATTTAGGTACATTTACACCGGTTAACTTGGATTACGTATTACACGATTATAGGTATTCGCAGTTTCAAAAGAGTTATGCGTTCTCATTAGATTGGAATGAATATGCTGACAAAGCGGCTGGTATTAATTGTGAGGACTTCTTCTATGAGATGGTGTATAATAAGGTTTATACCACTGCACAGTTAATTGAGGAATATAGAAAGGGTTCGGGTAGAGGTCGTTTCATAGGTATTAAAGAAATATTAGACCGAGGTTGTGAAGGAGATACTAATAAGTTCCCAACGAATGATGGAGTTAGGAACTTTGACTTCTTATTCTTTTTATTCAATACTCTAATTTCATTATTAACACCTGTAATTGTAATATTAATTCCGATTGTCCACCTTTTAGCATTATTATGGCCGATTTTAAAGTGGGTTATAACTATATTCTTGGCGGGTTATTTAGGTTATCAAACAGTTAATTTTGGTATTGCTGCGGTATCTGCATTTCCTGCGGTTGGATTGATAATTTTATATGGGGTAACCACCATTATTATGGGAGTCATTACAGGGTTGTTTATTGCAAAAATTGCTCCACTTATTGTTAAGTTTAACTTTAAGAGTTTTGGTCTACCGATGATGAGTTATCCTGATTGTTTGGCATGTGAGTGTGAGGGTACTGACTTACCTGATGATGAGATTACAGATGGTTTCCCTGGTGGTGCAGAACCTGGTGAGGGTCAAGAGATTAGGAAATATACTGTTTGGGACAATGGAGGTCCGTCAATCTTGGCTCCACTTAATAATCCATCTACGTGGGGGGTTTTAGGTGGTGAACCAACAAATACTTTACCTCTTGGAGTTGACCCTGACGAATACAGTGGTAATTCTAATAAACAAAACGCCAAGTATTCTGCGGATTTATGGGGGGTAAGATATGCGTTGGCGGGATACTCAGAACCTAACAGTAATTATTATGGTGCACCTATAGTTAGGAGATATTCTAATGGTAACCAACAGAACGATAGTAAATTTTATTTATCTAAGGAAGTAACGACTGCTCAATCTATGAACCTTATGAATATGAGGTCTAGATACTTTAATGACCCATATAATACCACCAATGGTCAGAATATTATTCAAACTACGGTAGGTAATAATGTGCCATTCACTGATAATTTAGTAATTATGTTGGTAAACGTTGGGTCATCACTTAATCAGGGTGATATTTTATCGTTTAATAATGTAAATAATATACAAGACCTTAATTACAGTGCCACAACAAATCCTGTTAATCAGTTTGGTTCACAATCAATAACAGGTACAACGGCACTTTCTGTTACGAAGTCATTGACATATCTTGATGCCAATGGACAAACTCAAACTATAAGTTTAAACATATCTGCGTCTACAACTGAAAAAGAGTATCTTTTTAAGACTGGAGTGGAATACTTCCAAGTTTTAGATTCGATGTCATTGCAACAGGCTAGAGTTTTAGTGAATAACAACAGTGGTTTATTATGGACTCACTTAGTTAGAACTAATAGAATACCTTATTACAATCCAACAATTAATAGTTCGTTTTATTTTGATGCTGACCCAATGCAACTAATCAGTAATATCAGTGATAACTTTAGATTAGTCTTTATGGTGAGAGGTATTGATGTTTGGTCTGATAAACAATATATAAAATACGACCTATCAAGAATATTTGGGTATCCGACGTTTAATTCTAATGTTAAAGTAGAAGGTGATTTTTACTTAAATATTCCAGTTCAACCTAGTACCACTTCCAATAGCAAATGGGTACCTGAGGAACACACGGTTCCATACTCAACTTCGTCAGTATTTCACGAACCGTTTAATTTTAATGTTGACCCTTCAACTTACACTTCAGTTTCAACACCTAACTTACAGTATTATTCTTCATTGGGTAATGATACATCATTTAAAGCCGCATCAGGAGAAAAACCGGTTAGTGATTTTATATCAAACAATAATGGTGCGTATGAAACAGATGTGGCCAATGTAATTAAGTTAGATAATGGTCAGCCTCAATTTATTGTTAATGGTGGGACATTAATTGGTTCAGACCGTATCAATAGTATAACCGACCCTGTTGGTAATATTGGAGATTTAAAGGCTACAGTATTCTCACCTATATACAACCCAATTAATGTAAATATATCGGGTACAAACCCAAAACTTGTAATGAGATGTGATAGGTTGCCGACTTCTGATGTGGAAAGGGTCAATAAAAACAATAGTATGGCTTTCCATTTAAATCCAAACTTTGCGATTTATAAAGTGGGTAGTGACGCTCTCTCAGTATTAACTGAAAACTCTTTTGATAGTAGTGATATTTCTGAAGATTATGCTGATGAATATGGTGACAATCCACAGATTACTGCGGTAACCAGTACGTTCTCATGTGGAGAAATGGTACCACTTTCATGTTATCAGGTGGACCTTGTAAATAACACTATAACTGTTAATCCAAATTGTCCTGACAATACTAACCCTGAAAGAGTTGTAAACGGTTGTTATAGAATTTTAGAAAAACCATATGTGATTGGTATTGGTAGAGACTTACAAAACTTTAGTGAGTGGAAGGCAAGATTCAGATTTACTTTTGGTGCTTGTCGTAACGTTATTTCATTGACCTTTGTTAATAACTGGGTAAACGGGGCATTATATATGTATTCATTCCAAAAAGATGATATATACGGTAATGACTCAAATGAAACTAAGTTCCTAACAACACCAGACTACGAGTTCTGTGAGGATACAGTTGTTTATCAAGAAATTAATAACTCATTCTTCTATCGCTCTTCACCTTATAATGGGTCAGAATTCACGGGTAAGTTACCACCAAAGGATAGTGATGGAAATTTATATGAAGGACAAAACGCAGTTATGTTGGGTAATCCAACAACGATGATGGATATGGGTCCGAGAGATGAGTTCTTACAACAAATTTGTTTTAACCCTGATTATCAAGGATATATTGTTGATAACATTGCCTCAACGTCATATAAGGACACGTCGGATTTATTACAGACTTTCTTTATTTCAAGACTCACAAACGCGTCTTTCTTACAAAACTTAGTTGGTTTTGGTAATGCATCCATCTCTTCATTATTCTCAAGAGATAATCAAAGATTAGATGGTGATTTAACACAACTTATGAGTATCAACTCTGAGTTTGGTGTGATACCATATATGGGAAATAACTACCCTTCAGATGCATTGTATTTCGATTTAAATAATAATCCAAATATGGGGGTATTCTTCTCGGCAAATACGGTCAATAGAGATTTGATTACTCCAGGTAGAACCACATTCCAAGATACTCAAGCGGGTCATTTATATAACCTATATGGTTTTAAAGACCAAGAGGTACCTTTCCATCCATGGAATATTAAACCAAATAACAATGTTATCTTCGGTAATGAATATAATGATTGGAAATATAAACAACCTACAGGTAATATTGACACTATTAACTATCAAACAATTGATAGGTTAAATAGTAGTTATACCTTCCCTTCAAGCGTATCAACACCAACAACTGAAAAACCAGGGTTTATTTATAACTCAACTAATTCAGGTGGGGTCATTACATTAGACAGCACGACAAATGCCAACATCACAAATATGAAGTTATTGGTTGGTGCTCCATATCACTTCTACTTTGGTTTAAGAATCGGAAAGAGTGCAATGAATAAATACATTGACAAATACATGTTTAATCAAGAAATATTATGAGTGAACAAACGAGTAATATGAGGATTGTAATCCCTTCAAAGAAATATCAAGGGGCTCCAAATAGTGACATTACCATTCAAGCGGGATTAAATGTTACTAAGAGAGAGTTCGTTGAGGGGGATAGAACTGTATTGTTAAATCTAGCCGAAAGGTTTGACAAAGAGAGACAATCAAGTGATACTATCAGGGTTGCCGGTAAGATTACAAATATCTTTAACAATTCGTTGTCAGGGAAGTCGATGACTTATACTCCGTTTAGGGATAGTCTTTTTTATTTAGGTGCCGTTAGTTCAGTGACTTCAGGTGTATGGAAGGGATATCCACAATATGATGAGTTTTCGTTCTTTAGAACCCGCTCTGTTGAAAACCACATTCCGTTTATTCCAAAGAGTGCGGGGACATATAACTGGTCGGTATACCTTTCTTATCCGTCAGAGAATGATGACACTCAGTCGATGAGGTATTACAATGAAGAATTTAGTGCGTCGACAATATTCACAGCTGCGGATGGTGTTCCATTTGTGATTAGAAACAAAGTGGTTAATGGTAAGAAGTTAATCTTCTTCCATTGTGGGACGAGACACAATTTGAGTGTTGGTGAATGGGTGGAAACATCATTTAACTACAACGAAAAGAATACCTTCCAAGTATATAGTTTGGGAGACCAATATTATGGTAACGAAGAGAAGGTGTTTACCATCTTTGATTTGGGATATCAAAATGGTCCGTTTACCAATAACGCCACTGGTACGTTTAAACGTATTATTAACATCAATAATTCTGCTGAGACCAGGTCCAACTATTATATTAGAAAACACACCATATTAACTGAGGTCTCTGATGTGAATGTCACAAAGATGGGGTTTGAGAGAAACCCATTTAGGGTGGAGAAAAAGTTGGAGTATTCCGCATTGACTCCAAATAATGTTCAAAGAGTTTCAGTAAAAGATGGTAACCAAACCTGTGGTTATACGTTTGAGAAAGACATTGATATCTCCTTATATAGGGACAACAACGACTTACCTATAACTCAACTTTTTGTTACTGTGGTTAACAAAGGATATATGGGTTGGTTTAATAGACCTGTTGGTCAGAATATTTCTGCGATTGATATCGGTTGGGACTTTAACTTCTTAACTAATAGAATTGATGGATGGTGGGACAGGTCATCATCTCTTAACAAAGATAATGCGATTGTTGCAAACTCTTATCAATATCCTGCGAATAGTGGTCAACTATTTTACTATAACGAAGACCTCAATGTTGGTGATGTTATTAAAGGTGACTTCTGTGAGTGGAATGACTTTATGATGGAAGAGTCGGTTCTTTCTAAGATGTATCATAAGTATTCTTACAATTCTCAATGGTTCCAAACTAAGAATGGGTCCAACAATTTACCGAGTGGGTATTTGTATCAACCTCACTATGAAATTAAAGTTAGAGATTTCTCAGGGTATGTTGAAGACGCGGCACCTGGTGAGGTAGATAACATTCCTGATTATGCCTTCTTCTCGTCAAACGAGAATAAATGGAGATGGAGAGATTTGTACCCTTATGGATATATTGATACTTCAGGAAACGGTGTTGACCACCCATTCTTAAATGGTACTCACTATCCTTTCAAGCCAATAAACTTCTTACAATTCCAACCTTTACGAAATGTGAATAAGGCAAATGTAATTGTTCAACCATTAATAGACGATTGTGAATAACTATAGATTTCCAAATACAGGTATAGAAAGACAAATCCAAATTCCGTTGGAACAGGTTTGGGATAATGTGGGTCGTGATGACTTAATTGACCAATACGAGCAAGAGGTCGTTGAACAGGTCATTAACCCTATCGAGGACTTTGAGGTTGCAAGATTTGAACACAAACCTTATGGGGGTGGATTAACTAAAATCTTTTACGATTTTGAGTTTTTCCCAAACTCATTGCCGATATCTGCAGCAACATTGTCACAGTATTCAACAAACTATACAGCAGAGACCTTTACCTATGATGAGATTTACTATGGTGTAAACTCATTTACTCAGAGTTTCTTTAAGTTGGATTTCTATGATACTCCTGATACTGAAACACAGCAGATTTACCTAACCCTTATCTTCCCAACGCAACAGGGTCAAACAATAACGGGGCAGACGGGTTCAGGTGCGAACGCCAAAATTGTGGATATTAAAACCCCTAACTTCCAATTGGATTATGTTGGTGATAAGGAAGGGTTCTTTGTCTATTGGTTAAAGAGTAGGGAATACATTAACATCGACGAGTTTTATATGAGTGCGAAGTTCTTCAATGCGAAGATTGGTGAGTTTGTTAGGTTTATGACGACACCTCAAGCGTCGATGGGTAGTAAGTTTACTTTTAACAAAAGTGACTATTTCTACCAAAAAGTATTGTTGGACTACAATACTTATGAATATGAAGTTCAAACACTTCAGGGACAACGAATTGGTGATAGTGTTACCAATCCAATAAAATGGTATGAGTATGTTAATCCATAATGGAAAGTGAAAAGTATTACATAAAGATTTCACCAGGGGTAATTGAGGGAGACCTTATTCCTCAGACCTATAGTGGTAACACTTTTGATGTTTACGACAGCATGGCTGACATCTTAAGTGGTGGTACCAATGGAAGTAGTTTACTTACAGGTCTTACCATTCCTATTATGTTCAAACAATCATTTAATGATTTGGGGTATTACACACCTTTTGATGGGTATATCCTACAGAAAGAGGTAACCAACAATTTCTTATTTACCTCAGGTAGTGGTGTTTATAATGTTCAGGTTTATAACACGTCAGAGACGGAGTTGAAAAAATTCTTACAACTCAACAACTATGTGGTTGATTGGGGTGACGGTTCACCAACTCAGAATATTACAACAACCTCACCAAACTTTTTATCACACACTTATATTACCAATGGTGAATATACCATCAGTCTTACTCAGACCAATCCATGGGGTGTCACAGAAGTTTCAAAGACAGTCCATATTCCAATGACAGGAGCAACAATACCAAACCCTCAGGGGAACATTACCTTCACACCTAAAGGTGGTAGTTGGGCGGGTACTCCGTTGTCTTACAACTTCATTTTCAGTGGTGACGCTGCAAATACTGTTGCCGACCAAATATCTTCAAATTACGTATCTGTTCCTTATTTAGTGTCAGGATACACAACAAGCCAAATCACAGATTTAAAACAATACGGTTCCATTCAATATGCAACTAACGTTCCAATATTTAAGAACGGTCAGGTATATGGTGTTATTAATGTTATGGACCCAGATAAAACGGGGTATACAATTAATGGAGTTACTTATTATGATTATAGTGACGGAACCACAGTTTTTATTGCCAATTCATCAGGATTAACATCCAATGACATCATTGCAAGTGCGATTACAAAACAAGAAGTTTTAATTGATATGGTATCTTCACCAGAAATTCAGAGTGAAGTATTTATAGAGAGGGGCAAGAACTCAGCTTTCGAAGGATTGGAAAGATTGGGTTAAGTCGATAATATAGGAGACCTAACTTCATATGGTTATGGTTTCTTCAAAATAAATAACGTGTAAAATGGCACTCGGAACCTACGGAATTACAAGACCAGCCGATATGTCCCCTGAGGACGTAGAAATTATCATGCACTACACTGAGTCTCGTGATGTGACTGATAATTATGTGATGAAAAATTTGGATGCGAACACAATTCTCACTCCATATTTCCACAATTCAAATACCAACGGTAATACAAACGAGCTATTGGGAGGGTTATACAACTTAAGATTACCAGCCAATGAGTTCAATAAAACAGGTATCTATACCTTATACATCAGACCTGCTGAGATTAGAACAACTATCTTAGATTGTGGTGTGTTGTCGGCATTACCAAATGTTAAGGGTATCATTGTTGACTTAAACGATGTGGACCCTCAGTTCAGAAACAAATTTGTCAACCAAGGGTTGGTGGGTTACAGAGTTGAGTATTTGAACAATGACGGAACAAAAATTCCTAACTTCTATAGAATAGTTACTTCGTCATTTTATTGTGAGCCAGTGACGACGAATCT
>Ga0070754_10001662_pt1 | contig 17440 bp, 20 predicted proteins | sample VirMetDEL_Sep_01_FD_75181 | JGI IMG/M metagenome (GOLD analysis project Ga0070754, IMG submission 75181) | Aqueous microbial communities from the Delaware River and Bay under freshwater to marine salinity gradient to study organic matter... | ecosystem: Environmental > Aquatic > Marine >... | reverse complement strand
GGTATCGCAGCGCAGTTGATCGCGATGAAGGGTTTGTCTGCTCGCTTTGATTGCTGATGGATGTAGCGAGCCAGCACCTCTTTACCGGTGCCGGACTCGCCGGAGATAAGCACGGTCGATTCGCTCTGCGCGACGCGGGCCGCCAATGCCAGCAATTGCTGACTCGCGGGCTCGACCGCGACCGGTCCTTGTGAATCGGTCGCGCCAAGCTGACCGCAGGCATGTCGAGCGACAAGCCCAAGTAAGACCTTCGGCTCAAACGGCTTGACCAGATAGTCCACAGCGCCCTGGCGCATCGCCTCGACGGCTCGCTCTACGGCACCGTAGGCGGTCATCAACAATACCGGCATCTGGGGGTACCGCTTGCGCACGAGCATCTGCAGCGCATGACCATCCATGCCAGGCATGTTCACATCGCTGATTACCAGGCCGAAGCCTTCCTGCTCAAGCGCATGGAGCGCGGCCTCGGCACTATCGACCGCACGATGCGGATAGCCACCGAGTTCCAGCGTGTCGCTCAGCGCCTCACGCAATGCGCGATCGTCCTCGACCAGGAGAATTTTGGCAGCCATCGGCTTCACTCCGAGATTGCCGGTGCAAACACCGGAAGCAGCGGCAGCTGCAAGGTGGCGCAGGTCCCTCGACCCGGCCGAGAGCGCAGCTCAAGCGCACCTGAATGCGCACGCGCGACCGACTTGACCACGGCCAGCCCCAACCCGGTTCCGGTCGCCCTCGTGGTGAAGAACGGCTCGCCGAGTCGAGCCAGGGTCGCGGCATCGATCCCCGCGCCGTTGTCGCTGATACTGACACGCAATGCCGAACCTCGAGCGTAGAGATGCACTTTAATGCGTGGATGATTGCTGGTGGCTTGAAGTGCGTTCTCGATCAGATTGAGCAATGCACCCACCAGCGTGTCGCGATTGCATAACAGCGCACCGTTCCGCACGTCGCATTGCCAACGAATGGCGATGCCCTGCACGCGCGCCTCTGCCGCGGAGCGCAACGCCGCCAGCAGCTCGGCGGGCATCAGCTGATCCTCCAACGGCAGATCGCCGCGAGCGAAGACCAGCATGTCGCGAACTTGGTGCTCCAGCTCATTCAAACGATCCTTCAGGCGTCCAGCAAAACGTTGCTGATGCTCAGCGGATAGCCCGCCTTGTTCCAAGTGACTGGCGTACAACAAAGCCGACGATAATGGTGTCCGGATTTGATGAGCCAACGAGGCAACCATCCGGCCCAGCGAGGAGAGACGCTCATGGCGCGCCAACTCTTCCTGCAATCTTCGCGTCTCGGTCAGATCGGTGAGCAATACGAGCTGCCCGGGCTCGCCATTCAGCGAGCGCGTGGCAATCGAGACACGACGTCCGTCTTTCAAAGAAATTTCATGGCCATCGTCCTTGCGCGGAGCAAAGCTGCGCGCAATCACCTCACGCCAGAGCAGCCCTTCGAGCGGCTCGCCCAGAAGCTCAAGAGCAACCGGATTGGCTTCGCGGACCACACCTTGCCCGTCTATGACGATGACGCCGCCAGGCAATAGGTCCAGCAGACTCTGCAGGCGATTGGCCAGGCGTTCCTTCTCGTCGAATTCACGCCGACGCAACGCGCTGGTTTCGGCAAGCTGATCCTTCAGCTCGGCTACGTGGGTCTGCAGTAGCTGCTGGGATTCGCCTAATCGACCGGACATGCGGGTAAACAACTCGAGCGACTGTTCAAGCTCGCTGGTTGCTGCTGCCTTGGCAGGATGCTGGGTGACAGCTGATGAAGAGAACGCTGAGGTCACTGGCACTCGAATCCGTCAAAAGATGGTCGTCGAATGTCAGACAGCAAAGATCATGCCCGGCAAGGCAGGCAGGTTACAAAATGGAAGCCACGCCGCTGGGGCCAGCGGCGTGGTGAGTGCTCACTCGTCGAGATCGTCGTCGCGACGGTTCATGCCGTATTTACGCATCTTCTCCACAAGGGTCGTTCGGCGAATACGCAGACGTTCGGCAGCGCGGGCAACGACTCCGCCAGCATCCTCGAGCGCTTGTTGGATCAGGCCTTGCTCCAGATTGCCCAGGTAGTCTTTCAGATCGAGGCCTTCAACGGGGAGCATCGCATGCGCGTCGGCAGCCACGATGGGAGCGTTGATCGCGGCACGCTCCTCCATCTCGTCATGCATATTGACGGCATACTGCTCGTCGTCGTCATCGACATGGCGGAATTTCTTCGGCAGTTCCATTACCCCGATCACGCCGTATGGATGCATGATTGCCATGCGTTCGACGAGGTTCGCCAGTTCGCGCACATTGCCCGGCCAATCGTGACGGCACAACGACATGATCGCCGCGGAATTGAAGCGAATCGAGCCACGCTTCTCATGCTCCATGCGCGAGATGAGTTCGTTCATCAGCAGCGGGATGTCCTCGATGCGCTCGCGCAGCGGGGCCATTTCGATGGGGAAAACGTTGAGACGGTAGTACAGATCCTCGCGGAAGCTGCCGTCTACGATCATCTTTTCCAGATCCTTATGGGTCGCCGCGATTATTCGTACATCGGCGTTCTGCGTACGATTGCTGCCCACGCGCTCGAATGTGCGTTCCTGAAGCACTCGCAACAGCTTGACCTGCATCGGCAATGGCATATCGCCAATTTCGTCGAGAAACAGCGTACCGCCTTCGGCCAGCTCGAAACGACCGGCACGCGAGGTGATCGCGCCGGTAAAGGCGCCCTTCTCATGACCGAACAGTTCGCTTTCCAACAGTTCGGCTGGAATGGCGCCGCAGTTGACCGGCACAAAAGGCCCGCCACGGCGCTTGGAATGGTAATGCAGGTTACGCGCGACGACTTCCTTGCCGGTGCCGGACTCACCGAGGATCAGCACGCTCGCCTCGGTGTCGGCCACCTGCTGCATCATCTGCCGAACATGCTGTACGGCACGGCTGGTGCCAACCAGGCTGCGAAACAGGTTGGGTTCGCGCTGACGCCCGCGCGCCTTGGCCTGGTCGTACATTTCGCGATAAACCTGAGCGCGGTGAAGCGAATCGAGCAGCTTGTTGTAGCTCGGCGGCATTTCGAGGCTGGTCAGCACACGCCGGCGGATCTCGTCCGGCCAGTCCGCCGGAACGGGCTCGCCAATCAACATCAGGGGAAGGTTCTCGTCCCATTTGCTGAGTTGCTTGAGCAGCTCTACCGCACCGCCCTTAGCTGAAACGTTCCCAAGCAAAACGCCGAGCACGCTACGGCTCGATTCGAGCGAGTCGACCACGCCATGCCAGTCGCTACTGGAACAGGCCAGATGATCTTCACTCAGAAAGTTGAGGATGACCGCCAAATCGCGGCGACGATCCTTGTCGTCGTCTATCAACAAAATTTTGGTTTCACGCCACATCTTGTTTATAGGCTCTAGAGGCTGAAAGAAAGGCCTGCGCTCGTATCTGGGAGAAAAACGATTGCTCCCACCGGCAGATAGCCACTAGTTAATTAAAAAAAACGAGCCGAGTCAAATTTATGACGTGAATCCAAACTAGAAAATGCCAGGAAACCATCCGGTTTGTTGACGCTAGGGAAGGAAAATACAAAGAAAATAAGAGCAGCCAAACGCCCCATTAAACCGACAACCTCACATCCAGCATGAGCATCCTAATGGGCGGCATAGGGGTATTTCGACGATATTAGCGGGGAATAACCAAGAAAACAGACAGAACGCAATTACAGAGCGGCCACGAAATCCAGACCAATTATTTCGCTAAGGATTTGCCAGATGCAGGGTCTGGCCGGCAATCCCAACAGCTTTTTAAGTCGGAATTGAGCTGACGAATGGTAAATAGCGAAGCATGAAAACGCTTCGAAGAATTAGCCGAACAGCTTGTAAAGCTTCGCGCCCTGCTGGGATTGATTGAGCTGAATCAGCTCATCAGCTATGCGCCTTTGCTCCGCTTGGCAAGTAGTCACCAGTTCACGATAAAGATTGACCAGCTCCTGCAGGCGCTGGCGAATCGCCGGCTCATCCTGACGCGGCTCGTTCATGGCGGCTTCAACGACCTGCCGGCATTGCAAATCGAGGACGCTGATCGCCGTCCAGTCCTGCTGCACCATCGCATCGCGTAATGCGCTGCCGGTTTCTTCAAGACGTTTGACTGCTGCACTCATGAATCTGCTCCGGATGAACTGCTTTACAAGGCTGAACTTGCTGCCGGCATATATTGCTGGGCCTGATCTCTTATCGGCAGTCTTCGATTCGCCTTTAGTGCGTCACGCAAAAAAGGACGAATTGAAGTTGGCGGATCAATGCAAGCTGCGAAGACCCGTTGGGACGCTCGGGAGCGCGACCGGTTCCCATGGGCCGTCTGGACGGCCGGCGCAATACCAATCGCCATCCCAACGATAGTAAAGCCGCTCACGATAAAACATGTTGCGGCCTTCCACGACATACACACCCAGACCGTTGTCCCAATGCGCAGCGGCATGGGGTGGCGGCGCGTAACGCGGATGGCTCTTTTGAGTTGCAGGTGGACGTGGCGCCGGCGGCGTGCGCACGGGCGGTGGGCTTGCAGCCGGCTCCTGGGGCCCTGGCGCTGGCGGAGCCTTAGAGCCCGGCTCCGAGGTCTGATACGGATTACCCGCGCATGCACCCAGCAGCAACGCCAGCGTCATCACGCCGCAAGCCCTGAACAAGTCTCTTGTACGCTGTGTCGAAACCATCGCCATCATTACTCGCCTCGTAGCCGCCCCGCCTGCGGTCAGGGCGTTTCAGGTTGGTCGATTGTCAGCCTGACCGTGCCGTCGTTGCCCAACGCCAGCGGCTCACTGCGGCCCTTCCACTCACCGCGAGTGGCATCCCCGCTGCGGGAAATGCGGGCATACAGTCTGACTTGCTCGAAGTTGGACAATCGGAGCTGCGGAGTCATTGCATCGGCATCGCTCAAATTGACCGTCGCAGGCAGATCAGCCACCGTCAGACGTTTCACCGCCAACGGCATCGGCGGGCCGGAAACCGCACGAGCGAAGACGAACACCGTATCGGTAGGCAGCACCTCATCGGTCAGAGCAGCATCCAGGCGAACATCAACCGTCAGGCCGGAGCTGGCCACAGCGGCTGTCTCGCCAGCAGGTTCCGCCACACTCGCGGAAGCTGATTCGCCGAGTTGTTCGCGAGCGCGGGCGATGCCGGACTGAATAGCCTGACGCGACGGGTCTTGCGCCGGCAATGTGGCAACCAGGCGCTCCCAGAAACCTATGGCTTCCTGGAAGCGTTCATTTTCAAACGCAGCGATGCCCAGCAAGCCGAGGCTGGTGACCTCGTGGGGATCGCCTTTCAGCGCCTCGTCGGTGAGCTGCTGCATCTGCTCCGTCCACTGACGACCCTCGGCGAAATACAGCGCCTGAGCCCATTGCCCGAGCAGCTCCGGCTGACGGCCAGCCACCTCGATGAGCTGCGCATAAGCGGCGGCCGCATCGGCGGGGCGCTCCTGACGCATGTAGGTCCGGGCAAGGAAATACCACGCCTCAGCGGATTCGGGTTGCGCCTTCACCGCCCGCTCCAGCCTCGACGTCGCCTCCTCCATGGATTTAGGTTGCACCGCGAACTCGCGCGCCAGTGCCAACTTGTCGCTCGCGCCCCAATACATGTACAGACCATAGCCGAGCAGCGGTACCAGAATCGCGGCGATCAGCGGAATGGCCCGGCCCAGACTGCTGCTGCGCCGCGTATCGCCGCCCTCGGTGTCATCGAGCAGTTCGCGCGCCGCGTCGGCGCGCGCGCCCTCGAACTGCTCCAGCGTAAGGATTCCGGCAGATTGCTGTACGGCCAGTTCATCAAGCCGCTCTTCATACAGCGCGACGTTCAGAGCAGTCCTGTCCTCTTCCGCCTGCACTCGACGCCCCCGCAACAAGGGAAGCAGAAGGAACGCCAGGGCAGCCAACAACAGCAGGCCGGCACCTATCCAGAAATCGATCATGGTTGTTTTTTATCCAGCAACATGGCGAGGCGCTCTCGCTCGGCCTCGGAAAGGATGTTCGCCGCGTTGGCATCCGCCCCGCGGCGGCGGCGCACCAAAATGAATGCCAGCACGCCGAATCCGAGTGCCAGCAACGCTATCGGGCCGTACCAGAGCACGAATGTCTTGGCGTTGACGGGTGGCTTGTAGCGCACGAAGTCGCCATAGCGCGCGACGAGATAATCGACGATTTGCTCGTTGCTCTGCCCGTCTTCCAGCATGCGGTAGATTTCACGCCGTAGATCCATGGCAATGGGCGCGTTGGAATCAGCAATGTTCTGGTTCTGGCATTTAGGGCAGCGCAGCTCCTCGACCAATGTACGGTAGCGCTCTCGTTCAGCTTCGCTCTTGAATTCGTACGCATCGATCGCCGCGTGCGCGCTGCCAACCAGACACAGCACCAGCAGAACGCCCCGGATCAACTGTCTCATTCGTCCACCAGTTCCTGATAAAGCGCGGCAAGCTTCTCGCGCCAGACGCGCTCGTCGATCACACCGACGTACTTGTGACGGATGATCCCCTGCTTGTCGACGATGAACGTTTCAGGAGCGCCGTACACGCCCAGATCCAGGCCAAGGCTGCCCTGCTCGTCACGAATGTTCAGCTGATAGGGATCATGGAAATCCCGGAGCCATTTCTGGGCAGCGGCATTGTCGTCCTTGTAGTTGACCCCATAAATATTCACGCCCTGCGCTGCGAGCTTGTTGAGCACAGGATGCTCTACCTTGCAAGCCACGCACCAGGTCGCCCAGACGTTAACGAGCGCCGGTTTGCCTTTGATGTCCTGCGCGCTGATCAACCGCTGCGGATCCTCGACCGAGGGCAGAGAGAACGACGGAAGCGGCTTGCCGATCAGCGCCGACGGAAGCTCCGTCGGGTCCAGGAACAAGCCGCGATAGAGAAACACGGCGACGACTAGAAAGAGCACCAGCGGCAGCAACATCAGCAATCTTTTCATTTCAGGCTCCTTGCTGGGCCAAACCAAGCGTCTCGCGGACGCGGGTCCTGACTTTGACCCGGTAGCGCTTGTCACTGACCGAGAGAACGCCGCCCAGAGACATCAACAACGCGCCCAGCCAGATCCAGCGCACGAACGGCTTGATATGTACCCGCACCGCCCAGGCACCGTCTTCCAGCGGCTCGCCCAGCGCCACATAGAGGTCACGGGTAAAACCGGCATCAATGCCTGCTTCGGTCATCGGCATCTGCTGCACGGTGTAGAGGCGCTTCTCTGGATGCAATGTCGCGACCTGCTCATCGCCATCGAATACGCGAATCGTGCCTTTGTCGGACGTGAAGTTCGGCCCCTCGAAATGCTTGGCGCCGTCAAAGACGAAGCTGTAACCGCCCAGCTGCAGCGATTCCCCCGGCGCCAGGCGCAGATCGCGCTCATCGCTCTGCTGGCTCGTCAGCACCACACCCAACGCGCAAACCACCAGCCCGAAATGCGCCAGTTGCATACCCCAATAGCTCGGCGCCAGGCTGCGAACACCATTTATCAGACCCTTGTGGCGGGTCTTGTCGAGTATGTCGCGAACCCCAGCCGCTACGACCCAGGCGGCGAGCAGACAGACAGCCAGCACAGCCCAATGGAAGTCGCCGAAGACCATCGAGCCCAACCCGCCAAGGACAGCGCTGGTCATCAGTACCGGTGTCAGCATGCCCATCAACCATTTCACCGGCGTGTCTTTCCAGCGCACCAGAATACCCACGCCAAGCGCGAGCATCAGGGCACCAACGAGCGGCAGGAACATGGCGTTGAAGTAAGGAGGTCCAACCGAAAGTTTGGTATCGGACAAAGCATCGAGCAACAGCGGATACAGCGTACCCAGCAGGATCATTGCGGTCGCGACCACCAGCAGTAGGTTATTGACCAGCAGCAGCGTTTCCCGCGACCACAGGCCGAAACCGATCTGACTCTTCACCACGGGCGCGCGTAGTGCGAACAGGGTCAACGAACCACCCACCACCAACAGCAGAAACGCCAGAATGAAGACGCCGCGCGCCGGATCGGTGGCGAAGGCGTGAACCGATGTCAGCACACCGGAGCGAACCAGGAAGGTGCCCAGCAAGCTGAGCGAGAATGCGGCAATCGCGAGCAGTACCGTCCAGCTTTTGAACACACCGCGCTTTTCCGTTACCGCCAGCGAATGAATCAGCGCCGTACCCACGAGCCAGGGCATGAAGGACGCGTTCTCCACTGGATCCCAGAACCACCAGCCGCCCCAGCCCAGCTCGTAATAAGCCCACCAGGAGCCCAGCGCGATACCCGTACCCAAGAAGGCCCAGGCAATCAGCGTCCAGGGACGCGACCAGCGTGCCCAGGCGGCATCCAAACGGCCGCCAAGCAGCGCGGCGATGGCAAACGAGAAAGCCACCGAGAAACCGACATAGCCCATATAGAGCATCGGCGGGTGTACGACCAAGCCGAAGTCCTGAAGCAAGGGATTGAGGTCACGTCCGTCCATCGGCGCCTGCGGCAGCAGGCGTTCGAATGGATTGGAGGTGACAATCAGAAATAGCAGGAACCCGATGCTGATCAGCCCCATCACACCCAAGACCCGAGCCAGCATGTCTTCAGGCAACTGACGGGAGAAAATCGATACCGCGAACGTCCAGGCCGAAAGAATGAACGCCCAGAGCAGCAACGAGCCCTCATGCGCGCCCCACACAGCGCTGAATTTGTAATACCAGGGCAAGGCGCTGTTGGAGTTCTGCGCGACATAGGCGACCGAGAAATCATCCACCATGAAAGCGTAAGTGAGGCAGGCGAAGGAAAACGCCAGGAAGGAAAACTGTCCCCACGCCGCCGGCTGGGCCAAGCCCATCCATCGATGGTCACCGCGCCAGGCGCCAATCAACGGAAGCGTGCCCTGCACGAGTGCCAGGCACAGCGCCAGAATCATCGCCAAATGGCCGAGCTCGGGGATCATTTCGCGTACTCCTGCTCGCTACCACCGTAGGGCTTGCTTTTGCCGCTTTTTTCAAGCGCAGCGGCCACTTCAGGCGGCATGTAATTTTCGTCGTGCTTGGCCAGCACTTCGTCAGCGACCAGCACTCCATCCGCATTCACACGTCCCAAGGCGACGATCCCCTGCCCTTCGCGAAACAGGTCAGGAAGAATCCCCTGGTATTGGATGGTGACCGCTTCGGCATAGTCGGTGACACGAAAAGATACCGTCAGCGAATCGTTGCTGCGTTGTACCGAGCCTTCTTCGACCATGCCGCCCGCACGGATGCGTGTGCCTTCCGGTGCTTCGCCCGCGGCAATCTGAGTCGGTGTGTAAAAAAGATTGATGTTCTCTTGCAGCGCAGATAACGCCAGTGACACCGCAATGCCTACGCCGGCCAGGATGGCCAACACGATAAACAGACGCTTCTTGCGCACAGGATTCACTTCATTTCCTCCCGGCGCAAACGGCGCGCCTCGTCTTGCAGGTAACGCCGACGCGCCATGATCGGCAGCGCCACGTTCAAAATCAGGACAACCAGGCTGACGCCATAGGACGTCCAGACATACAGGCCGTGGTTACCCATGGCGATGAATTCGGAAAACGACGAGAAATTCATGATGCCTTGCCCACCAGCGCTTTCACTTCAGCCTTGACCCAGTTGCTTCGTGATTCACGGCGCAACACTTCGAGGCGCATGCGCATCAGCAGCACCAGCGCGAAGAAACAGTAGAAGCCCAACACCATCACCAGGAGCGGTAGCCACATCTCCGCAGGCATGGCGGGTTTTTCAGTGACGGTAAACGTGGCAGGCTGATGAAGGGTGTTCCACCACTCCACAGAGTATTTGATGATCGGAATGTTTACCACCCCGACGATGGACAGCACCGCGCAGGCCTTCGCCGCGCTGTCACGATTACTGATAGCCTGGCCGAGCGCAATGATGCCGAAATATAGAAACAGCAGAATCAGCATCGATGTGAGCCGCGCATCCCATACCCACCAGGCGCCCCAGGTCGGCTTGCCCCATACCGCACCGGTTAGCAGCGCGATGAAAGTCATCCAGGCGCCGATGGGCGCAGCCTGCTGCAACGCGACATCGGCCAGCTTCATCTTCCATACCAGACCGACCACACCCGCCACGGCCAGCATCACGTAAATCGACTGAGCGAGAAACGCCGCGGGCACATGAATGTAGATGATGCGGAAGCTATTGCCCTGCTGGTAATCCTGCGGCGCAAATGCCAGCCCCCAAACCACGCCAACGCTGATCAGCAACAGCGCCGCCCAAGCCAGCCAAGGCATCCAGCGGCTACTGATTTCGTAGAACCATTTGGGCGAACCCAGCTTGTGGAACCATGTCCAGTTCATAGTGCCTGCCTCGCAGTGGCGGCGCGTATTCTGCTATCAGATAGAGCCATCATGCAGTCCATTATTCACCGACGCTGATCTTCAGGCCGGCCGCTATCGCAAAGGGTGTCAGGGTAACTGCAAGGGCAGTCAGGCTGGAAAGCCATAATAGGTGACCAATAGCAGGCAGCCCCTGTAACGCTACCTGCAGCGCCCCGCTGCCCAGAATAAGAACAGGTATATAGAGCGGGAGAATGAGCAGAGCCAGCAGCAAGCCGCCACGCTTGAGACCAACGGTCAATGCCGCACCAACGGCGCCGAGCAGACTGAGTATCGGCGTGCCCAGCAGCAGCGACACCAGTAGCACGGGCAGCACGCTCAACGGCATTCCCAGCATGAGTCCCAGCAGTGGCGCCAGCAGAACCAGCGCCAAGCCTGAAAACGCCCAGTGTGCCAGTACCTTGGCGAGCACCAGAAGTGCTAATGGGTGCGGCGAAACGACCCACTGTTCGAGCGAACCGTCTTCGAAGTCGCTGCGGAACAGCCCATCCAGCGAAAGCAGTACGGCTAACAAGGCAGCCACCCAGACCAGCCCCGGCGAAATCGTCTGTAGTAATTGCGACTCGGGGCCGACCGCCAATGGGAACAAGGCGATGACGATGGCGAAGAACACCAGCGGATTTGCCAGTTCGGCAGGACGGCGGAATAGAAGACGGGCTTCGCGAGCCAATAGCAAAGTGAAGACATTACTCATGCAGCCCGCTGCCCCAGGTCAATTTCTCGGAAGCTCGCCGGCTTGTGGGTAAGCGAATGATGGGTCGTCAGCACGACCATGCCACCTTGCTCGCAGTGGGCCGCCAGATGGCGTTCGAGTTGAGTCACGCCATGCTTGTCCAGCGCGGTGAAAGGTTCGTCGAGGATCCACAAAGGCGGCGGCGACAGATACAGCCGGGCCAGACCGACACGTCGTTGCTGGCCCGCAGAAAGCGTATGGCACGGCACGTCCTCGAAGCCGCGCAACCCCACCGCATCGAGCGCTTGCCAGATGACGTCGCGCGTCGCAGGCTGATGCAGCGCGCATAGCCAAGTGAGGTTTTCTTCGGCGCTGAGCAGTCCCTTAATACCCGCGGCGTGACCGATCCAAAGAAGATTGCGGGCCAGCTCTCCGCGCTGGCTTTCGAGCCCGCGGCCATTGAGTAGTACCTCACCCGCGGTCGGTTGCATCAGACCTGAGAGCAACCGCAGCAGGCTGGTTTTGCCGCTGCCGTTGTGTCCGGCGATATGCAACATTTCCCCTTTGGCGATCCGCAGGTCTAACCTCTCGAACAAGAGGCGCCAATCCCGTTCGCAGGAAAGCGCCACAGCTTCTAGAAAGGGACTGGACACGCTATGGACACCTCAAGATGAAAGGAGCGCGGCCGCTACAATGGACGGCAAGCCGGGCGGCCGGAATTATACATGGCGAGCCCCGGCACCAAAGACCACAAAGGCGAAAGGTTGTAAGAGCATTTGAGTAAAAATGACTGAGATCAAAAGTACCCAGGCAATCCCCGCTTCCGGCCCGTCTCGACCGATTACCACGGCGGCCGACATGGCGTTGAAGCTGTTGCAGCCAATGCAGGGATTGCTGGCTGCTGGGGAAAGCGCTGAGGCCGAGATCATCAGTATCAAGGAAGCGCTACAAACCTTTCAGATGACGCTGCGCCTGACGCTGAACAACGGACGGCAGGCGACGGTCGAGGCCGGCAGCTCCAAAGCTGCCGCGCCTGGAGCAGCGATGCTCGTTACCGCGGTTTCTGACATTCGCCTTCTAGCCACGCTGCAGCCAGGCAACCGGCAGCCCCAGAGCAGCATCGATCTCGACCAACTGCCGGTCGGCACGGTCGTACAGGGAAAAGTTACGGTCAGTCAGCAGGTCCAGCAGGCTGGACAAACCGTATTCAAAACCGTGATCAGCCTGCTCAACTCGCCGCTTGCCGGCCAGAAGCTGAACATCGAATCAGCCATACCGCTTGCGCCGGGCAGCCTAATCACGGCTCGCGTCCAAGGCGATCAATCGCTGGCGTTCATGCCGCTGAGCGGGCGTCTCGATCAGCTAGTGCTGGGCCAGCAACTGACGGCACAGAATAGTCGCCAAGGCTCGCTCGAAGGACTGCTAAGCGCACTCTCATCCGGCTCCGCACTACCCGAGCAGTTGCGCGGCGCCGCCGAGCGGTTGCTCGGTTTGGTCCCGGACATGCAACAGTTGGGCGATGCCAAGACATTGGCACAGGCATTGGTTCGGAGCGGTGTATTCCTGGAAGGAAGCCTGCTGAGCGGTCAGACCGGCAATTTGACGGCAGACATGAAAGCGACCCTACTCCGCCTGATCGCGCAATTGCCAGGACTGCCCGGCGGGCCGCTGGCTAACGCTCAGGCGGGCGCAACCCTGGGTCAGGCATTGCCTGCCTTTGCCCGCAACGCCTTGGGTGCGTTGGGACAGCCGAACGCTCGTCAACTGGCGCAAAGCTTTCCACTGCCGAGCCGGCTGCCGCTGAATGCCGACGGCGAGGCCGACCTGGAAATGCTGCTGAAACTCGCAGCTGCGGCCGTTTCACGATTGCAGACGCATCAGCTGTCCAGCCTCGCACAAACCCAAACCAGCCCGGACGGGACGCAGGTCACGACCTGGCAGATCGAGGTGCCGATGCGTGATCAGCACAATATCGTCCCGCTACAGGTAAAACTGCAACGCGAAGAAGAACCTCAGCACAATCGCAAGGAAAAACCGGAAACCCTCTGGAAAGTCGAACTCGCATTTGACGTCGCACCCCTGGGCCCGCTGCAGGTCCAGGCACAGCTGGCGCATGGCAGCCTATCGAGTCAAATATGGGCAGAGCACAGCGGCACCGCCAAACTGATCTCGGCGGAACTCGACCACCTGCGCCAGCGACTGGTCTCGGCCGGGTTGAATGTCGGCGAACTGGCTTGCCGCCGGGGCACGCCACCACAGGGGCCTCGCACCTCGCTGGATCAACGCTTCGTGGACGAAACCGCATGACAGCCAACACACCACGTCAGGCCATCGCGCTCACCTACGATGGGGTAAGCACGCCAACTCTTTCAGCCAAGGGCGACGATGAGTTGGCCGAAGCGATACTGGCGATCGCCCGCGAACATGAAGTGCCGATCTACGAAAATGCCGAACTGGTAAAGCTGCTGGCGCGACTGGAGCTCGGCGATGCAATACCCGATGCGCTGTACCGCACCATCGCCGAGATCATCGCGTTTGCCTGGTATCTGAAGGGGAAATGCCCGCAAGGTTTTACGGAGCAGCAGGCCTCGCCGCCGATTCCCCGCCTCAATGGGCCTGAGCGTTCAGCGTCGTGACACCGCTGAACCTACCCTTTTCCTGCGGAAAATCCTGCAGCACCCAGGCGAAGTAGCCCTGTCGAAAGTAGAAGACCTGCTCATAGCCCCAGGTGACGGCAAGGCGAGCGGCCGCTGCGCTGGCAGGACAGACCTCGCTATCGCAATAGACCACCAACGGGACGGTTCTCGGCCAGTCGAGGCGCGACAGCCCGAAAAACTCCTGGGCAAGATCCATATGTACCGCACCTTCGACGTGGCCCCAGCCCCACTCGCGACGTGGGCGCACATCGATGAATACCGCACCAAGCTCGTGAAGCTGTTTAGCCTGGTAAACGTTAATGGTCATCGCACCTTCGACTTCCGTCGGCGCTTCCGCCGCACAAAGCCAGGCTGGGCTCGCCAGCAGAAACAGCATCAGAATGCGCAGCATCACACCCTCCTGGCCCGAAACCGGGCACGGACCCGCCCCGGACACGGGCGAAGCCTTGTATGTATTGGAGGGAGCAACGATTACAACGTTCCGTGGCACAGCCAACCGGCCAGGCATACGTCACAAAAGGGTGGCAGAAGCGATGAAACGAACGTGCAATTAACCGGGGTTACGCCGTGCCTGATGCAGCTTGCTCATCAATTCGGCTTCAGACTGGGAAAGACCGCAGGATTGCGTCAGATCATCGACGCTGGCACCCATACCGACCAGCTTGGCGGCCTGGGAGAAGGAGAAGTTGTTCGGATCGCGCTGCTCGATCTGACTGAGCTTTTCTGGCAGCGGTGCAACGATTCGTGACAGCTCATGCAAATTTTTGCCCATCCGCACGCTGCCTTCCAGATAAGTGTCCAGACGGGCGCTGAGCTCCTTGAGTCGTTTATCACGAATCGCGTCCTGGTGCGCTTGCAGTTGGGCCTGCTGCCGCTGGCGCCGGAACAGCCAGATGCAGCAGCCCAGCAATGCCAGGCAGCACAAGGCAAGCGCGACGACCGCCGCAACCAGCGACACGATCATGTATCAGATACTCTCAAGTTCCGCCCATTCTTCTTCGCTCATCATCTTGTCCAGTTCGACCAGAATCAGCAGCTCGTTGTTCTTGTTGCAAACGCCCTGAATAAACTTCGCCGACTCGTCGTTACCAACGTTGGGCGCGGTTTCGATCTCCGACTGCCGCAGGTAGACCACCTCGGCGACACTGTCTACCAGAATCCCGATCACCTGGCGATCCGCCTCGATGATCACGATCCGTGTGTTGTCCGACACCGGCGCCGCTTCAAGGCCGAAGCGCTGGCGCGTATCGATCACGGTGACCACATTGCCGCGCAGGTTGATGATCCCAAGCACGTAGCTCGGTGCACCCGGCACCGGTGCAATTTCGGTATAGCGCAACACTTCCTGAACCTGCATCACATTGATGCCGTAGGTCTCATTATCCAGACGGAAGGTTACCCATTGCAGGACCGGATCTTCGGAACCTTGTGCGGAAGTCGTCTTCATAGCCCACCCTCTTCAAAACCGCTGTGGCGGTCGATTCTTTCGGTTACTCGGGCCGCTTGCGCGCACCCTTGGTTGTTCAATTCGTTTACGACGGGACGCCCTTGAGATGGCGGGTCGCACCACTGGCGATCAGCTCGGCAAGTGCAGCCACGTCCACCAACGCACACATATGATCGATCACTGTCCCAGCCAGCCAAGGCCGCTGGGTGCGCTGCGAGCGCCATTTTATTTCCCGTGGGTCCAGGCGAATCGAGCGGCTGACCTGATGCACCGCCAGCCCCCATTCGTAACCCTGTACCGATATCACGTATTGCAGTCCCTCGCGAAAATCGTCGCGATAACGATCGGCCATTACCCAGCGCGCCGTATCCAACACTTTCAGGTTACCTGCCTGACTCGGCAATATGCCGAGAAACCAATCGGGCTGGCCGAACAACGGCGTCAGATCCTGTCCGGCGAGCGGATAGATCGAGCCAAGGCTGACCAACGGCACTGCCAGGGTCAGGCCGGCGACATCGAACAGCAGGCATTCGAACGGCTCCTCGCCCCATTGAGGTTGGCCGCTCCGGTGTTTCAACGGCCCGCCAGGCAACTGAACCTGTTGCTCGAATTTCGCGACTGGCTCGACCAACGCCGGTGCCATCGGTGCGGGAGACTCGGGCTCCAATTCGAGCAGTGCCTCCGGCTCCGCGGCCACCGGCACCACAACCTCCAAGGGCTCCGGTTCTGGCTGGACCTGCCGCAGCGGAACCACCCGCTGGATGTCGCGTTGCTGCTCCTCGATCACGGCTGCCTGGAATTCGTCGTGACTGACCGATTCGGCCAAACCCATGACGGCATCCTGCAAGAGCGCGTCGAGATAGGACTGCAGCGTCTGTTGCGATCGGCTTTCTTTAAGAACGGTACGACTCATGAAACCAACTCGTGCGAACCAACTGGATAGGCTATCGGCCGCAACCGCGGTGAACTTGAACCGCGATCGAGCCCGTATGTCGACATTCAGGCGACCTGCGGGGACGCTTGCGCGGCCAACAGCGCCTTGAGCAGCGCGCGATACGCAAGCACCGCGCGGCTGTTGGGGTCATGCTGCGAAGGCGTGACGCCAGCGAGGCTGGCATCGCGCAAGCGCGTGTCGATGGGAATGAACGCCTGCCAAAGATTCGCCTGATAACCGTTACGCAGAACGTTCAAGGTATTCATCGATGCCTGGGTGCGCCTGTCGAACATGGTCGGCACGATGGTGTAGGGCAACGCCTGCTTGCGCGATCGGTTGATCATGCCAAGCGTGCTGACCATTCGCTCCAGCCCTTTCAGCGCCAGGAATTCGGTTTGGACCGGAATGACCAGCTGCTGGCTGGCCGCCAGCGCATTGACCATCAGCACACCAAGCAGTGGCGGGCTGTCGATGATGGCGTAGTCGAAATCCTGCCACAGCTGCGAGAGGCTCTTGGCGATTACCAGACCGAGGCCGTTCTGTCCCGGTGACTGTCGCTCCAGCGTCGCCAGTACAGTGCTCGACGGCAGCAGCGAAATACGCTCGTGACTCGTTGGCAGCAACAGCTGCCAGGGCAGGCCCTCTGGAACGGATCCCTGATGCTGGAACAGATCGAAAACGCTGCGATCGAGGTTATCCGGATCATGACCGAAATAGCTCGTCATCGATCCATGCGGATCGAGATCCAACGTCACGACCCGCTTGCCGGAATCGGCCAGCAATCCGGCAAGCGCGATGGAAGTGGTGGTCTTACCCACTCCGCCTTTTTGATTGGCTACAGCCCAGACTCTCATAACTCACATCCATCCGGATCGAACCAGACCGGGAACTGCCGTGTGTCGGCCAGGCCGACGACGGAGAATTGACGATACCGCCAACGGTACCTAACGATCCGAAGCGATTGCACTTTGTGTGCCAGACTGTAGTGTCGCTCCGACGGTACGCGCATTGCCGCTTCCAACACCGCTCACGCTACGGCGCACATCCAAATTACGCGAAATGACCAGAATCACCCGACGGTTGCGCGCCCTGCCCTCAGCGGTCGAGTTGTCCGCGATTGGCTGAAACTCACCGTAGCCTACCGCGGCCAGTCGCGACGGATCGACGCCGTCGGCAGCCAGCATCCGCACGACACTGCCGGCACGGGCAGCGGAGAGCTCCCAATTTGTCGGAAACTTGTCCGTGCTGATTGGCAGATTATCGGTAAAGCCTTCCACATGAATCGGGTTATCGAACGGTGCCAGAATCCCGGCGACCTTCTCTAGTAGGTTGAATGCATGGTCGTTGGGTAACGCATCCCCACTCGGAAACAGCAGGCTCGAGTTCAGTT
>Ga0070754_10001657_pt1 | contig 17486 bp, 21 predicted proteins | sample VirMetDEL_Sep_01_FD_75181 | JGI IMG/M metagenome (GOLD analysis project Ga0070754, IMG submission 75181) | Aqueous microbial communities from the Delaware River and Bay under freshwater to marine salinity gradient to study organic matter... | ecosystem: Environmental > Aquatic > Marine >... | reverse complement strand
TAGATTTTGATGTTGCAAATAATAAAATAACTATGTCAATGCTAGACCCAGCTTTTTCTAAAGCTGAAGTATTTGACAATATGTATTCAACTGCTAAAGCAATTCAGCAAAGATTAAATCTTAACACAGATACAAAAATAGCTTTAAAAAGCAATTATAAGTTTAAAGGCAAAATTGAAAAACTATCTGATTTAATAGGTGAAATAAAACCTCCTAAACAATCAGACCCAGTTAAACAAGAATTTGACAGATACGAATTATTTAAAAACGAAGTATATAAAGAATTAGGTGTTAAGCCTACAGATAACATAGATAGAGCATTAGTGCAAAGTTATGAGCGTTTTAGGCAAAACAAAAAACAATACCACAGTTCATTTAATCTAGATAGCAATAAATTAAATAAAATAGAAGAGTACTCTAATGGAGTACGTAAAATTTTATCTCATCCCGTACTTCCCCACGAAAAAATATATAAGCATGGTAAAACTTATGTAATAGATGAGATTATAGAAGGTAATAAGTCATATGATCCATTAGCTAAAGTTATGCGCTTTAATGAAAAAAATGAATTATCGTATGACTTTTTACTTACACCAGAAAAAATGGCTGACCTTATGGTCCAAGTTGGTAAAACCAATAAAAGTCAATATATATGGACTCCTGAAAAAGACAAGGGCAAATTAATAGTAAGGACTTATCACCCCGATACTAAAAAAGCAAAATTAAATGATATATTGAAGACGCCAAAAGAGCGTGAGCATTTTAAGTTTGACCAACAGGAGTTTTTAAAACTTACTGGCGTTGATAAAATGAGTAAAAAAACTCAAGACAATTGGAAGGAATTACACGAAGACATTTTTAAAAGCAACTATTTGTATGACCCTAAAGGTCAATTTAAAAGTGCATTAGACCTAGTTAAACGTAGCAGTTTGCTTTCTAGTAAGGACTATGAATTAAATCCCAATAAGTTTAAAGACTTTACTAAAGACAATAAATTGGATGTAATCTTTGTTGATGATGTGGCAAGTGCAAAAGACCCAAATAATCCAATAAAACAAGAAACATTTAATGTTGAACGTACTAAAGATGGCAAAAGAGTTATTGAAAAAAGAATGCATGAAAGTGACGTAGATGGCTATATTGTTCTTCATACAGACCTATTTAACAAAATAGTAAAAGAGGTCGGTTTAGACCCCACTACGAGCCATATAAAGCCTACTATAGCCACAGAAATAGATGGTAAGTTGTTTTTACTTAAAGGTGGAATACATCCTAGTCAAAAAGGCTTTGATGCATTACTGCCAACAAAGGGTAGTATGATAGTAATGACATCTGCTGCTAAAGTAAATCCTGGCAAAACTTATACTGCATATCCAAACGAAAAAAATGAATACAAGTTTTATAAAGATGGTAAAGAAGTAGTACCTGAAACAACAAAAATTAATTTTGAAGATTTACGAATTAACTTTGGAGTATATGGAGACAAACACGCTTTAGACCCTGTATCAATTAAAAGACAAATGCATAGCACCCTTGCTGGATTAAATATTACTGCAAAAGGACATAATGCATTAATGGAATTATTTAGAGATTCATATTTAGGCATAGAAAAACAAAACAACTATGTCCAGCAAATGTTAGAAAATCCCAATATGAAAGTTCCTAAAGATTTTAATATAAGCAAAATAGGACATAAACAAATTGCAGATATTTTAAATAGCAATTCTAAAAGCCCTGTTGTTAAAGAGTTGGTTGATGACATTTTTAAAATAACCAAAGAACGCAAACGCAGTGATGATACACATATTGATGATATTGATTTAATGGAGTCAAAGACGTATTCAGATAGAATAGCAAAAGAATTTAAAGATACGGATTATAATCATCTTGCAGTACGATTTTTAGAAGACCAATCTGGAAGTTTTAATGATGCAGTAGTTCGTTACACTACAGATAAATATTTAAATCCTACATACGATTTTAGTGCATCTTCTTGGGTAGCTGGTAATCACGCTTTATTTAAAAATAGACTACCGAATAAAGAAATTAGAAAAGATCATTTTATGCTTGGTCATAGCATGAAAGATATGAAGCATAAAGGATATAAAACATTAGGTAAAGCTTGGGAAGCTTATAAAGACCCTACGTTAAGAAAAAAAGAAGACAGTAAATTATCAGATAAGCAATTCAAGGAAGAACATTTACGTATTGCAGTAATGCGTGTACCTAGTCCTGATATTAGTGGTACTAGGGTATTGTATTTTGATGGCTTTACAGGAAAGAAAAATGGTGCATATGATTATGGTACTTATCTTAGACAAAAAGATCACTTTTATATTGATGGTGCTGACGTAGATGGCGACAAGGTATTTCTTTATCAAGGTATGCCTAAAGAATATTTAAAAGAAGTTTATGAGAAAAGAAATAACTTAGAACGCAATGGTGTTTCGATTGAAAATAAAGCTGAGAAAAATAATAGGACATATGATAAAAGTTCAAAAGAAGAATTAGATTACATTAATAGCAGTATATCTCAGTATATGCCTAATGCATTATTACGTTCTGGTATGTCAGCTAAAGCTGGTAAGGATGGTATGGGTCAAATAGTATCAGCTAAAGAGTATTTAAATATTATTTTATCTGATGTTATTAACACTCAAGCAAATAAAAAAATGCAACCAAAAGAGCGTTTTAAACTATACGATAAAGATAATAAACCTTATGCTGAAATGCAATTTGGGATGATTACAAAAGACGGACTAGATAGACCTGGAGGATATAAAGAACATTCTTTAGAAACATCTTCAAGAACTGCAGATTCTAGTGGGTATTACAAACTTATTGATGCAATACAAATGAGAGATGTATTAACGCAGAAAGCAATGCCAAATGCTAAAGTATATGTGTACAATAAAAAAGGTAAAATAAGTAAAGATCAATTTGGTGCTGAGTTACATAGACCTCCTATTTTTGGAGATTTAAAGAACTTGCCTAGATATGCAGATATTTTTGATGTAAAACGAAATTTATATAGAAGAAAAAATGACCAAGGTAAAAGACCATCTTTAGAAGATGTGCAAAATAATTTAAGTAGATTTAATGAAACTGGATTGAATTTTCAATCTAGCCTTATTGAACTTTCAAAAGCCTATGGTAGGCCAGAAAATTTTATAGAGCCAAGTCCATTAACAGTATCTAATATGGATTTTACAAAATACAATCGCTTTTTACGTGAATTTCAAGGTGGATTTCAAGACCCAAGTTTGTTAAAAATGATTCGTAGAATGAATATGACGATTGTTCCTGACCTTGGTAAAAGAAGAACAAAGAAGAGAGGTAAAAAAAGAGCAGTAAAAGAAACTACCTACAAAACAAATGATTTAATGGATGCAACTAGCGTATTAATTCAAAACAAAGCTGGTGAAAATTTGTATGGTGATATGCTTAAACGAGGTTTATCAGAAGAAAATTTTATTGAGTTTGCAGATAGAATTGCAATAGAAGCAATTAGTTCTAAAGATGATTATGCAAAAATACATTCTATAGACCCATCTTTACGTAAAAATAAAAATGTACATACTACTGAACAAGCAGAACAACAAATACGAAATAGGCGAAATGACATTATTGAACATGCAGAAGAACTAGGAATCAATCCTATTAATGCATCTAGATATTTTGATATGTATATGCTTGGCAGTCTATATCCTCAAACAAGAAGTATTGAGGAATTAAGAACTGTATATAAAGATAAATTAAAACAAGTAAAGTCTTTACCAGATTCAAAAAGAAAAAGATATGAACTTGCAAGACTTGAAGAGCAATTAGATAATTTTGAAGGTTGGTATAATAAAACAATTAGACATAATTATCCTTATTTAACTAATGAAATACCAAACTCTAGTAAACAGCTTTTTATGAATACATTCAGTCAGATATTTGATAGAGCAGTTATTCCTAAGATAAAAGCTGAAGTTAAAAAAGCTAGTGTTGACCCTGTAATGGAAAACGTTAATAAAAAAGGTCCAGAAACACCTCAACAAAAAGACCAAGGTATTAAAGAAAAATTTGAAGAATTAGTTCCATTTAGAAATCTTTTTGATTTAAAAGTATCTGATAAAAGCACGAAAGCACCAACTGGTGCTAAAGCTGATGCTAAACGCATTGTAGAAGCTTTTAAAAAATTACCAGAACATTCATTAGATAGAATTAATGATATGTTTGTTGAAATGATAGAAGCTAGAGATAGAGTAGGGTATGGCATTGAAGAAGCTACTTATACAGATTTAAAACATTTTGCAAATACTCTTGAATATATTACATCTGTAAAACCAAAAGGAAATAGACCAAATTGGTTAGATAAATATAGATTTCCTCAACGAGTTGCAGAAAGACAATTTGCACATGATTTTAGTATTCCAGTAGTTAGAGAAGTCAATTTTAGAGATGCTAAAGGCAATCTTGGTAGAACAAGTATTAAAGTGCCATTAGGTACAATGCAACATTTACAAGATAGTTTTGGCAGTATCTATAATTTGCAAAACATAGTAACCAATATTGCACAAGAAGATCGTGATGCATTTTTTACATGGCGTAAAGATATATTAGACTTGCCTAATGGTGTTAGTGAAGCAAATAAACTTCATCAAGCAGCAATGACCAGATGGCTTAGAAACGAAGGTAGGAATGAATTAGAAAGAGATTTTCAATGGAAAGAATGGAAGAAAAACGAAGAGTTATATAATTCATTAAAAGATAATACATATAAAATAGTCGAAAAAGGTCAGCAAAAAGAAGTTACTGGTGAGCAGTTAATGCGTACTATTGCAGAGCAGAATGATGCATTTTTAAGTAAAGTTTATAATACGCTTGTTAAATCAAATTTAGATTTTAGCTTAATAGACGCTTATTCATTAACAGGAGAAAAGGCACAAAAACCTGATTACAAAGCATTTAATAAGCAAAATACATATTTAAAGTATAATGAAAAAACTGGCAGAGCCAATCTTGAGTATTTAGAAAATAGATATTTAAAACCTTTAGCTGAAAATGGTAGGCACATATTAGAAGAATTAGGTAAAAATGGATTTAGTGCAGAATTGTTAGGACGCATACGATACGAACAACAATTAGAACAATTTGTTAAAGATATACCTTTAAGCAAACAAAAAGCATATAGAGAACGATATAGACAAAGGTATAAACCCTCTGATTCAATACAATACGAAGGTTATTTAGATAATGCTACTTATTTTAAAGGCGTTGGTAAAGTAGAAGGGCGTTATTTTCCAAGAATGTTTCATGGAGATACAAAAGCAAGTTTAATTGAAATGCAAAACTTTATGGAAAATAAGCGTATTGAGTTAAGAAAAAATCTTGAAAAAAAATATATTTATGACCCAACGCTTACAGAAGAACAAAGAAAATTTGTTACTGAAATGAGAATAGATGAACGTTTTAAATTTAAAAACAATGATTTAAAACGAATAGAAAATGCCACTACTCAAGAAGCACAAGATGCAATGACTAGAAAAATTATAAATGAAAAAATTGCAGAACTTGAAACAATGTTTGAAGCGCAATTAGGTAAATCTCTTACATTAGACAATGGCAGTGGTCAAGAAGGTGCAAATTATCTGTGGTCAAAATATCAAAATAAAGAAGAAGCAGTACGAGATGGTCATTTTAGTAAACCTAGCAGTGGTCAATCTAGAGGTGAAGAACCTATGCCAGGAGCTAGTTATGAATTTAAAGTTATAGAAGCATATCAAGAACAATGGATTAATTCATTTTTTAAGAACGCTACTACATTAATTAGTAAACGAGCAATAGATAGATATATTGAATTAAACCCCCTTCGTGATAAAGAAATAACTGAAGATTGGGCAAACCTTATGCGTGACTATACTACAGATGTACTTGGTCAGCCTACTCTATACAATCCTAAAACATTTGGTCTTAAAAAAGCAGAAATTGCAAAATACGAAGCAATTATTAAAGCATACGATAGAGAAAGAAAAGGTAAAAAACTTAAATTTAAAACAGTAGAAAAAATATTTGAAGACCAAGCTGAATCTATGGCTCAGAGAATGACTCAAGGTAGAGAATACACAATTTCTGATGCTATGAAAGAACGAGCTGAATCTGAATTAGCAAAAAATAAAAAATTTCAAACATGGGATAAGCGTTTATTTTATTATGTAACAGATGAGGCTGGAGTAAATGCTTTAGATAAAATAAGTACAAAGTTATGGGGTAGAAAAGACAAGCCTAAATTACCTTTTTATGGAGAACTTCCACAAAGTCCAGAAGCTAGAAGACAAACATTATCAAGAATATTGCATCAAATAGGAGCAGCAGAAGCTAAATGGCAGTTAATTACATTATTATCTCATCCTAAAACAGCAGTAGCGAACCTTTTTGGAGGTAGTCACAATACAATAGCAAGTGCAGGTTTATACAATTTTACAACTGCAACATTTAATAAAAAGAAATTATTAGCTACTACATTTAAAGGAACAAAACTTAACGATGGCACAGAAATAACTACAAAAGATCACTTACGTAGATTTGCAGAAGAAAGTGGAGCGCATGAAACGTTTTATGTAACAGAAGCATCACTTGAACGAAAGTTTGCAGGAAAAGAAGCAAAAGAATTTTTACGTGAAGTTCAAGAAACTCTTAAAGCGAGTCCTAATATGAGTGAAGCTGATGTACTTTCAATTGCTAAGAAATATAAAATAACTACTGCAGTTGCAAATGCCGCAGCTATCCCAATGCGTTTTTCTGAAAAAAAATTAAGAACAGATAGTTTCTTTGCACATTATTTAAATGCATATAATAATCTTAAAGATTTTATACCAAACATTAAACACAATGACCCATACGTTATTAATATGGCATTAAAAGGTGTTGAAGCTACTCAGTTTTTATACCATAGTGCATTTAGACCTAATTATAGTAGAACTGCAATCGGTAAGATGATGACACGTTTTCATCCTTTTGCATGGAACTCAGTACGTTTTAGAAGACAAACATATCAACGTGCTGCTAAGTATGGATTTAAACAAGGAACTGAATCATTTGAAAAGTTTAAACGCTTAGCTACGCTAGATATATTTGCAATGTCACTTGCTAATATGTTTACAAGTAGCGTTTTTGATGCAACCGTACCACCTCCTTTAAATTGGATGCAAGATACAGCAGATTGGTTATTTGGTGATGAGCGTGAAAGAGAAAGAGCTTTCTTTTCTTCATGGCCTCATCCTGTATTAGCACCATTGCAAATAGTAACGCCACCTATTGCTAGATACCCTATGACTTTAATTAATGCTACTATTAATGGCAATTGGGATAGGTTTGCAGATTATTATTTATGGACATTTTTTCCATTTGGAAGATTTGGACGTAGTATTGCAAAAACAATAGAAACTCCAGAAATGTGGGTAGAGCAAATGACAGGCATACCTATACATGGCATTGGTAGGAAAAAAAGAAATCTAGTAGAATCTGATTAATTCCACCCCTAGTACCACCCTTATTTTTTTATATTAACTATTTGTACTAAATTATTATGTGTAATAATGTAATAAGTTGTGCGTGACATAGCCACGAAGTGCAATAGGTAGGTTTAAAAATGGTATTATTTATAAAGGAAAAACAGTCTTAGACTGCAATGGGGTTGCAGGGGTCGCAGGTTCAAATCCTGTCGCTCCGACAGAGGACAAAAACACTTTTTTCACTTTAGGCATAATTGTTCATAGCCACAATATAGCCACGAAAGGGGTGTTTTGTGCCTTTAAAAGACAATTTGATCAAAGACCAATGGGGTAACATATATTATAGAAAACAGATTGAAGGTGTACGTATTATATTACCAGCGTACACAAAACAAGATAAGATAGCTAACAAACTTCATTCTGCATTAGAGTTCCAAGCGTTAAACAATTTTTATAATCCTAAGTTAAAAGAACGTAAAATATCTTTTAAAAAACTTGTTAAGCTTTATTTAAACGATAAAGACAACAATCAAAAATGGTCTAAAGCAACAAAAGACACATATATATATGTATTAAATGCATATGTTAAAACAAAAACCCTTCCACATAACAAACAAACTGCATTAGGTTATATTGCAAAGATAAATGCTTGTATCAATTGGGGTACACGTAAACATTATAAAACTGAAGAGAAGATTAGAAAACTTCCAAAGAGGGTAGGTAGGACCAGAGTGTTCAATGAAAAAGAACTTGGTCTTATTATGAATAGCCATCCTAATACTGACTTACAGGATTTTTTTAATTTTGCATATTATACAGGTGCAAGACGTGGAGAGATATGCAATCTACAAGCACATCAAATACATCCTACATATATAGAAGTTAAAGGCAAAACAGATAAACGCATTATTAAACTCAATAGTCAAGCAAGACACATACTGTTTTGTAGAGAAAAATTATGGAGTTACAAGGGTGATTTTGTCAGTAAAAAATTTAAGGCATACCTAAGGCAGCTTAATATAAAAGACGCACAATTTCACGACCTACGTAGGACATTTGGACTTAATTTAATTAAATCAGGTGTACCTATATATACAGTTAGTAAGCTTTTAGGGCATAGCAGTGTACGCATAACTGAAGAACATTATGCTCCTTTATTAATAAGTGATATAGAAGAGTTTAAATTACCTACAGGCAATTAGGACATATTTCTTCAGGTTTTGGTAAACGTTCAAAATCGTTCCAATACTGAATCATTTTTTTCTTTCTATTGTTTTCTTGTCTTATAAAAAAATTCCATGTTTTTTTACAAGTAGGGCATTTTTGTAAAGGGTATTTACTTGATCTGGTTTGCAATCTAGAACGTCTTGTGTTTACGTATCTTGTATATTTTTTATCAAACCATTCTTCGCTAAAATAATTACGTAACGTTTCTACTTCAGCTTGTGTTTTATGCTCATATTCCTCAGATATAAGCCTATCTCTGGAAATCCGACCCTCAAGCATATAGCTCTCAGGTCGGTTTTTCATTTTGTTATCCTTTTATTAAGTACTTTTCTACTTTATCTTTTATTAACGACACTATTAAAAGCATTATAAACAATGATATAGCCCAGGTTAAAGCAGCTACACCAAGTATAAATACATTAGTTATCCATTCAGCTATATTAAGAATTAACATTGTGTATTTTGTTTATTAGGTCTTTGCAGTCTTGCATTATAAGAGGTTTAAGAGTTCCTATCTTAGCTAAAAAGTCTCTTGACTCTTTTAATAATTCTCGCAATTCATTATTTTCTTGTTCAAGAATTAACATTTGTTCATTATCGGGTATTTTCATTAACAACCTTTCTTTATTTACATTTTGTGCATATAACACGTGGTACACCATATGAAGGCAAATCATCATATTGAATAAATTTTTTCTTACTACTGAACCAATCATTTTGCCATACTTTTTTACATTCTACACAATACTTTAATGAGCATTTTTGCAGAGTTTGTTTTTTTCTTGCGTTTATTGGTCTTCTACTAGCTTCCATTGAAGTTTGTATATACCAAGGTATTTTTATTTCCATAATTTTTTAAACTATAGGGGCATGGTAGCTGGCACCGCAATAAGACAAGGAGATTTCATATGAAATACATAGCCTTTTTGCCCCTTAATAATTTGTCTAGTGAGCAAACGCCAACCTACCCACTAGACTCATTTATCAGCCTCTTCCTTTAAAATCTTTTTTACAAAGAACTTTGTCAAAAGAGACTATTGGTTTTTACACCAATTCTTAGTTTATATCCTTTTTATTTAATTTCATCTATAGCACCATAGTCCCACCAACCTGAGTTTTTATCTTCTATAAAACAAATAGGATCTATTAAACCTATTTCAATTTGATTTACTACATCTTGTATAGATTTAGCTTCTACATCACAATAAAGGTCGCTACCCATTTGTGCGTGTATTCTATACTTTTTTATTTTCTTCGATGATTTTTTGATTTTGCTCATAAGTTGGTTGTCCTAATAGTTTCCATATATTATCAAATATTAATTGACCATCATTTGACATCCTGCCCCTGTCAACTGTTTCTAACTCACCTAATAGTTTTAATAACTGTTGAGTAAGTTCTGTTTGTATGTTTAAACCTATTTTTTGCATTAGTCACAATTTCCTGTAGTACAAACTCCACTTTGAGCAGCAATAACTTGGTCTTGTGTTATATTGCGTTCTGAAGCTTTATCTAAATCTGTTATTGCACTTTGAGCATCTCGAACTACATCGCCAATCTTATTTAACAAATCTCCATCTTTATCTGTTTCATACAATGATGTTTGAATTGTTGTCAATTCTTCTAAAGTCAACTCAGGTTTAATAAAATGAGTATTTTTAGTTACAACTTCTGTTTTTGTTTTTATTTCTAGCATAATTATCCTTTATAGCTCTTTTATTACAACTGGTGAAATCAATCTGTTTGTAATACTGCATTTTCTTTTTGCAGTTGTTTCAAGAAGGTTTTCTTTTTTTAAATCATTTACTCTACCACTTACTGCATTTATTTCAAAATCTGTAAATAAACATATTTCTCTTAAAGAAAGACCTTCTTTATTTTTTCTTACAACATTCATAATTTTATTTTTTTGAGTATCTCCAATATGTTCTGCATTTAACTGCTTATATGCTAATCTACTCGTAGTCGTTACTGTCATTGTTATTATCCTTTTAATTTTTTTAATAAGGTTAAGAAAACATTCATATCCATAAGAGCGTAGGTATCTCCACGATCTTCTCTGAATGCTACTATATCTGTATGCTCACATTTTAAAAATGAAGCTATTTTTTTCCTGCGCTTTGCTTGCACAGTATATTCTTCTATGGTGCAGTCTACTTCCTCATGGAGTCCTAATGATTGCCCATTAGAACCCCATGCACGTACAGCTTTTAAACCAAACTCTTTAGCTAGGTTTACCACTTCACGTTCAAAAGCATTACCTTTTTGTTTACTTGGACTAGCCATTATTAAATGCTACCCATATTAATTCAGGTGTAAGACGTTTTACATTACCATATGCACATCTTGTTGCCATTAGTTTTACTTTACGTTTTAGTTCATCTTCAATGACTTCCATTGTACCAGAACCAAGTTGTACATTTTCTTTTCTAAAGATTTCTTTAATCTCTTTTTTTGTCATCGTTATTCCTGTTTAATACAACATTGCCATCTTTGTGAATTACTTGAATAAGATAAGCAGTGATGTATATTATTGCATCAAGAAGTTCTTCTAATGTTTCTTCTTGAAAATCTCTTTTATCATTTATAGGTAAAGGACCTCCATATCTATCAGCTCCTAATAATAAACGTGCTTTTACTTTGTTTATTAACTCTTCTCTAATATCTAAGGTATCCATTTATCCCACCTATGTAATGTTAAACTAATTTCCATAGGACCTACACCAAATCCAGCAATAATGTGTTCGCCATTGACAGAGTGTATTCCTGCAGTAATATGTATTATCCAAAGAAGAATTAGGGATGTTGTAACACCCCTATCTTCTTGCTTGTATTTAAATGAAATAAGACCATTGGCAATATTCAATCTCATTGAACTTGATTCCATCTAAATGTTTTTGGTTGAAACTCAAACTGTAATTTCATTTTATTCTCGTCACGTGATTTTTGACTTACGAGATAACGAGTCAGTTTATCTCTATCTCCATTAATTGCTAAAACCTTGTCAGCTTTTTGAACAACACTCATACTACCTTTGGCAGCAGTAATGTCTGTAAAACCAGTTTTTGCACCTTCTTTGTTAATATGATGTACTGCAATAACAATAAGGTCTTGAGTAATAGCAATTTTCTTAAGTGTATTAATAATCTTATTCATACGTTCAAAGTCATTATACACGTTGTCTACGCTAATATCTTCGGTTGTGTCTACAACTAAGATTTTAGGTTTGATCTCTGCAATCTGTTTTTCAAGTCTGCTTAATTCGATTGGGTCACTTAGTACAGATATTTGTTTAAACTCTCTGCCAAAATTTGATTTAGAAGATTCATTAGTTGCTTCTGCAATAATTTCTTCTTTTGGCATACCATGAGTTATTTGACAAAAACGTCTGAACATAAGATGATGATGTAACTCTAAACTAAGATAAAGACAAGATAGGTTAGGTAGTTTTGCAACTAGGTTTTGTACAAACGCAGTTTTACCTAATCCTGTGTCACCTAGCACAATAACTAATTCGCCAGGAAATACAGTATATTTTTGTCCTTGTCTTGGAAGTTGCCATATATCACCAAAATCAAATGACTTATCTGTAAAGTCTTGCTTGATGTAATCTTGAAAAGATGTTTCCATTTGTTTAGCGTTCTTAATATTCAAAGAATAATCTTTACGCTTGTAATAAATGCATTTAGTACTGCACCATTGAGACATGATAGGGTCATCACAACCATACTGATAGCCTTCTTTAAAGACTTGCTTAGTACATGTTTTAGATTCGCTATCTAGTCCTGAATATGAATGCAATGCGTTTTCTACAATTGATTGAGGCGTACCATTACGTCTTAACCACGATGCAATACGCATCATAGTTTCATTCCGTTGCCCTTGTATTGGTCCAGCTAAGAAAGCTTTTTGCATACAAGTTACAATTGCATTAGGGTCACCTTTTATTTTATGTAGTTTTGCATTTATAGGAACAGATGCTCTCATAGGTTTTTTAATCAAATGAGAAAGCATAGTTTCTATCTCTATTTCTTCATCAAACCATAAACCAAAATTATCACTACGTTTAGATGACATTTCTTTGATGTCATTCATGTCATATCTAAAGATGTCTTCTCTATCAATAAACGTTTTGTAAAATCCTGATTTATTGTTAATTGTGCCACCTGCACGAATTAACCTTGGTTTGTCAAAGATGTTATCAGCGTGTGGAAATATCTCTACAAGTGTGGTTTTAACAGTAGTAGGAAGGTCTATACCAGATTGAAATCCAAATACATCAGCTAGATGTACATGAAAACCTGTACCACTATACCATATAGTATAGTAGTCATCTGGAATATTGTAATTATTAACCAACTCTTCTGCAATAAAATGCCTCATTAAATCGAGCAACTCTTTATCTTCTAAACTACCTTTGTCAAAGTCGAGTATGATTTGATTAATATTAGCTAAACCACTATAGTTCTGTACTGTACGTGTTTTTTCAATATGCGTTTTTAGGTTTGCGTCAAAACAATACCAACTATAATAGACTTCTCTACTATCTTCCATTTTACTGATAAAGTCATGCAATTGATCTAACTGCATGACCTTACCACGATTACTAACAGACGGAGAAGCTACTTCTACAAATTGTTTCTTAATGTCCAAGTATTTTCTCCATATTTCATTTCTTGGTCTGTTAACTCAAGTCCACTATCACGTAGCAAATGAGATTCTTGGTTGCGTAAGCGTCTGAACTCACGTTCTACTGTGGAAGGGAGAACACTACGTTGATGCCAACTTTTTATAAACTGAACACAATCAGTTTGTATGTTATGATTAGCTATTGTTGAACCATCTGTTTGATTACCTAACCATTCAATAATCATATCAGATATTTTAACTTTAGCCATTAGAATGGCATATCATCGTCAACAGCGTTAAAAGCTGCTTGATGTTTATCAAGTTCTGTAAATGATTCAGCGTTTGCATAATCTTTTGGCAATCTATCTGCATTTTGTGCATTCCATTGATTGTACAAATGATTTTTACCTTGCTTTTCAGATGCAAAGAAAATCCATGTGTTTCTTGACCTAGCACCATTTGATTCGTATTCACAAATAAATAGTTTACGCCCACATAAATCAGCTTTTACATCATCTTTTAACGTAGAACCATCTTCAGTAAGTGATGCCATGTCATCCATATCTAATGATTTAAGAAAATGACTAATTCGCCAACTACCGCCTTTAACACCATTTTTACCAGAACCAAAGTCTACTGCTTTGCCTTGTTCTTTAAGATGATTACCACTTAAAAAGATTTTCTTTTCAAACGATTGAGTACCATCATTCATTTCTGTAGTACCATTGACAATAAGATTTATATCTTGGTCGTAGATATTGTTTTCATTGTCTTGTACAGACGTGATTGTAAATAGATTTACATACACACCTTTAGGGTAGTCTATACTACCATTTGATTTAGTACTTGCTTGTCCAAATGCCATTATTTGTTCTCCTTTGATGTAATTTCTGCATTATATTTTTCAATTACCTTGTCAAGTAAATCTTGAGTCCAACCAACTCTATCTAAATAATCGATTGTATCTTGTTTACCTGCTTCACCAAGTTTTGTTGTCCATTCTGCAATTATTTTTTTACCAACAAATTTTGCATTTTGTCCTTCTTTTGCATCTTCAATGTGTACTTGTGCTTCTGCAGCACTAATTACATATCCAGCTTTTGCAATTTCTTTTAGTTTCTTTTTATCCATTGGTAATGTTTTTGCATCACGAGCTAACCTATCCATTTTTAAAGATTGATCTTGTGTAACACAACCGTCTTTTACTGGCGAGCCATTATGGTGTAATTGCTCACGATTATCCATACTATCTGGGTCTTGAGTATCGTCAATTGCAAATAAACCATTACAAGCATATTTACGTGCATATGTACTAGCAGTACCTGTCATCTGTGGTTCGTCTTGGCCTTTTTTATTTACAGCTTCACGTGCTAATGCTGATACTTCAATTGAATCTGCACCGTCAGACAATGTTGCAGTAGCTTGAACGTAATTCAATCCGTTTGCTTCGATAAGTTCGTCAGTAATTCTTAGATTACAATTAGTTTGTTCTAACAGTGGTTTTACTTTTAGATATATGTCGCTTAATGTGCGATAATCATAGTTTGCAAATTTGTTTTTATTGCCTTTTTCTACTTTTAAAGTAGTTTGTATGAACATCAACTTTTCGTCAATGTTTTCAAATTCCAGTTCTCCTGGGTTTTTTATTGCCATTTACTGTTTTGCTCCTGTTTTATTATTTCTATATAACACCCATAGACTTCGCTTTGGGTTTTGTCTTTACTTTCTATTTCATAATGACAATACGTGTAGTCATCATGCTTTTTGTAACCATCTTCACAGATACGTGAACAATTTTCACATACTGCTAAATCTTCTATGTATTCTATCATAGCAAATTGCTCCCCCTTAATAATATTCATGACGTTAAACATATATGGGTTAAGAGGGAGCATTGAGACTAACACAAAGCCATTGCTTTATCGTGCAATGAAATATGTCTTTCTAAGATTTTATTTGGTGGGGTTGTTTTTAATGATTCTGTACAGGCATTGTATAAACTCCATAATGTGTTTGAATCAAACTCTTCATGCGAAGGTTTAAACCATTCTTTTTTTGCTTTTTGTAATTGACGTGGTGTCATATCGCCATTAATAAATAAACGACCAAGAAACTCACCAGCTTCATCTTTGTACATGGTCCTATCTTTCATCGCTTCTGAATCCATTGCTAGATTTTGAAAATTATCTATGCCTTTGTAAAGTGTAGACATAGTTTTTTCTTCAATATCTTGCCATACGTTTTTAGTATGTTTTCTCATGTATGTGACTTCACCACGAAACATAAGATTATCGCATACAAATATTTGCGCTCCTGAACAAAAGCCATTGCTCATTGATTTATCGTAACTAGAGCGAATACCAATTGCATAACCCATTTCAGGATTTTCTGTTGCTTCGTATTGCAATACTGCAAACATACGCTGGTCTTTATTTTCACCACCACTTAATGCATACTGATCTTTTACAAAAGTGTATTCATTAAGCAGTCTATCTGCTATTTTCTTCGTATTAATTACCAAGTCTTCATAACCAACTGGTACATACGTGTTTGTTTGTTGTGGAAGGGGAACAGATGCAACTTCATCGAAGTTTACAATCCGTCCACCGCATTGTGTCATTATCATAATTTTTTATCTTTCTGCATATTTATAGTAGAATGGCATTATTATTTGACTGCATTCTCTATCTGTGCATTTCCAAATGTCATATGTTCTATCGCCATCATCTTCAGCATCTTTTTCAAATTCAAGTAAGTTTTGACAATGAGGACATTTTTGTTCTTCATTCATATAATTTCCTTTAAAGTTTTGCCCCGTTACAGGCAATAATAGAGGTAAGGCATAAAGGTGCAACGGGGCTGTAGGTCGGATTACCAGAGTCTAATTCTGCGTGAGTTTCAATCGTGTACTAGCGTAACTGTACAATTTGCGTTTGTTTGCTAAATCAGCCTTATCAGATTTAGATAACGTGCTTTTTACATAACTGTTCTGGTATCCATTAATGTACCTAAGACCTTTTAGGTATGTGTGTAATTGTCTTTTGCTCATCATTCTTATAGAAAGAACTTGGTCAGCATATGTTTTTCCATACGTTTGTGACCTTGCAAGTTGTGTATCACGATGAAGGTCAGTATCTATGGCGTTTTTAAATAAAATACCTAAAGTTCTAATAGGTAAGTTTGAGTGTCTAAAACTATTTAGTTTTTGAATGGTTGAATAGTTTAAACGTTCTTGTAAAGGTGTTTTAATCATTGTAATTCCTTTCTTAGTTTAATGATTAGTATACATATATGCAACCTTTGTGTAATAAAAGTACACATAAAGTTGTAATTAATGAGTAAAATGAGTAATTTTTTGTATGAGTATAGATAGAATGTTAGAGTGGTTGCGAAAAACAGAAATACCACTTACTACTGTTTCCAAAAAAACAAATATTAGTCGTAAAACCCTGTATAATTGGATTAATGGAGGTGAAGTAAGAAAAAAATCTTACTTAAAAGTGTATAATATCTATAAACAAGACATCGAACTCACCAATACAGAAATACAATTAACGAAAGAAGGAAACATGGAAGCACAGTACATTATTGATTTGCAAAAAGAAAAAATTGAAAGACTTGAAAACGAAATAAAAAATAAAAATAATTATGGGCCTGTTTATGATACTCAAGCCGATATAACATTTAATTTTGAAACTAAATTTAACTGGTCATTAAAAGCTCCTGGGGTAAAAGTAAAATATCTTTCTCAAGATAGTGCCTATATACCAACAATGGCTAAAAAATTAGGTTATACTGAATCAGAAATAATTAATTTTTTACAAATAGATGAATTAGTAGAATACAAAGACCACAAGATTCATAAATTAAGGTCAGAAAAGCAAAAAAAAGAAATGCTTGGCATAATGCATAATTTTATGAAAGCATATAATGCTATTAAAGTAAATACAACAATGCTTGTAGCTGAAATACCAGTTCTGTATAATCATAAAAATGGTTCAGTATTTAAAGCAAACGTTGAATATAGAGTAAATTGGATTAAAGGAACTGGTTCTGCTCATATAAGATGGTGCAATGAATAAATATGCAATTGCCCCCAAAAGCTAATTATAGCAGTTTTTACATGGGGGC
>Ga0070754_10001655_pt1 | contig 17490 bp, 11 predicted proteins | sample VirMetDEL_Sep_01_FD_75181 | JGI IMG/M metagenome (GOLD analysis project Ga0070754, IMG submission 75181) | Aqueous microbial communities from the Delaware River and Bay under freshwater to marine salinity gradient to study organic matter... | ecosystem: Environmental > Aquatic > Marine >... | reverse complement strand
TAATATTAAATCCGAATCCCAATCTACAAATAGTTCATTAAAAACAATATTTTTTGATGCTTTGGGGTTTTTATATTTATAAGAATCGCCTGTAAAAGTGCGACTAACAAAATAATTTATATCACCATCTTCATCGAAAGATGGAACCACTACTCTGTTCCTATATTCTCCAGTTAAACAATACCCCATTTTCCAGCGCAAAATATCATATTTATCAATGCCGCGAGATAATAAATATTTATATGCCCTGTTAGCTGTGAATGGCAGTTTTGGATTCGATAAGCTTTCAAAAGCATCAGGAAGCTTTAGCTTTTGTGGTTTTTCTGTTTCTTTGTTATCAGCAAATAAATCTTCTGTAAATTTATCATAATCTACTCGACCACTTATTTGATCCCATCTGCTTAACTGGCTATAAGTCCCAAAACGCCTCACAAGACGGCGTATATTCTTTCCTCGATAATCACATACCCAGCATTTAAATGCGTTTTTATCGATATTAACCGAAAGCTTTTGTTTGTGATGTTGGCACGAAGGACAGAAAAATAAAATCTCGCTACTGATCCTTCTATAGCTGCCCAGAACATCAAACAAAATTTTCTCTGCTTGATTGGTGTTCATATTTTCTCCTGATAATAGGATAATCCGTTATGAACTGAAAGTCAAGATCTTTCTAAGGTGCCGGTTAGTACGTCCATTATCGGCAACACAACAGCCCAAGACTTGTTTTGGTTTTTCATATGGTGATTCCAGTGCCACCAAAAATATTTTTTAGCTACTTCTGGATATGCATGCTGTATATCATGCAAAACAATAAATAAAAATGCATACAAAGATAGCCCATAAAAAATATATGGGCTTACAAAAAACAAAGGAAAAAATAATAATGTAAGAACTGGAACACCGATCCACTCTTTTGCTGAAAATTTTACATCAACAAAATTATTTTTTCTTGCTATTAAATGATGCTCTCTTAAGTGAAAAGCGAAAATACTATTTTTCTTTTTTCCGAAACCGTGAAATAAATATCTATGAACCGAATACTCAACGACGTTTGCTATAAACATTCCAAACAGAAACAAGCAAACATTCGACATTTATTTTCTCCTTATTAATCTTTAAGGCATCTATATTTAAGTATTTTTCTATTCATTAAACGGGATTTTTGAGTTGCGTTTTCTTTGAAAATTCTTTTTAATCGTATCTTAAACTCTTCTTGAAGCTCTTCGCTTGGCTCTTCTGGTATATAATCTTCCGATTCGTCTTCTATTTCGTATTCTTCATCAAAGAAGGGGATAACAAATTTTCTTGCTGTTCTTGTAAGCGGCTTACCTTTACCTTTCTTTGGATAAGTGATACTATGCTTTTCTGGTCCACCGGGTTCCTGAGAATAGAAGTCTGTTCTCGCGTCTATATCATCACCAGTCAAAACCACATCTCGTTGTTGCAATGTTCGATCTCCTTCGATATAACTAAAGATCATCTTGCCTTCTTCATCTTTCTCGCCCCATATAACTGCTTCTTGCCCAAACTCTTTTCCCAATTCAACTATCTCATCTCTTCTGATGTTTGGGATAATATAAGACCTTTCTTTATTTCCAAATTTGCCACGAATCTTTCTGAAGCCAAGTTGTTTTTCTTTTAATCTTCGTTCAAAATCTTTTAAAAGCTGATCATTCTCTTCCTGTGGTAACTGTGTGGCATTTGGGTTTTCTGGAGTCATCATGCCAATTGTAAAGACTGTTCCTCGATCTCCAGACAATATTCTCATAATATCTCTGAATTGCGATACTTCTTTTAATAAATATTTATTCCATTCTTTTAAGATTTTTTTCATTTTCGATTTCCTTTATAGCCCCCGCTTTGGCTATTACAATTGCATCTGCTCTGTCATAAGACTCCGGTTTTGGGTTTCCATTTCTTGTTTTTTGTATAGAAAATTTCTTTTCTGTATTTAAAATATAGTCCAAAACAACCTGTTTTGCTTTCTGGCCTCTCGGCACTGAGATATTACAAGTTTTTCTTGCTTGGGATGCACTAATATAATTAGGTTTAAAGCTCCATAAACTATAACAAATCCAAGAAATTATTCCATTAAATTTCTGAAGAGTTGCCATTGTTTGTGCTGAAGAGCCGCCAGAATTAAAAAACGTAAAAGGTTGTTCAATATAAATGTTTGTTATATTAAAGTCAGTTTTTATGTTTGCTAATTCTTGTTTTACTTTTTCAACTTTATCAAACATACATTTTGTTTTTCTCAGGTCAATATGACCATAACACATCAACTCATTTGTGTCAATATCAACTACAGCATACCCCGTTATGCTTGTCGATATATCTAAACCAAGAACCACTCTTTCAATAATCATAATATAAAGTATATCATATGTCAAGCTTTAATTTAAATGTCAAGTCTTGATCTTCTTGTTTTAGAATTGGATTAGATAAAGTTGCTACACCGATCAAATTTTTATTTTCATCATAGATTGCAATACGAGAAATATAAACTTGTCTTTTAAAACTGGATTCATAATCAGAGAAGCTTGAACTAACAACATTTTTTATAGTTCTGGTACTGCTTTCTTCATAAATTTGTGAAGAAGAATTCTCTAATAGTGTTTGGTTATATTCTATAAATGTAGGGTTATTAGAATAATTTACTTCACCTTTTCTGGCGTGAGCAAACATTGTTAAGGCTTGGATCTCGTTTGAACCTTTAAAGTTTAAACCAAAACTTGCAGATACATAATCTGCACCAGTAGTTGCGACACTTACGCCATCATTGGCACCAGCACCAAAATAAATCCATTTTGGGTTGACACCGGTTGCTGAACCTGATATTAATGGAATGGACTCAGAATTTAAGCTCCAAGAGCCAGTCAAAACAAGAAAGCCTTCTTCATATAAAACAACTCCAGCAACAGAATTGGTGTTTGAGCCGGTAACCTCTATCAACTCCCCGTTTTGCTTTGTGTCTTGCAACTCTGCCACAAGAGAGCCACTAAAATACCACTTCAGAGACACTGTACCCGGTTCTATACGATTTCCATAAAATATTGATGGGATAGAAATCAAATTTATTGTTTGCTGAGATTTGTCTCCGTACTGAGACGAAACTTTATAATGTTCGCTTCTTGTGCCATAAAAATCTAATCTATTTTTTAAAGCATAGAAGTGGGGGTGTACCGGACTGGTTTCATAAGTATTACCAGACGAATCCGTAGCAGTATTTCTTTGTCCCGCTACAGCCATATATTCTCTTGTAATTGATGCCGATAGTGGATAGGAACCTGTCATAGTATCCCCATAGGCAAAATCGGTAGAGTAAGAAGCTGTTGTGGTTGTCCTAAATGAAATATTAGAACTTTGCTTTGTTATAAAAGGATAAATAAAACTATTTCCAGTTCCTTTGTCAATGTTTATTTCATATAGACTAATGTGTCCTGATGGAGTATTTAGAATATTCGAAGCAAAGGAACCAGACTGCTCTGGATTGTCATTAAAATATATCCCGCCATTATATACAAAGAACTCACACTCAGGGTAAGCTCTTATTGTATTTAAGAGGACATCATTTTCATTAAATTTTTTAAAGGACATATCAATAGTCCAGACGAACCCTCAAAGTAAGTTCATTTGTTGGATCTTTTCTTAGAGGCTCCGATAGCTTTGCTACAGCAAGCAAGTCATTATTAGAATCATACAGACCTATTGTTGTAATGTAAGCAACTGGAGTATCTGTATTAACAGACTTAACTCTCATTGTGCTGCTTGATAGATATGTTGGATTCGAAGAATGATTATATTTGTTGTGCGGCACTCTACAGAAATAGACTTTTGAATTTATCTCAGTGGTGTTGTTGAAAGATATATTCTGAACTCTATGCCTTAGAGCATCACAAGAGGCTGTGATAGAAGAACTAACAAACATATCAGCAATACTTGATGTTCCGGCAGAAGAACTATAAAAATCACTAAGACCAGAAAAAGAAGCTGTACTGAGAGCTACGATACCAGCCTGATAAAAAACCAGACCTTGAGCGACATTTGTGGCATTATCATAAAGAACACCATACTCTCCACCAAGAACACTAAAGGTGCCTCCTGTGGCAGAAGCAGAAGCGTCGGTTAGAACTTTTGTCCCAGCGAACGGTGTAGCCCAGCTTCCTGTCCCAACAGTAACACTAACAGTGCCTTTCTTTATTTGATCTTTCGTCACCAATCTTGCAAAATTTAAAAATAAACTTTCTGGCATTTCACCAGATCCGTCTAAACTTAAATCCAGTTCAAATTTTCTAACAGTATTTGTTGAGCCAGTATAACCAAGAAGAACTTGCGAAAACTGATTATACATATTTATTTTTTTGGCTTCTTGTGTTGCTCCTGCTGAACCAGAAAGTGTGGAGCCCTCATCGTATCCAACCGTAATATCAAAAATATGATTAGCGGACGAAGAAAGGTATGGATAGTCATACACGCTCTGAAACTGTCCGTGAGTATAATTTTTAATATTATTGTCACTGTATGTTCCACTAACAATTGTTCCTGTTAGTGGGATTGATTCGTGAAGCAGGGTTCTTGTGGTAGTTACGTCATTATTTGTATCTAATAACTCGTAGTTTAAAATCGCCATTTTATTTCCTTTTTTATGATAATCTTACAATTCTAATTGGAAGCTGTATTTGCACTGGAGAAGTGGTTCCCTGAACATATATAGTTGTATCAATATAATCGCAACTGGTAGAGTCAATTGTTGTTGTTCCACCATAAAGAGTATATTCCGCATCTAATCCACTTTTTATTTCAAAAGCAAGAGAGAGGGCGGAAGCTCTTGGCCCATCGATAACTGAATAAGTGGCTGATGTGTCCGTACCATCAGTATTGAAGACAACGTTATTCATAACAGCCGAAACAACAGAAGAGACATAGTGCTCAATACCGATTGAGTTTTGGCTTGTTCTCTGTGCTTGCGTAAGATTGAATGTTGCGTTTAGTTCGTTATTTGTTCCAGCGTTATTGAAAACATTTCCTGTTCTGCTTGGTCCATAAATAGTAGATATAAAACGAGAATCGTAGAATACTCTAAAACTATCGTCAACCAGATTATTTGCAACTAAATAACTTTGCCTGTCGGCAGAAGTCCCAACAGGAATATTGCCTGTTCCAGTATCGATACCTGTTTCTAATAAAATATAATTTGTGCTTAAGTTGTTTTTTATAAAACCAATTCCAGCATTATCAAGCTTTTTATGTATTCTGTTGTTCCCACTGGTATCATTAGAGGTATCAGAGGCGTGAAAGACACCGCTGGTGCGGGATATTGCTCTACTTACCTGCCCCAATTCGTTGACTTCTATAACTGGAAGATAAAGCAAATCTACTGCGGTTATTGGAAGAAGTCCATAATTTATGCCTGCATTTTGCTGAGTAAAAGCCTCAAAGACAGGAGTTTGTAAGATTTCCAAATCAAAATATGCCGAACCAGATGGGTGGTTCTTATTGTATAAAGAATAATCTATCTCATCATCACCCAAAGCAAACTTAACAATTTTAAAGTTTCCTCTTGCCATCTTCCTGCGTCCGGTTTCGGTCAACACAGCGTCTAAAATTATATCACCAGAATTATCTAAAAAAGCCATATTTATTTTCCTCTCTTTTTAAATAGTTGTTTTTTTCATTCACTACCTATTTTATAGGTTATATTTAAGTCTATCTTTTTGCCAGTTTTCTTGGAAGTCATTCTAATCTTGAAAATTTTATTCCAAATTGAATCGTCCGCTGAACCTATTTTTAACTTTCCTATTTGGCTTTCTGCTGTTTGATTGAAATCCACATCTGTAGTGTCTATTGACATGTGTTCTAAATTTGGCTGCAATTGAAAAATCTTTTTAAATTCTGTTGTTGGTTTTATTATATCTTCTTCTTCAAGTTCAGACACTAAAATAGTATTAAAAATAGCGAATTTGTATCCGCCATCATTAATTAGTTCGACTTCATAAATTTCTGTAATCTGCCCCGGCATACCGTTTTTGTTGACACTTCGAAAGCCAAAATAATATTTTTGATTTGTATTAATCTGGACATCGTATTTGACATATTTTTTAGTAAAAACTGGCTCATTCTCTATCGACAAATCAATAGTATTTATTAAATTTTGTTCAAAATCTGATACCGAATTTGGCCTGAAGTTCGTTCTATAGACTTCTATAAAAGACAGATTTGAAATTGTTTTTTGCTTCAGTATATCCGTTTCTGCTATATCTTTGCCATTTAAATAATTTTGTTTTATTTGTTCATCAGTTGCAGAAATGGTAACAGGGTATTTCTGTTCTCCAAAAGAACTATCAGACAAGTCAAAACAAATTGTTTGGCTATCGTCTAAAGCCTGATAGGGTCTAATATTCAGTCTGTTTGGCGGATTATCGAGAACTCTCAATGTTTTAGAATAAATTGGTATTTCTAATATCTTTAGTTCTGGCTCATATTTTATATTAAAATCTGCCAAGTATTTATAAGGAGAATATATCTGAGCGTTTGTGCCATAAGTGCCACCAGCCGTATCATCAAAACCATTATCTGTCGAGCCGCTGAACAATCTTTCTTGTCTGTTGTAAGAAGTATTTGTTGGATCGTAAAACTCCAAACCATAAGTACCACTAAGTTCACACCCAAGATCTTTTGTTAATATTGGGCTGCTATATTCATACTTAACCCCGCAACACAAAACATAAGAATAGACCTTGTAAGTATAATCTTTGTCGAACTTTATTTGATTATCGAAAAATGCAAACAAATCTTCTTCAGGTGTATTCAAGAACCAATAGTTTTGTAAAGTATTTTGTGTTAAACCATCTCCAGCAGGAGGGCCACCAATTTTTTCGATACGATAAGCAACCGTCTCAGTATAACTTTTTTTGTTCCCAAAGATACCATCCCAATTCTCTAATCCTGTTTTGGTGGTGTTGTTTAAGAAACTTATAGCATGAGATATTTCTTGTACTGAGGTGCTGGTACTTATATGTCGATAGACACCATTAGCATCTAAAGCAGATATTCTATTTAAATTCATCCCGCCAACAAACATTGTTTGATTGTTTGTGTTTTTATATTGATCTCTGCAATAAGTCAGGAAATCCAAATAATTTATTTCCCTATAAGATTCGCTTTGGGTTTCATCTGTGGTCGATATAATATTATTATTGTTTTGTTTATAAGAAGAATTTCTGGAATATGTTTTTGAATTTGGTTCTATGCCCTCGTTCGTCACAAAAGTATTATTTAGAAAACTTAGTAATTTAGAATCAAAACCGGTTTCAATATAATTCTCTACAAACTCCCCTGTAGGTTTAGAGGGGAATTCAATTTTTATATTAAATGGCAGACACTCTTGAAGTGGTTCTTGAACTTTAATATTTTGAATAGCTTTGCTATCAAGTATAATTGATTTTTGTTTTGATTCTGCCCACTCTACAACACTAGAGCCTGTCGGGGCAGAGAAATCAGTAGAATTTAAATATTGTAGACTTAAATTTGTGTTTTTTTGTCTAATTTCCTGAAATTCATTTATGATCTCTGTTGGCACCGAATAAGGTATTTCATCATTATTAAAAGCAAAAGTTTTTTGAGGCATAGGGTACTTGCCTTCAAGAGAAGCGAAATTTAACAAATTAGAGGGATAGATTTTGGATATATCTTCTTCTGGCTCATCAATGTGAGAATATAGGTCAGACAATGTATAAAAATTCGGTATAAACATTTCTGTTCTAAAGGCCGAAATTGATGCTTGATATCTTGTTAAATGTTGTCTATAATCATAGCCAATTTCGATCACATCAGTTACGGGGTTATCTTGTAATAAATTTGCCTCTTGTTTCGAATAAGGCATGTCATAAGGGATATTTAAATATTCGTGTTGTGCGTTTGATACTTTTGGTTCATATTCTTTCTCTCCAAAAGTACCACCATTGATATATTTGGCCCATTCTTGATCGCTTGTTATTTCTGTGCTATTTGAAGCGATACGAACAGGTACAGTATAGTTTGGTATTAAGTTTGTATAATCAGCTACTACCTGCTCTTGCTCATAAAACACTCGACTAAAAACATTATTTATTGGTGATTCAAGATCTGCGCTGTAAAACTCTACAACTCTGCCTGTCTCTATATCAATTTCAGTATAATAGCCTCCGAAAGAAGTCCTGAAGTGATCTCCTGAATCATACAATAAAGACGGATTTATAAAAAATGTTTTTTTGGAACTCACTAATATATACCTGATGTTGCAATTGATGTTGTCGTGGGTGGTGACGTTGTTTCTATTACTTCCGGTGCTTCTTCAAAAATAGAGGTGTTCTTGAATTTAATAGCTTTGGTTTTAGCTTTTTGGAAACTAAAATTATCTTCTGTGTTGAAATTCATTTTAGAAAAAATCTGCGAAGACATTTCAGAAATTTTTTGCTCTATAGAATCAGAAATACTCTGTTTACTATAAATATCTTCTAAAGCTTTTTCTTCTTCATCAGAATATTTTATATTATTTATCGAAACAGAATTATACTCAAAATATGGTCTTGATATATCTTGAGAAGTTGTTTCCCCATATATCAAATCATTTTGATCTCCATCCGAATTTAATATATATTTACTCGGACTTACACCTTGATTTGAGGTTAAAATATCTAATATTTCAACGGAAATCTCGTTTGTCCATCTGTTGCCAAACTCTTCTATTAAACCGTTCTCATCATAGCTGTTGGTTAGATATAGAGTATTTATGTTCGACAAATTCGACAATACGCTTGACATCTCTTCTGTATCATTTGGATCAGCGATTTCTATTAATCTTTCTGTCATTTTATATACCTACAGTTTAAATATTGAATTTATAGAATTTTGTATTTGTTTTTGTGCTATTGGTAACATTTCTTGTTTGATCTTCAAATGTTGTTTGAGAAAATCCAGTTTGCGATAGAGTTTCTGAGGCTAAACCTGTAGAAGCAGAAAAATCACTTTCTTGCTGTATTGTCTGTAGTGATTCCTGCGTGGTTACATCGGAAGTTAAGTCTTCTAATAAATCTAATATATTTTCAGAGAATTCAAGAGTTTTACTTTCTTTCTCTTTGCTTTGCTTGGGTTTCCTACCTTGACAATCTGGTTCATAAAACGGATCATCTGAATTCTCAAAACTTTTATTTGTGTTTTCTGATAAAAAAGGTTTACCTTCTCCACTTCTTGCTTGTCTTTCAAAACTGTAATTTTCTGAACAACTTTCAATGCTACAACCAATATTTTCAAAAAACATTATATTAACAATATCAACATTATCTTCGTTTACTTTTTGTTTATTTTTTTTGGCAACCGAAAGCTTTCTTTGGTCTTGTTTTGTTGAGTTGTTTATAGGGCTTATTTTTATTATTTTGTTTCTTATACCATTCATCTTAAAACCTCTTTATCAATCCGTTTCTATGGTCCAAAAGCGCCATAATTTATCTTGCGAATCTTCTATGACTACGCTATTAGAAAACCTTATTTCTTTGGGAGGAGGCTCAAAAGAACGTGAGCCAAGATCTGATTCCATTTGATTTTTTATATTTTTTAGGTTTCGATACATTTGGCTTATACTTTCTTTAAACGCCTTAGCCGCCTCTGGGCTTCCGGTATGGGGATTTACATTTCCAACTATTGTTTTGGATGCTTCTTCTATTCTGTCTGTCTCGCCGTCATACAAGTTGTAAAGTATATCTGCAAAATATGTATATATCACTGGAGCCGTATACCAAATTGAGTCTTCAGAATTGCCAAATTCTTGAACAACATTTTCAACAAAAAATGTATTAAACTTTTCTATATTTTGGTCGTAAACACAGAAGTCATCCATTGTGGAAACATAAGACTCATATTGTAAATATTTTTCTTCAAACACACTAAACATACTTTCAAATTGTAAAATGGTTCGGTCTTCCATGACTATCTCTATATCATACTGAAAAGACCCGTTTAACACTCTATAGTCCAAGACCTCAAACAACATTAGTCGATAATTGTTTATTTCAAAAGCATCAGATGGGGTGTAGGCATAAGACCTGTTGATAACGCTTGTAACAAAACCAAGAGCAGCATCATCATTATTTGAATTTGTCTCCGAACTTCCATAAAAAATGCTTGCTTCGATGTCTTCATTGTATTGTTCATTTCTGTATATTTCTGTGGCCTGATGTGGTGTCAAGTAAAAATATTCGTTATAATCTACTTGAGAAGAGCCATAATCAATTTGTGAGATTACGGGATATTTTTTATCTTCAGAGGTTTTAGAAGTGCATATAGCGCCTATTTTATCTTCACTACCATCTCTATATATTTCTATCTGCTTGATTGAAAAAGATTCATATGGCACATTAAATCCCAAATCTTCAATTTTATTTACATCAAGATAGCTTGAAATAAAACTTTTTTGTCTTAATGCTTTTTCATAATCAAAAAAGAAGTATCCCGCAATAACACTTTGTTCCCCATCATCTACACCAAGATTTGTAAAATTATCTGCCTTGCTGTATATAAATTGTCCAGTTTCAGACATTGACGGCTCTGTAGGATCTGGTATATTTACGGGCCTTTGATCGTGTATTTTAGTATTATAAACAAGTTTTTTGAATAAACTCTCTGCATCTTTTACACTTCTATTGATGTCATAGATTCTTTTTGCATATCGTTTATAGAACTTTCCAACTGGTGTTGATGGGTTTTTATCGGAAAACGAAACCCTTATTTCTTCAAGGCGTGGAACGATATCATACTCATCCCCATATTCAGAGAGAACTGAGTATATTTTGTTCATTTCTTTTTGTAGTTCTTCAAACCCAAACTCAGAATTATATTGAGCCGAATATTCCTCTAATAAAGAATTTATCGAATCTTTAATATCATCGTGGGTCAACTTTGATATTTTATAAATCTGTTGTTGTATAGAAGCAAGGGGAACTCTATCATATAGAATGTTCTCGCTGTCATAAAATTTTATTTTTTCTTCGTTTTCAAGTGTCTCGCTATCTCCAGAAGTATAGACCCTTTCATAAGAAACATCGCTGGTCTGTAGTTTCAATAACTCTAAATTGAAATTATCTGACTCTATCGATACCGAATCGTTATTATAATTAAAAATACTGCAAAAGCAAAAGATGTACTCTACATTATTAGAAAAAGCATCTATTTCAACACTATAGGTTTCTGTATTAAAAGTTATTTTTGGAACATTTATCTCTGTAGAATTTATTGTAGTTGAATGAACTGTTATTTTGTTGTCATTTTCATCATAGATTTCTTCAACAGAATTTGTTTCAAGAGCATCAAACTGATATAAAACAGCATTTATACCAGAATATTTTGCTTTGTCATCTTCGTAGTTTTTATAAAAATATAGTGGATTTGTTTTATTGTTGAATAAGTCTGAATACTCTTGTTCACTTAAGCCGGAAATCGCCATGATATAATAATTAAATCGGCTTAGATATTTTTTATAAACTTCTTTGCTCGCTTGAACACTTCCGTTTTCGAAAACATTTACAAAACTGTAATCATCAGCAAAAATATAAATTTCTGTACTGTATTCGCAAAGTTTCGCATTGGCAATATCACTGTTTTGGGTTACGACTATTTTATTGATATACGGAGCGGGTAAATACTCCCCTGTGCTCTGTATCACATCGCCTTTAAAAATTAATCCAGACATATTTCTGGCTCCGTTAGTGTCCCATAAATATCATAAAATATTTCTGTGTTTTCGGCTTCTTCACATTCAAAATCCAAATCTACATAATAAGATTTTTTATTAAAATATCCTGCTGCCTTGCAAGCCACCTCTTGTTCAATATTAGAGTCAGAAAGAATATCAAAATAATATTCCACATCATCTGATGTAATTTCAGTTAGCTCTTGATCTATCGTCGGTGTAGTCATAAAACCATTGACTATCTGCTTCTTTTTCGATTTTATGTTTTTTCTGGAAAGCTTTTCGTAAGAATCTGTGTTTGATGATTCTAAAACTTCAAATACTTCTATATCAAAGTTTCTAATATAAACTGGAGTATTTAATTCTTCTACATAATACATTGGGTCATTTGACATCAAAATAATCTGTTTTCCATCAGCAAAAGTTGCTGTTCGTGACACACTTGTTCTAATAGAATCCCTTGTTGTAAAAGTCGGATCAATTATTTTTTTGTTATATCTTGCTGTTATATTTATTTGTGGGATCATTGAATCATTGGTTGGGTCTGTTGGGGTCGTGCTATCTATCTTAGTTTGCACAGCCACCACTTTCCAAGCCGGGGCATTGGCTGTATCACCTTCAATCTCAGCGTCTCCAATCGGAGCATCAAATTTAAAAATATCTTTGGCAGGGTTTTGTTGTCTTGCTGTCCCTTCTTCGCTATTGTTTGAAGTTTTTTCTACATCTCTGAATAAAACCAAGCTTCCAATATATTGTGTGTCTTTGATTCTTTCGTCAATATCATTTTGGTTTTCTGTTGCAGAAGCATTTGCATAGTTTTTGTCGTAAATAATATTGTCATCGTAAAAAGCATAATACTCTGGCTTAAATTTGCCCACAGACATCAAATAACGCCCATACGAAGTTAGTTCTATATCAAAAACTCTTTCTTTTTTATTTACAAAAGTTGCCATATTATGTTGTTCTCGCTGTTATCGTTGGCAATGACTGCTCTTGTTCTTCCGGTTCGCCTTCTTTATATAGCACAGAAGTTTCAAATTTTATAGTTTCAACAAACGAAACATAGTCATAAGGCCAATTGAATTTTGTAGGATAACCCTGTTCTTCCTTGTTGTTTATTTGTTTTGTGCTTTGTCCTGCTTGCGAAGGTATCAGTTCTTCATATTCCATCTGAGATCTTTGTTTGACTTTGAACACCATCCAGCGAACATTGTCTACCATAATATCATCTTTAGACAGAAGCTCATTATTGCTTAAAACATGAGATGTGGAAGAGGTTTCCTTAGTTATCTTCTTGTAATTTCTTGGGGCCAAGTTTTGCCAAATATAAGATAAGTCATCTTTATCAAAGCGATATTCAAACTCAAAGAAGTACATTACCATTGGCTCTATAGCTTTATTATTAACAAAATCAAACTGTGGCGGCAGAATATATTCAGACATATTCTGTAATAATTTTGTAACAGATTTACTATTTTTTGAATCTTTCAGCACCTCTTCATCGATATTGAAAAACTTTTTGTTGACGAAACTTCTATCCTTGCCATCAGCGCAATCAGTATCATTCACATATGGTACAGCTACAATGGCTTCTTTTATAACAAGACTATCCTTTAGCTGCCCCAAACGCTTAGAAATATTCTTTTCTGAGAAACTTATTATATCAGTTAAAGGTTTAATATCCTTGAAAGCAGTTGCTCCGTTTGTGGCAGCATCATTTTTATTGTAAATACTGTTGTTATCACGAACGTCGTAATGGAACTTAAGCCAATTTTTAGGAATATCGCCAATCTCTACAAAAATTCCCTTATTAGGATCTGGTTCAATAACCCCGAACTGGTGCCACATACCTCTTGGAACAGAACCAGAAGCATAAGTGGGTAATGATAGATTACCATCTGCATTTGTGATCGGATGGATGCCACTATTGTTAAAGTTTAACATTGGTGTTTCCATTTTTGGCTGAATAACCCACTTCTTTCCAGCAATTTTATTTGTTGTTCCAAGCGTCTGATTATCTTCAAAAACAATCTCCACACCAAAAGGATTGATACTTGAAGCCAGTTGCATAGCATTATCGTTTACATTTTTGCCTTCATATATCATATCCCCATAGGTTCCAATATTTCCGCTAAATGTTGGGATAAGCTGAGTGTTTGTATAGCTTGTAGAAGATGCTGCTGGGGCTGCGGAAGCAGATGGTCCCGCATCAACACGCCAATATTTTGTTTGTACTTCAGATAATATTTTTTCCAAATCATATGTTTGGCCAGCAGTAGGTTCAAAAACAATGTCCAGCCATGCCTCTCCATTGTAATATGGCGGGGTAAAGGACCAGTTAAATCCGTTTACGCTGTCCACAGGAGAAGTTGAAACAACATTGCTGCTGGTTGCGTCAGAGCCATAAGGTCGTCCACCAATTTCTGGACCAAATGCTGTTGGGCGGCTATACATTGTAAACGATTCTTGGAAGTTTGTAGCCTGTCTTGGATCTTGTGGCAGAGGATAGGTTGCGGTATTATTGAATTGATTTGTAGCACTTAAATAATATGCCCCTCCGTATGTATTGTATGGAGCGTTATTGCCAGTTGAACCGGATTCATTATCATATGTTCTTTCGCCCATTGTTGAACGATAGATTTTTATTCTTGCGCCATACACAGAGCCCGATTCAAACTTTAAGTCATCAGTGATGGTATCAGATTGTAGCTTTGTATAATTGCCTTCTTTTAAGAAGAAGTTACCAATTTCTCCAAAAAAGTTGGCAGACATCTTACGATACACTGAATCAGAAGTATTTGGTATAAATGACACAGCAGAACCCAAAGAGGCTGAAGGGTGTGACTCCATATCATGCAGAGTTATATTAGAAATATATTTTTCTGGCTCAATAATAGCTTCAAAAGGTATTCTTCTGTCCCAAAACTCTCCACCAACATAGTTATCGCCGCCAGTAACAGCATTGATCATCCAAGCAACATTAGCAGAAGATGAGGAGCTATTTCCATAATACTGAGACTCAAAGTCTTCATCTGTCAACATTACTGGATAATCAACAGCAACTCCTGCTTTTATTGTATTATAAAGAATACCGGGAGCAAATAAAGTATTTGCGATTGGTCTTCCGCCACCGTCCGTGATTCCAGAAATAATATTGCCAGAAGCGTTTGCTGCCATAATGGACGAACTATACGACACAGAAAACTGCTCTATTAGGTCGATTGTTCTTTGTGCTGGATAAAAGCCCTTATAAGGGTTCAATCGAATAGTCGCATTACAGGTTAGTTTTATTTCATTTGGTGTTCTGCCGGTTTTATTTGATATTTCTACAAAATTGTCCATAAATTCTGTATTAGAGTAGTCTTTATAAAAACCAGCATTAGAGCTATCTTCATTGGTCCCGACGATCTCAAATGTGTCTGTCTTTGCAAAAGAAGAAATTCCGTACTTTTCATAATCTGAAATGTGTTCAGAAATACGAAACTCTGGAACAATCGAGAACCCTCTATTGACCAACTCTACATCTTCAATATAACTATCATAATCATCCCACCACGGCTCTGAAGGGTATGAGGTGAATTCAGACGTAGAACCGCTTTTAGTAACCACACCGGCTTGGGTGCCTGCTTCCCAAAGCGCCTCGCCGCCGTAAATATCAACGGTATCAGTGAAGACTGTTGGAGGAAAAGAGCCTGTTTCTGGTATAGGCATACCAGATGGAGAAGAAACAGAACGACCCCCTCCAAGAAGATGCTTTCTTGCGTATAAAGCCGCTATTGTAGAATTCGCCGTTCTTCTGTTTGGTGTAACAGAAGATATCAAAACATGTTGATAAGTATTTTGCAGTTCTCCTGCTGTATTGTCATTTCTTAAAACATTGTTACTTGCAGCGTCAATAGAGGGTACTGAAACTCTTGTTATAAAATCGCTTGGAGCGTCAAGCATCCACGAACTTTGCGAAACGTTGACTCCATAAGAATTTTGCAAAATACTGCCGCTATGAAGAGAAATTCTGTCTGATTGTGTGTCCCTCCAATATAGGTTATTGAATCCTGTTCTGCGGGTTGATGTAGAGTTCATCTCTCTAGCAACTCTTGGGAAAAGGGTTTCCGAATAAGTAATCCAATTTACTTTATAGTTTTTATTGTTGTCCAGTTTTTCAAAAACTATATCAAAAGTTGTGTCTTTATTGAAAGAGTCCTCAGACACAACTCTGTTATTAACATCTTCATCGTTAAAATATATTTTTTCATTTTGATTTGTTGTTTTGAAACAAATATTTGACTTGCCTCTTTTAACGCCAATAGTCGAAGGCAAACCTCTAACAGAGACAGGAATAAGAGTTGTTCTATAAGGCGTGTTATCAATATTATAAGTAAAAGTATTATTACTTCTGTGTTTTCTTAATATTTTTAATGCCACTGGGCCAGTGTTTGGAATCCTACGATATCCAAAAGTATTTTTGCGTTTTGTCATCAAAAGATTAAAAACGTCTTCTCGTCTGTTTAAGTCTGGAACAATCTCGTATATATCCAAGAGAGTATCATTTAAATAAGTGTTGTTTGAGGAATCGAGAGATTTGCCGAGATTATTATCAGAATCCTCATCAGCAGGGTCATTTACATATATTGCCAAGTCAAGTGCTGGCTGATAAATAGAAGCTGTGCCACTATTGCCAAGAACAGAGCTTGCGCTTACAAAATCAAAATAAGACTCATAATTGGAGCCAGTTTTATAATAACCTGCTTGTGGCCCAGTCAATGGAGCAAAGCCCCAATAACGAATATTTGCAATATCTAATGCAGCGTCGGTCAAGGAACCAGTAATCCAAGAATATTGCCTATCAGATCTTGGAATTTGGTGGCCAACCGAGAAGTTATCGTATTGCACATCTGCTATTGGGCTTCCGTTTGCATCTGATACTATTCTGTGTCTTGGATTCCTGTTTGTCTTAAACATCGATGGCGACTCATCTATCGATGCTCCGGGGTCTGCGACAAGAACAGAGTCTCTTCCAAAGCGCCCACTATGACGAGCAGTATGAGTTGTTAGGCCAAAATCGTTTCCATGAATATCCGACACTCTAATGCCGGGAGTCCCAACACCAACAGCTTCAGAAACAGTTCCAGATATATTTTGATTTGGTCTTTTTACGCTTAGGTTGCGGTAATTTATTGAATTATATACTGAATAATCGTTTGAGCGAATATCTCCATAGCCCTGACCCAAAGTTTCAACTCCACCGGGCGCAGAGAAACGAGATTTTATAATGCTCTTGCCAGCGGCAGATGTCATATAAGAAATATTGTATGCTGGCGTGAACTCAAAATGGCTTTCATCAGTTCTTCTATTGCTAAGGATAGTTCTGCCTTGCGAAGCTGATGGTGTTTGTGTAACTTCTGCTGGCAATGTTGGCGGATTTTTTACAAATCCTCTTGGGTTTGAGAAGCCACCAACACTGTGAACTATTTCATAATTTCTATTATAGTTTCCTAATATTGTAGAACCAGTTCTGTGTTGAATATTTCTTATGTTTACTGGTCTTTTTGCCACATGATCTCTGAAAAATACTGCCTTATGAGAAGCAGTCATAGGATATGGATCAACAGTCGGCTCGTTGGCTTCAGGCCACGGATAGTCGGCCCCTACCATACCTATAGCCGCTTTTAAAGTTCCGATACCACTACCACTACCTAAAAGCAATTTCCAAGCTTCTGCGCGGTTATACCAAGCGTCAGAGCCCTTATTGATTGCAACGTGTCTAGACT
>Ga0070754_10001650_pt1 | contig 17501 bp, 15 predicted proteins | sample VirMetDEL_Sep_01_FD_75181 | JGI IMG/M metagenome (GOLD analysis project Ga0070754, IMG submission 75181) | Aqueous microbial communities from the Delaware River and Bay under freshwater to marine salinity gradient to study organic matter... | ecosystem: Environmental > Aquatic > Marine >... | reverse complement strand
ATGAAGACATGCGGGGCCGGGCGGGAAACTGTCCGGCCCTTTTGTTTTGCATGGCTGCGGCGGCATGGCACAAGGCGCGCATGATCAGACATGCCATCACCGCCGCCGCGCTGCTCGCCGCTGTTCCGCTTGCCGCCCAGTCCGTCACGCAGGAGCAGATCGAGACGCGCTACGACCGCTCCCTCGCTGCGGGGTACAAGGCGTTGTTCCTGTGCAGCGCAATCGCGAATGCTGAGCGCAACGGTGTCTCGCGGACTGCCGAAAGCGTCTTCGAATGGGAACTGTCGGGCATTCAGGCACCCCTGGGGCCGCTGGCCGATGCGATGCCCTACCGGATCGCGCGCGGCGCAGACGGGACTGTCGAAACGGTCTCGGTCGAATGGGCTGATGACGCGCCGCCGCGGATTGCCGTGCATGATTCGCGAATGGCCTGCGCGCAGCTTCCGATCGGGGGACGCCCCGATCCGGTCGTCACCAAGCGGCCCGCCAGCACGATCGAACGCAGTGCGCCGATTGCTGCCACGGGCGCATTGGCTGGCACGTTCGCGCAAGGGTTCGGCGATACCTATGGCGAGGGAACGCGCACGACGGCGGTGCTCGCAATGCGCGATGGCGAGGTACTGGGCGAACATTATGCGCCAGGGTTCGGGCCCGCGGTGCCGCAGCGCACATGGTCGGTCGCGAAAAGCATCGCCGCGACGCTGGTCGGCATGGCAGTGCACCGCGGCGAGGCGGCAGTGGACCAGTCCGCCGGGCTGGGGATCGACATCAATGACGCGCGCTCGCAGATAACGCTCGATCACCTGCTGCGCATGGCGTCGGGACGCTATTCGGACACCGCGGGCAACCGCACCGATCCGCTGTATTATGGCGGATCGACCGTGGCCGAAACCGCTCTGCACTGGCCACTGGTGCATGAACCAGGCAGCATCTTCCGCTATGCCAACAACGACACGCTGGCCGCAGTCAATGCGATCGAAGCGTCGCTGGCGAAGCAGCCGCCCGCGCAGGTTTTCGCGCAGCTCGGCATGTTCGATACGGTCGCGGAAACCGACTGGCGCGGCGATTACATCCTGTCGAGCCAGGTATGGTCCACCGCGCGCGATCTCGCGCGGCTCGGACAGCTCTATCTGGATGACGGCGTGCTTCCTGATCACACGCGGGTGCTGCCGGAAGATTGGGCGGATTACGTCTCCGCCCCCGACGGCCCGCAGCCCGATGGCCCCTTCGGCTACGGTGCCGGCTTCTGGCTGCTTGACGCGGTGGACGGCGTCCCCGCCGACACCTTCGCCGCGATGGGGAACCGTGGGCAGTTCATCGTAATCGTGCCAAGCCGTGACACGGTCATCGTCCGGCGGGGCGAGGACCTGGCCGGGCACCGGTTCGATATCGCCGCCTTCACACGCGACGTGCTGGCTTCGCTGGAATGAGCCATTCATAAAAGCGGCCCCTAAACTGAACAAAGACTGTCGTCCAGGTTCAGCCTCGTCTCACGCCCGTTCATCTAGATCGAGTCTCACAGCCGGGGCATTCCCGCCGCGGCCCTGATGAGGAGACCCTCGAGATGAAACAGTTCAGCAAAACGTTCGCGAAGGGTGGGATCGCAGCGGCAACGGTCGGGGCAATGGCCCTGGCGGGTGCCACACCGGCACAGGCACGCGGCGACGACGACGGGATTTCGGTCGGCGAGGTAATCGCCGGCGCAGTGATCATCGGCGGTATCGCTGCCATCGCCGGTGCTGCCAGCAAGGACCGCAACCGCGACCGCTACGGCTATAATGGCGGCGCCTACCGCTATGACAATGACTACCGCCGCGATGCCTACGCCAGGCGCGGCAACCCGCGCGCCGCAGTGCAGCGCTGCGTCAGCGCCGCACAGGTCGACGCGCGCCGCTCCGGCTATCGTCACGCGTCGGTCACCGATATCCGTAGCGTGAAGGACACGCGCTATGGCTGGAAGGTCAGGGGCACGATGGTTGTCGATGGCCAGCGCGGTTACCGCGATGCGCGCTACGATCGCCGCCGCGACCGCTACAGCGCCCGCGATAGCGGCAAGTTCACCTGCTACATCGAACGCGGCCGCGTTGCCGATGTCGACTACAGCGGTATTCGCGGACTGCGCTGATCGCGTTTCACGCACCACCACGGGCGGTTCAGGCCTCGTTTAGCCCGGGCCGCCCATTCTTGCCGTATTGCCATACGCGTGCCGGGGTGAGCGCGCGACCACAGGGGATCCATATGCCGACCAGACCATCCATTGCCGCGCTGCCGGCGCTGCTGGCAGCCACCTCGCTGGTGGCCATGCCCGCGCAGGCGGCCGAACTGCCGGTCCAGGCCGCGCCCGCGATAGCACAAACGGTTGCCGCGGCTCCGGCCTGGGCACCGGGCGACGACGATGCCGCAAAGCATCGCCGCTACCGCGATCGCCGTTATCGCGACCGCGGGACCGATGTCGGCGACATCCTCACCGGACTGCTGATCATCGGCGGCATCGCTGCGGTCGCCAGCGCGGTCGACAAGTCGGACGAGCGTGAATACCCGCGCGATGCGCGTTATCCCGATCCCCGCCGCGACACCGATCGCGCCGACGACGTACGGGGGCTCGACCGCGCCGCCGCGATGTGTGTCGAAGCCATCGAACGCGATGCCCGGGTGGACACGGTCGATGCGGTCAACCGCGATGCGAGTGGCTGGAGGGTCGATGGCCGCATGTATGATGGCCAGGCCTTCACTTGCCGGATCGGACCGGACGGGCGGATCGATGGTATCGATTACGGCAGTGGCATGGCCAGTTACGACGCGGGCGGGGCAGGCAGCTACGGCTATCAGCCGGCGACCGACCGGCAATACGGCGCCGACGTCTACGCAGCGGCACGCGCGCGGGCCGATGGCGCGCAGCCTGCCTATCCGGGCGGCCCCCTGCCGGGCGACGACGTGATCGACGGCGATCTCGAATACGGGACCGCCTATCGCGGCACCGGCGGCTAGTCGCGGCCGTAGGCCGGCAGCGCGAGGTTCCAGCGGATCGCCGCAAGCCGCAGGCCATATCCCGCGGCGGTTGCAGCCACCCACACCCATTCCCGGCGGATGCCTGCCAGATCGCCCAGCACGGTGACGCTGGCGGAAAGCGCGGCGGCGGTGACATAGAGTTCGGGGCGCATCAGGATCGATGGACGCCCTGCTACCACATCGCGGATGATCCCGCCGACGCAGCCGGTGATCACGCCCATCAGCGCGGCGGTGACGGGCGGTATCCCATATTCGAGCGCCTTGGCCGCGCCAAGCACAGCGTAGGCCGCCAGCCCGAGGCCGTCGGCAATCGATAGGAACCGGCCGGCCCACCATCTCGTCGGGATGAACCACGCGAACAGCGAGACCGCGAGGCAGACCACGGCCACCCCGCCATCGTGAATCCAGAACACCGGAGCCCCGATCAGCAGGTCGCGCACGGTGCCGCCGCCAACCCCCGTGACCAGCGCGAAAAATGCCAGCGTGACGAAGGTCTGCCGCTCCTTCGCCGCCACCAGCGCACCGGTCAGCGCGAAGATGGCGACGCCGGCAAGATCGAGCCAGTCGAGCAGGGGGGTCAGGACCTCGGGATTCATGCGATAGCCGCGTGCGCGCCGTGCCCTGGCACGATCGCGTCCTCGCCGGCCATCCGGCCCGGCTGCTGTTTCCGCTTGCGGGCAGGGCGCTGAAGGCCGCGCTGGTATTCCATGTCGTCGAGGCTCCCTAGCCGTGGAGTATCGTGCCGATCGACTCCGCCGCGGCGATGCAGTCGAGATCGGCCCACCTGCGCGAGATCACCTGCATTCCGCAAGGCAGCCCGCCGGTTTCGCCCACAGGCAGGACGGTAGAAGGCAGGTTGGGATAGGTCGCGAGCCCCGCCCAGCACAGCGTGCTGCCACCGGGCTGCTGCGTCCCGTTTATCATCACCGGGCCATCGAACACGCGCCCTTCGCTGTGTTCGACCGCGAGGACGGGGGCGGGGGGCGCTAGCACGAAGTCGTAAACTGCGAACAGGCGGGCCCAGGCATTCTCGCTGCGCGCCTGCAGGTCGAGCATGTCGAACCAGTCGCTGGCGCTGGCCCGCTTGCCTCCGGGCCCGGGCATGCCGCGCGCCATCGCGACATTGAGCATCCGCATATATTCGGCATGCTCGGTTGCCAGATCGGGGACGAGCTCGCTTGCGCGGTCGATGGCCATGCCCGCGCGCTCGAGCTCTGCCGCGGCCGCTTCGATGGGTGCGCGCACCGCTGCATCGGTCGGGCAGGATGGGTGGTCGAGCAGCAGCAGCGCCCGGCAGTCTTTCAGCGGCTTGCCGCTTGCCTGCAGCGGGACCGAGCGGGTCAGTTCGACCAGCAATCGCAGATCGGCCGCATTGCGCGCTAGCGGGCCGGCAATGCCCAGCGCGCCATCATGCGCATTCCTGCCGGCAAGTTGCGGGTGCACATGGCCCTGCAAGGGGACGAGGCCCCAGCTGCTCTTGTGCCCCCAGATGCCGCAGAAATGCGCGGGCACGCGGACCGACCCCCCGATGTCGGTGCCGAAGTCGCACGCGACCATGCCGCTGGCCACTGCCGCTGCCGCGCCGCCCGACGATCCGCCCGGAGAACGGCCTGCATCATGCGGGTTGTTGGTCCGGCCGTAGACCGGATTGCGCGATTGCCAGTCGGCCAGGTCGGGCGGGACATTGGTCTTGCCGAGGATAACCGCGCCCGCGCCCTTTAGCAGGCTGACGACGCGGGCGTCGGCTTTCGCGATATTGTCGGCATAGGCCTGGTGCCCCCAGCAGGTGGGAAGGCCTTCGACATCGAAGCTTTCCTTGATCGTCATGGGCACACCGAACAGGGGCTGGTCGGCCGCAAACCCCGTATCGGTCAGCGTGCGCGCGCGTTCGAGTGCGCGGTCGAAGTCGGTGACCACCACCGCGTTGATGTGCGCATCGAGCCGTTCGATCCGCGCGATGGCCGCTTCCACGGCCTCGTATGGGGACATCTCGCCATTGCGAATGGCGGTTGCCGTGGCGATCGCGCCGGGCTTGTCGGTAAGTGCGGGGTAACCCATGCTGTCTCCTCTTGCCCCCAATGTCGGACAAGCGGCCAGCGTGGTCAATCGCGCTGTTCTAATCCCGGCGCGTATGCCGCGCGAGCGCCAGCGCGAGCCCATATCCAAGGATCGGCGCGGCGCCGTAGCCGATCAGCACGCTGGGATAATTCGACACGAACGCCGCGAGCGAAAAGCCGAACAGCGATCCCGCCAGCGCATGGCGCGTGGATTTTGCCGCGGGCAGGGCATGCGCAATCATCAGGAAACCGGCAAGCAGTGCCATGCCGAGACCGAGTGCAGCCAGCGGCTCGCGCAGCGCCAGATCGACCAGCACGCGCTCGACGAAGGGCTGTGCGGGCAGTTCGCCGCGCAGCACCGCGCCGATGCTGGCAAGAAAGGCTATTCCCGCGACGGGCACCATGCGCCAATCCTGGCCGGCATTGTAAAGCCCCACGGCGGCCATCATCACAGCAAGCGCGGTCGCGGCATCGGGTTGGAGGCTGGCGGCGAGCAGCGCGGCCAGCAGGATCGGTGGTGCGTAATCCTCGTCTCGCGCTGCCAGCACGACCAGCGCGGGCAGCGCAAGCGCCCCGGTATGCAAATTGACTGGTCCCAGAGGCAGCCATCGCGCCACTGTGCCGAGATGGGGCCCGCTGACTAGCGGGACGAATAACAGGGCGAGCAGGACCAGCGTAAGGACGCGCTGCTCGCGCTCGGCAAGCCGCAGCGGCGCAAACGCCGCGATCGGCACAGCTATGAGCAGGGCCAGTGCGTTGGCTAAGGGATAGGCAAGCGGTGCGCTGCCCAGCACGAGGTAGAGCAGTCCCGCAGCTACGGGAATGCCGAGCGCGAGCATGATCGCCGCGCGCCCGGCCATTCAGCGGTCCTTGCTCGTCGCAGGAAGGGCCGCGCCGTCAGCCACCCGATCAGACGTGGATGGGCTTGCCCTGGACCGCCATCGCCGCTTCCTTGATCGCTTCGGAATGCGTCGGGTGGGCATGGCAGGTATAGGCGATATCTTCGGACGTAGCGCCGAATTCCATCGCCTGCGTCGCCTGCGCGATCATCGTCCCGGCAACGCTGGCAATCGCCCAGACGCCGAGCACGCGGTCGCTTTCGGCTTCGGCGATGATCTTCACGAAGCCGTCGGGTTCGTGATTGGTCTTGGCGCGGCTGTTGGCCATCATCGGGAACTTGCCGACTTTGACCTTGGACTTGTCGCCGCCCATCTTCTCGATGGCTTCTTCCTGCGTCAGGCCGACACCGGCAAACTCGGGCCAGGTGTAAACCACGCCGGGGATCAGATCGTGGTTCACAATGCCCGTCTGCCCGGCGACATTCTCGGCGCAGGCGATGCCTTCATCCTCGGCCTTGTGCGCCAGCATCGGACCCGGCACCACGTCGCCGATCGCCCATACGCCGTCGACCTTGGTGCGGAAATCGTGATCGACTTCGATCTGGCCGCGCTGGTTGGTTTCCAGGCCGATGTTTTCCAGCCCCAGCCCATCGGTGTTCGGGCGGCGGCCGATCGATACCAGCACGCAATCCGCCTCGAGCGTTTCCTCGTCCCCGCCAGCGGCGGGTTCGAGCGTGAGCGTGGCTTTCTTGCCCTTGACCGTGCAGCCGGTGACCTTGGTCGACAGGCGCAGTTCCATGCCCTGCTTCTTGAAGATCTTGGCTGCTTCCTTGCGAACATCGTCGTCCATGCCGGGCAGCAGCTTGTCGAGATATTCGACCACGGTCACCTGCGCGCCGAGCCTGCACCAGACCGAACCGAGTTCGAGCCCGATCACGCCGCCGCCGATGACGACCATCTTTTTCGGCACTGCGTTGAGTTCGAGCGCGCCGGTGGAATCGACCACCACCTGCTTATCGTTGTCGACCTCGACACCGGGCAGCGGGGTCACCGAGGAGCCGGTTGCGATGATGATGTTCTTCGCGGTGACCGTTTCGTCGCCGACCTTGACCGTATGCGCGTCCTGGAAGGTGGCGTGGCCGTTCTTCCAGTCGACCTTGTTCTTCTTGAACAGGAAAGCGACGCCCTTGGTCAGCCCCTCGACCGCATCGCGGCGCTGCGCATGCATCTTGTCGAGATCGAGCTTGGGCGTGACCTCGATGCCCATCTCCGCCATCGTGCCGTTGCTGGCGGCGTTGAAGTATTCCGACGCGTGCAGCATCGCCTTCGACGGGATGCAGCCGACGTTGAGGCAGGTCCCGCCCAGCGTGTCGCGGCTTTCGGCGCAGGCGGTCTTCAGGCCGAGCTGGGCCGCGCGGATCGCAGCGACATAGCCCCCCGGGCCAGCGCCGATGACAAGGACGTCGTAGTCGTATTCAGCCATTATTCTTTCCTCAAAGGTCGATCAGCATCCGGGTCGGATCTTCGATCGCTTCCTTGATGATCTTGAGTGCGGTGACAGCCTCGCGGCCGTCGATCAGGCGGTGGTCGTAGGACAGCGCGATATACATCATCGGGCGGATGACGATCTCGCCGTCGACCACGACCGGGCGGTCCTCGATGCGGTGCAGGCCGAGGACGGCGCTCTGCGGCGGGTTGATGATCGGCGTCGACATCAGCGATCCGAACACGCCGCCGTTGGAGATGGTGAAGGTACCGCCCTTCATGTCGTCCATCGTCAGCGTGCCTTCCTTGGCGCGCTTGCCGAAATCGGCGATGTCCTTCTCGATCCGCGCGAAACCCTTGTCCTGCGCGTCACGGATGACCGGAACGACGAGGCCGTTGGGTGCCGACACGGCGACCGAGATGTCGACATAGTCGTGATAGACGATCTCGTCGCCCTCGATATAGGCGTTGACCGAGGGGACGTCCTTCAGCGCCAGGCAGGCGGCCTTGGCGAAGAAGCCCATGAAGCCGAGCCGGATGTCGTGCTTCTTGGCGAACATGTCCTTGTACTTGCCGCGCGCCTCCATCACCGCCGACATGTCGACGTCGTTGAAGGTGGTCAGCAGCGCGGCGTTTTCCTGCGCGCCCTTCAGCCGCTTGGCGATGGTCTGGCGCATGCGCGTCATCTTGACGCGTTCCTCGCGGCGTTCGCCGCCCGTGGACGCGGGTGCCGGGGCGGAGGATGCCGCGGTGCTGCCGCCGGCGCGCTTGGCGTTGGCGGCGGCGATGACGTCTTCCTTGGTCAGGCGGCCATCGCGGCCCGTGCCCTTGATCGTCGACGGGTCGACCCCGTGTTCGAGCACTGCGCGGCGCACAGCCGGCGAAAGCGTCTGCGCGGCGTCCGACGAAGCGGCGGGTGCAGGTGCAGGCGTGTCGGCGCGTTCCTGCTTGCCTTCTTCGCGCTCTTCCTGCGCACGGCCGGCCTCGGCGCCCTTGGCGGCGGGCGCGGCGCCCTCCTCGATTACCGCGATGATGGCGTCGATCTCGACCGTGTCACCGACCGCGACCTTGAATTCCTTGATCACCCCGGCGACGGGCGAGGGGGCCTCGACCGCGACCTTGTCGGTTTCGAGACTGATGATCGGCTCGTCGACGGCAACGGCATCGCCGACGTTCTTGAGCAATTCGCCGACGGTCGCTTCGGTGACCGATTCACCCAGCGTGGGAACTTTGACTTCGGTGGCCATAATCTCGCTTTCCCGAGTTACTTGCAGTCACTGCGGACGTTGGGCGCGGTGCCGTTCAGTCCGAGTGCGATGTTGACGAGGGCTTCCTGCTGCACCTGGTGGCGGCTGGCGTAACCCGTGGCGGGCGAGGCAGCGACTTCGCGGCCCGCATAGCACGGGCGCATGCCCGACTTGCCGGCGGCTTCGGCCGCTTCCTCGATCAGGCGATCGACGAAGAACCATGCGCCGTTGTTCTTCGGTTCTTCCTGGCACCAGACGATCTGTTCCAGATTGGTCATCCGGCTCAGACGCTTTGCCAGCGGTTCGCCCGGGAAGGGGTAAAGCTGCTCGATCCGCACGATCGAGACGTCTTCGAGCTCGGTCTCGTCGCGGCGCTGCAGCAGGTCGTAGGCGACCTTGCCGCTGCATAGTACGAGGCGCTTCACCTTCTCGTCGGGAATGGTCTTCGTGTCGGACTTGATCCGCATGAAGTGGTGATCGCCCATGAACTCCGCCGCGTCCGACTTGGCCATCGGATGGCGCAGCAGGCTCTTCGGCGTCATGATTACCAGCGGCTTGCGGAAGCTGCGCAGCATCTGGCGGCGCAGCACATGGAAATAATTGGCGGGCGTGGTGATGTTGCAGACCTGGATGTTGTCGTTCGCGCACAGCTGCAGGAAGCGCTCGAGGCGCGCCGAACTGTGTTCCGGGCCCTGGCCCTCGTAGCCATGCGGCAGCAGCAGGACGAGCCCGTTTGCGCGCAGCCACTTGGCTTCGCCGGCGGCGATGAACTGGTCGATCATGATCTGCGCGCCATTGGCGAAATCGCCGAACTGCGCTTCCCACATCACCAGGCTCTTCGGATCCGCCATGGCAAACCCGTATTCGAAGCCAAGCACGCCGTATTCGGACAGCGGGCTGTCATAGACCTCGAACTTGCCGTGCGGCAGCGTGGTCAGCGGGATGTACTTGTGCTCGTCCTTCTGGTCGACCCAGACGGCGTGACGCTGGCTGAACGTCCCGCGCCCCGAATCCTGGCCCGACAGGCGCACGCCGAAGCCTTCGGTGACGAGGCTGCCGAAGGCAAGCGCTTCGGCGGTGGCCCAGTCGAACCCTTCGCCGCTGGAGAACATGTCTTCCTTGGCCTTGAGCACGCGGCCCAGTGTCTTGTGGATCGTCAGGTCGTCGGGGGTCGTGGTCAGTGTCCGGCCGAGGCTGTCGAACAGCTTCTTCTCGATCGCGGTTTCGACGTTCCGGCGGGCGGTTTCCGGATCGGCGGGCTTGTTCATGCCCGACCACCGGCCGCCGAACCAGTCGGCCTGGTCCGGCTTGTAATCCTTGGCTTCCTTGAATTCCTTTTCGAGGTGATCGGTGAATTCGGCGATCAGCCCGTCGGCGAAGCCCTTTTCGATCACGCCTTCTTCCTCGAGCCGCGCGGAATAGATCGCGCTGACCTTCGGGTGCTGGCGGATCTCGTCATACATCAGCGGCTGGGTGAACTTGGGCTCATCGCCCTCGTTGTGGCCGAAGCGGCGATAGCACCACATGTCGATCACGATGTCGCGGCCGAAGGTCTGGCGGTATTCGACGGCCAGCTTGCACGCGAAGGTGACCGCTTCGGGATCATCGCCATTGACGTGCAGGATCGGCGCCTGGACGCCCTTCGCCACGTCGCTGGGATAGGGCGAGGAGCGCGCGAACTGCGGGCTGGTGGTGAAGCCGATCTGGTTGTTGATGACGAAGTGCAGGCAGCCGCCGGTGTTGTAGCCGCGCACGCCCGAGAAGCCGAGGCATTCCCACACGATGCCCTGGCCGGCAAAGGCCGCATCGCCGTGCAGCAGCACCGGCAGGACCTGTTCGTGCTGCTTGAGATCGTCGCGGATCGCCTGCTGCGCACGGCTCTTGCCGAGCACCACCGGGTTGACCGCCTCGAGGTGGCTGGGGTTGGGAACCAGCGACATGTGCACGTTGATACCGTCGAATTCGCGGTCGGTGCTGGTGCCGAGGTGGTATTTCACATCGCCCGAACCACCGACGTCGTCGGGATTGGCGCTGCCGCCCGAGAATTCGTGGAAGATCACCTTGTACGGCTTGCCCATGACATTGGCGAGCACGTTCAGGCGGCCGCGGTGGGCCATGCCGTAGATGATCTCGCGCACGCCCAGCTGGCCGCCATACTTGATGACCGCCTCGAGCGCGGGAATCATCGACTCGCCGCCATCGAGGCCGAAGCGCTTGGTGCCGACGTATTTCTTGCCGAGGAAGGCTTCGTACTGTTCGCCGCGGATCACTGCGGCGAGGATCGCCTTCTTGCCTTCGGGGGTGAACTGGATCGTGTCTTCGGGGGTCTCGAACTTGTCCTGCAGGAAACGGCGTTCTTCCGTATCCGTGATGTGCATGTATTCGAGGCCGACATTGCCGCAATAGGTCGCGCGCAGCGCGTCATAAAGCTCGCTGACCTTGACCCATTCGAAGCCGAACACGCCGCCGACATAGACCTCGCGGCCTTCCTGTCCGTCGAAGCCGTGCCATTCGAGCGTCAGGTCCTCGGGCACCTCGCGATGCGACAGGCCCAGCGGATCGAGATTGGCGGCCAGATGGCCGCGCACGCGATAGAGCCGGATGAGCAGCATGGCGCGGATCGAATCGTCCGCCGCCTGCTCGATCGCCTTGGGGTCGAGCGTCTTGCCCGCCTTCTGAGCCGCCTGCGCAACCGCCGCACGCATCTGCGTGGGGTCGAGCGCGGCGGTCAGATCCGCCCCGCTGTCGACCACTTCGGCGAGCCATTTGGGGTTGCCCCAGCTCGGGCCCGGCTGCGGGCCTTCCTGGTCACCCATTTCGGGAAGGAAATCGTGGCTTTCGTTACCCATCCGGGTCACCTTTCGCGCGCCGACCTGCTGTCGGCTCTCTATGGCAATGCCTCAGCGGCGCGGACGGTCCCGGGGAGGAGGGGGTCCGCGCCGAATGTCAGGCGTGTTCCTTCAACAGTGCGTCGAGCGTGGTGCCGAGTTCGCTCGGGCTCGGCGAGACGCGGATGCCCGCATCTTCCATGGCCGCGATCTTGTCGTCGGCGCCGCCCTGGCCGCCCGAGACGATGGCGCCCGCGTGACCCATGCGGCGGCCCGGAGGCGCCGTGCGGCCGGCGATGAAACCGACCATCGGCTTCTTGCGGCCCTTGGCGGCTTCCTGCTTGATGAATTCGGCGGCTTCTTCCTCGGCGCTGCCGCCGATTTCGCCGATCATGATGATCGATTCGGTTTCCTCGTCGTCGAGGAAGAGATCGAGCACGTCGATGAAATTGGTGCCATTGACCGGATCGCCGCCGATGCCGACTGCGGTGGTCTGGCCGAGGCCGACCTGCGTCGTCTGGTGGACGGCTTCATAGGTCAGCGTGCCCGAGCGCGACACCACGCCGACGCTGCCCTTCTTGAAGATGCTGCCGGGCATGATGCCGATCTTGCATTCGCCCGGAGTCAGGACGCCGGGGCAGTTCGGGCCGATGAGGCGCGACTTCGAGCCCTGCAGTGCGCGCTTGACGCGGACCATGTCGAGCACGGGAATACCTTCGGTGATCGCGATGATCAGCTCGATCTCGGCGTCGATCGCCTCGAGGATCGAATCCGCGGCGAACGGCGGCGGGACGTAGATGCACGAAGCGGTCGCACCGGTTTCGGCCTTGGCTTCGGAAACGGTGTTGTAAACGGGCAGGCCGATATGCTCGCTGCCGCCCTTGCCGGGGGTCACGCCCGCGACCATCTGCGTGCCATAAGCAAGCGCCTGCTCGGTGTGGAACGTGCCGGTATCACCGGTCATGCCCTGCGTGATGACCTTGGTGTCTTTGTTTACGAGGATGCTCATTCGGCGCTCTCCTGAGGAATTGCGGTAACTTCGAAACGGGCGAACGGGCGCTTCGCATCGCCCGCGGGATCGACACGCACGGACTTGTCCGCATCGACCCAGTAATAGCTGAAACCATCCTGCCGCTGGGGCATGCCGATTTCCTGCGAGACCTCCTGGAGGAGGGTGCTGTAGGAGGCGGTGTCGGCCAGGAATGCCTGAACGACGCAGCTGCGCTCACGCTCCTGCTGCTTGCCGATCACGATGAAGGCGCTGTTGCCTTCCTTTTCGTAGACACCGCGAACCACGAGCTCCGACCGGCTGCCGCGACGCTTGGCCTCGTCCCAACCCGAGGCCGGCAGGCGCTCGGGGTCGACGCGATCTTGCGTGACGACAGCCTGGCAGGCCGCAATCGCTTCTGCTGCATGCGCCGCCTCGGTGGCCGCATCCTGCGCCGCCAGCGGGGCGCAGCATGCGATCAGGGGCAGCAGGATCAGCTTGCGCATGGGCTGATCAGGCCAGCGAGCTGTCGAGGCCCTTGCAGGCTTCGAGCAGCTCCTCGACCGCGTCGGTCGAGACCTTGAGGTTGGCCTTTTCCTCGTCGCTGAGTTCGATCTCGATCACCTCTTCGGTGCCGCCCGCGCCGATCATCGTCGGTACGCCCACATACAGCCCGTCGAGGCCGTACTTGCCTTCGACATAGCTGGCGCAGGGCAGGATGCGCTTGGTGTCGCCGAGATAGGCTTCGGCCATCGCGATCGCGCTGGTGGCGGGGGCGTAATAGGCCGAGCCGTTGCCGAGCAGGCCGACGATCTCGCCGCCGCCCTTGCGGGTGCGGTCGACGATTTCGTCGATGCGGCTTGCCGATACGCCCTTGATCTTGGCGAAGTCGTTGACCGGGATGCCGTTGATCGTGGTGTAGCTGGTGACCGGGACCATGGTGTCGCCGTGGCCGCCGAGCACGAAGGCGTTGACGTCCTTGACCGAGACGTCGAATTCCCAGGCGAGGAAGGTGGCAAAGCGTGCGCTGTCGAGCACGCCGGCCATGCCGACGACCTTGTTGTGCGGCAGTCCGCTGAATTCGCGCAGCGCCCAGACCATCGCGTCGAGCGGGTTGGTGATGCAGATCACGAATGCGTCGGGGCAGTTGTTCTTGATGCCTTCGCCGACCGCTTTCATCACCTTGAGGTTGATGCCGAGCAGATCGTCGCGGCTCATGCCGGGCTTGCGCGGCACGCCGGCGGTGACGATCACCACGTCGGCACCGGCGATGTCGGCATAGTCGTTGGTGCCGGTGATCTTGGCGTCAAAGCCTTCGACCGGGCCGCACTGGCTGAGGTCGAGTGCCTTGCCCTGCGGCATGCCTTCGGCGATGTCGAACAGGACGATGTCGCCCATTTCCTTCTTCGCCGCGAGGTGGGCGAGCGTTCCGCCGATCATGCCGGCGCCGATGAGGGCGATCTTCTTGCGTGCCATGGAAATGAGGGTCCTTGTTCCTGCCGTGCGGGACAGTAATGATACCCGGACCGATGAGCGGGCCGTGCTTCACGTGTCCCGCAAAGGAGGCACAGCACCCGGTCGATTGCGAATGCGCCCTAGGCCCGTGCCCGAGCGATTGCAACCGCCAATCCCAAGCGGCGCAAAACTATGTTTGCAAATAGTTATCAATTGCAATAAGCGCGCGTGCGCGTCGTGATAACATGGCCGGGCGCGGGGCAGTTTGCCGGTGGTCCAGGTGCTCCGCGAAGCGGGCGGCAAGCCAACGCGCGATGGCGTTCAGCGAGCGCGCGAAGTCAGCCGATCAGCGCGGTTTCCGGCATCACCCGGCTTTCGAGTTGCCGCGCGAGGCGCGCGTCGAGCGTGCGGCAGATGCCCAGCCACCAGCGATAGCTGTCCTCGTCACCGGCACGGAATGCCTCTTCGGCCATGTCGCGCGCGGTTTCCGCCGCCTTGAGGCCATGCGCGCCGAAATGGCGCAGCGCCGCGCGCATTGCGCGGTCGAGCCCGGCTACCGGTGGCTGCGACGACGATCCCGCGGCCCCGCCATTGTCGTTCGCTGCCCTGCCATGTGCCTTTCTCGCCAGTGCGCGCGCGATCGGCGAATGGGCGGTGGAGCGGGCGGCAGCGAAATGGAGGGGCATGCCTGGAACCTCGTGTAGCGACTGGGGGACGTTCTCCCTAGCGCAGCGCGCGCTAAACTTCGGTTCCGTGACATGGTTGGGGAGATGTAAAGGACCCCCTGTGCCAATCCCTTAGGGTTGCTGCCCGGGCTGCGAAATCCAGCGCCCCGAATTGGCGTATTCCTCGCGCACGGTGCCCGATTGCGGCAGCTTGCCCGCGTCCCGCGGCGTATCGGCGGCCGCGGTTGCGCTGGCTGCCGGGGCGGCGGCCTCGAAGCCGGTCCGGGCCGTGGCAGCACTCGATACGGGGCCGCTGTCCAGTTCGCGAACATCGGCGCGGCGGACGGTGGGTGCTGCCAGCGGTTCGCTGCCCGCATAGGCGTCGGTGAAGGCGCCTGCGGTCCCGGCGCCGCCCAATAGGGGTTCACGTAATTGGTGTGGTAATGCGTCGCCAGCCCGATCGGCCGGTAGACCTCGCCCGCCAGTGCAGCCAGTGCGACCGACTGCGCAACCGCCCAGCCGCGCCGCGCCGGCGTGCGCCTGAGCGATCCGTCGCAGGTGAAGCTGAACTGGCACCCGGTCGTGCGTTCGGACCCCTGGAACACGACACCGCAGACGCTTGCCGGATAGGCCGGATGCGCCACCCGGTTGAGCACCACCTGCGCCACCGCCTGCTGCCCGCCGTAGCTCTCGCTCGCCGCCTCGTAATAGACCGCCATCGACAGGCATTGCAGCGCGCGCGCCTTGTCGACCCCGCTGCCCGCCTGGCGGAAGGCCTCGGCTGCGGCGCCCGCGCCGTGGCTTTCGGCAAACTCGACCGTTTCCAGCGCGCCTTCGTCTTCGCGCAGCTCCGCATAGTCCGCCGCCAGGCGCGGTGCGTCCTCGAGATAGTAGAAAGCGGAACCGGGAAAGCTTTCCCCCGGCGTCTCGAACGGCATGGCGGTGAGGCCAGCCTGTTCGTCCACCTTCCCCATGGCGCCGGCGAAATCCCACCATTCGCCCTGCGCTGCAAAGGTCGGCAATGCGATCGCGGCTGCCAGCAACCCGCCGCGCGCCGCGATCTTGCGGCGCTGGCGCCGGCGCGCCTCGTGGCGCAGCGCACGCGGCGAGGGCGCGCGCCGGGCGCGCCGCTGATCCCTCGCTGCTGGTGTCCTCTGGCTCACGTTCGGTCCTGTTCTGCGCCGCAGCAATATAGCGCACCCGCGCCATTCTTACAGGTGCACGGGCGGGGCATCCCGCGGCGGGACGCCGGTCTCGCGCCATGCTTAACAGATATTTGCTTAACGAAGAGCGTCTCTTGTGCATTGCAAAAACCCGCGTTAAGCGCCTCGGCGAGTCACGGGTTGGCCTGTTCGCGCAGGCCCGAAGAGGGAAGGAGGTGCAAACCCTCCGCTGCCCCCGCAACTGTGACCGGGGAGCGATCCCGCCACATGCCACTGGGCCTTGCGTCCGGGAAGGCGGCGGGAAAGCGTCGATCCGGGAGCCAGGAGACCTGCCCATGACTGTCGTTCGGCCGCGGGCGGGGTGTATCGTAGGCAAACGTGGAAGGAGCAATACTGCTCCCTCCCGTCATGGACGGCATTTCGTCTGTGATAGGAGGTTACGTGTACAAATACCTGTTTTTCCTGACGGCTTCGGCCGTGCCCGCTGCTGCATTGGCGCAAAGCCCGAGCGAACAGGCGCTCGCTGAGATCATCGATCGGCAGGATGCGGAAGGGGCCACGCCGGCCGCAGTCTATGCTCCGGCAGCGGCGCCGCGCGATGCGGCGGTGATCACGGTTACCGCCAACGGGCTCGGCACCGATCTGCGCAACACCGGCCAGTCGGTCACCGTCATCGAACGCGACGAGATCGAGCAGCTGCAGGGGGCCGACCCGGCGCGGGCATTGAACCGTGTCCCGGGCCTGTCGTTGTCGCGCAGTGGCGGGATCGGCCGGGTGACCAGCGTCAATCTGCGCGGGGCCAGTTCGGACCAGGTACTGGTCCTGATCGACGGCGTGCGCGTGGCCGACCAGGCCAGCCCCTCGGGCGGGTTCGATTTCGGCAATCTGCTGCTCGGCACTGCGGGCAAGATCGATTTGCTGCGCGGTTCGAACAGCACGATCTGGGGTTCCGAAGCGGTCGGCGGCGTCATTGACATTTCCACGCGGACCGATCGCGGGCTCAGCGGCAGCGTGGAATATGGCGCGCGCGATACGCTGTTCGCCAGCGCGGCGGCAGGCGCGGGCAATGATCGCGTGTTCTTCGGCCTGACCGGTTCGTGGTACGAAACCGACGGGTTTTCGGCAGCCGCCTCGGGCACCGAGACAGACGGTTCACAGCAATTCGCGCTGGGCACGACCGCCTTCGTCAATCTGACACCGAGCCTCGAGCTGTTCGCGCATGGCAATTTCGCCGAGGGCGAGGTCGAGATCGATGGCTTCCCCGCACCCGCTTTCGTGCTTGCGGATACCAAGGATACGCAGAAAACCACCCGCTACTGGGGCGATGTCGGGCTGGCCTATTACGGCAACGACCTCACGCTGCGCGCCGCCTACAGCCGTTCGGACACCGAACGCGCCAATCGCAATGGCGCAGGCGCCGAGACCTTCGCCAGCGACGGCAGCTCCGAACGCGTTTCGCTGCGCGGCGAATACCGCCTGCTGGGCGGACTGGCGCTGGCCTTCGGCGGCGATCACGAATGGACCGCGTTCGAAACCAGCTTCGATGCTTCGGCCGACACCGAGATCAGCGGCGCCTATGCGCAGCTTGGCTGGGTGATGGGGCGGCTGGCCGCGCATGCCGGGGCACGCGTGGACGACCACGAACAGTTCGGCACGCATGTCAGTTTCGGCGGCGACGTCAGCTATGGCTTCGGCAGCGAATGGCGGCTGCGCGCCAGCGTGGGCGAAGGCTTCAAGGCGCCGACGCTGTACCAGCTGCTGTCCT
>Ga0070754_10001648_pt1 | contig 17520 bp, 14 predicted proteins | sample VirMetDEL_Sep_01_FD_75181 | JGI IMG/M metagenome (GOLD analysis project Ga0070754, IMG submission 75181) | Aqueous microbial communities from the Delaware River and Bay under freshwater to marine salinity gradient to study organic matter... | ecosystem: Environmental > Aquatic > Marine >... | reverse complement strand
TGTTAGAGTACCTGTACTTGTTATGTTTGGTTGTGCGTTAGTATATACTGTACCTGCAACTAATGCGTTTGCTACTTGACCTGTTACATTTGAACCTGCTATTGCTGATAAACCGGCGCCGTTACCACTGACATTAGATGCCGCTAAAGCACCTGTTAATGTTATATTGTTAGCATTTATATTACCGTTACCAGATGATGTATTTGCTAATACATATCCAAAGTCACCTGATAAATTACCTATGACTGCATTACCCTGAACATTACCTGATACTACAACGTCAGTAATATTTGCTATTGTATTCGGTAAATCAATATATAATGTTTGAGTAGAATCAGTAATAGTTGCAGAACCAGGTCCTGTACCCGGTGAACGACCTACTGATAATGTTGTTGAAGAAAATTGTACACAAGCAATATTCGCACCTAATACTACGTTTCCTACTGGGGAACCGTTTACTAAATATACACCAGGCCCTGCTGTTTTGTTAACTGATACTACTGCTTGATCACCTAGTCCTGCAAATACTTCTGTAAAATTTAACTGTACTTTCTCAAAGGCCGATCGTATTGCATCTGCATCTGGATCGTCAGGGAATGCTCCGAAGTCAATATTTCTTTGTGCCATAGTAATTCTATCCTAATAGTAGTATTTATTCTTTTTAAATCTTAATGCCAGATAAAAAAATACCCGACTAAGCCGGGTATTTAAACGGGGGTACAACGTTTATTCTAATTATTTAAGACTGTCTAACTTGTTTAAGATAGTTGCAAATCCATCAGATGACATTACAGAACCTTCTTTAACTAAGTCAGCACCATTATATCCCATTCTGTCTTCTTGACCAGCAATAACTGGGATAGTAGTTTGACCTGTTGATTTCTGCTTGTTAAGTCCACCAGAGATAACTTTAGTCATAAAATCGATATCTTGTTCAAATGAAGTATCAGTCCCTTTTTTACCTGCATCATTTGCCCATTCATCAACTTTTTCTTTCTTATCTTTAGCGGCTTTTTTCATAGACTCATCTTTGTCGCCATCATCATCGATGTCAGCAAAGTCTGGCTTCTCGCCTTCTGCTACTGCAAATTCTCTTTGATCATCTGTTTGTGTCTCAGTGATTTCTTCGTTCTCACCATCGTTTACAGAGTCCTTAGGGGCATCCTCTGCACCTTCTTTAGTTAAAAGTCTCTCATCATCATGTTGTGATAATGGTTGAGTAGGTTCTTCTGAAGTTTCTGCACCTACTTCTGCTAATAAGTCTAAAGTTCTAAGATTTTCTTCTAAAGAAACATGTCTGTCTTCTTTATCTCTTTTACCGAACTTACCATATGAATCATCTCTGCGATCTTTCATGCTTTGTTTCTTATCAGACTCTTTACCTGTACGCATGCCTAATGACTCGTCTTCTTTGTCATCATAGCCTTGACCTTCTTCCATATGGTGATCTTTGTAATCATCATATTCTAAGTCTTTAGTGACATCTTCACCGTCTTTACCTGCATGTTTACGTCCATCGTAATGTGCATCACGTGCAACTTCTTTACCTGCACGTTCTGCATGATCGTCCATCTCTGCGTCTGATTCTTCTTTCATAGAATCACCGCAGCCTTCTTCCATGCTATGTCCGCCACCGCATTCGTCACATGACTTCTCATCTACTTGTACGTCAACGTCTGTTACGCCGGGTGCTTCTACTTCATCTTCATAGTCACCATCTACGTCTACAATACCCATTAACTTGAGCATGTCATCATGTGAACCTTGAGGCTCTACTTCTACTTCAGGGCTACCATAGAATGATACATCTGCAACTTCACCGGGTGCATCTAAAACTTCTGCATTACCGTAGTTACCTAAGCCTACGTCTTTAACAAACTTGATTAACTTGTCTGCTTCTGCATCAGTTGCATTAACACTTACTCTATCTGGCTGATTTTCTTCACCTTGAGTAATAGACATTGTATAACCTTCATCAAGTTTTTCTTTTGATTCTTCTGTGCTTTCGACTAAGTGTGAGTTTAATTCTTTTTCTAAAGACTCAAAAGTCCACTCATCTTCTTCTAATGTAGCGGCTTCTGATGTTTTTGTATATGTTTTGTCGCCTACCGTGAACTTTTCACCTTTTTCTTTTCCTACCATTGCGCCTGAGAATGCGTTGCCTTCGTCCATGTCATCTTCATCAATGCCTTTACGTGCTACGGTTTCTGCGTCCCAGTCATATTTGTCATATGCACCGTCGTCATCAGCACCAACATTTCCGTCTGGAGAAGATTCTGCTTCGCCCATTGCACCGTAAGATGCCATAGTATCTACAGTTTCTGATTCATTTTCTTCGTTTGCTGGAGTAAGCATATTACCTGCAACTCCACCTACAACTGCTCCGGGGATGCCTCCCATCTTAGCGCCTAATGCCGCACCACCTAATGTGCCTATTTCGCCTTCTTCCATACCTTCTGGATCTTCTTCAAATATGCCATCACCTGTTAATTTGTCACCTGCGATTCCACCTAATGCCGCACCTGCTGCCTGACCTAAGGTTGCTCCGGGAATTCCGGCGATTGAACCACCGATTGCTGTGCCTGCCATGCCACCTAGTTTAGATCCTGCAATTGCACCACCGACTCCACCGAGTACGCCTTCTTCCATACCTGCGATTGGTTCGTTTTTGATTCCCATGCCACATGCTTCATCAAGACCTGTTTTGTAGCCTTCGTGGTATGCTCTTGCACCTTCAGAACCTGCATCATGTGGACATGCATACGATCCTTTACATAAACCATGAGCATGACCCATGTGCTTTGCGGCCTTCAGAATGTGATCTGCGCCTTCTTTTAAGTTTTGTTTTGTATTTTTAATCATAATATTAAGTTCTTGTTGGTTGCACTTAGGGTGCAGTTGTTGTATTTGTGATATAGACAAACCTTCGTTACACATAGATTTCACTTTAGAAATACTAGGTAATTTACTCGACTTGCTTACTTTACCTTTTGCCTTTTCTTTTACAAGTTGAGGTGTGTCAGCATTGTTGGCTGCCAAAGCGGCGTTTGCCGCGGCGTTGCCCAGTTCATCGTTGGATGAATTATGTGACCCATCATCTGCTGGATATTGAGCGCCTTCTTTCATTTTTGATGAACGTTGCGTATCATATGAAAATGGAGATTGTCCACCATATGAACCTGATCCGTCACTTTCTCTCATGTTACCACCTGATATAGGTGATGTTAAATCTAAAGACGATTCGGGTGGGGTATCAGTTTCATCAAACTTGCCTAATGTTTTGGCTAAATTTGCTTGTTTTTCTGTTTTTGCTGGGAAGTCATCTTTATTTGCTAATACTTTTTTTGCGAATGCTTTAGTAGTCATTCCGTGACTTTTTGCTTTTTTAGTAAATGCACCTTTATTTTTAGTTGCACCAGCAATCCAATCTTTTGCTTCTTTTATTGTTTGCTCTTTTTCATCATCCATTACTTTGTCTAAGACTTTCTTTCCACCGTATAATAATGCTACTGCGGCTAATATAGGTAGACCGTACTGTGATGCTGTTCTTTTAACTGTATCAAATGCGGCGTCACCGATTGCATTTCTAATCATGCCACCTGCACCGTCGCCCAATCTTTGTATTTGTGCCGCCCCTTGATCAAACATATGTTTACCTGAGTCGATCATGTCATTGGCTGCACCAAATGTTGCGTTTACTCCGTCGACTGCGGCTACTGCACCGTCTTTGACGTTGCCTGCAAATTCTCTGCCTTGTTCTGTACCTACTATTCCTGTACCTACAGTAGTTTTGATTGGGTTCTTACCGGCATATCTACCCATCGCACTCATCATTTGAGCGCCGCGTTTTACTAACCAAGGTGCTGCCACTCTAGCGCCAGTCATAAGTGCTGGGCCTAATGCGGCTAAAAATGCAATTTCATTTAATTGATCGTCTTCAGTCATTTCTTGACCAATAGTTAATTCACCTTTATCCATTGCTTGTTGCATTTGATTAGCAACTTGTGGATTAGATACAGAACCGATTGGTTCACCATCTTTATGAATTTCTTGTGCACCAGGCTTTGCTGGTTCTAATGATAGTTCTTCAAAGACATTTTTTAATGAGGGAAGTTTTAATTCATTTGATACTGGCTCAACAACTTCTGTTGATTCAGTCAACATATTTGCGGGTCTTTTATCTTCTTTTTCAACAACAGGTTTCTTTTCATCACCTTTCATGTTGTCAAATCGTGTTAAAATATCTTTAAAATCCATAATATATTCCTTAATACCCTGCTGATGTTTCGGGCTTGGCTCCTCTTTTAACGTCAGTCATTGGACTTTTAGATCCTTTAACTGAATCATCTGTCCAAGGCTTCCAAGGATCAAAAGCATCTTTAGTATTCTTTTGATCAGCAGGTAAACCTACTTTACCGACATTTTTATGTTCTGCATGTTTGTGTATACTGTCTAAGTACTTATCACCGTATTCTTTGCTGGCTTCTTTTCCATTATCATTCATTTCTTCATGTTGTAATAATGGAGTATCTTTCATTTCATTTTCATAGCCAACCATTTCTTTATCTATACTGTCGTCAAACATTGTATTGACCATTCTTACATAGTTAATGTTGTGACCTAGCAATTGTGCTAGTTGTTGAATCATTGGTTCTGTTACGGGATATGCAAACTGACACTTAAATATGTGTACTGGTTCGTTTGAAAGATTGGGGAAACCATATGGTGATTTCATAATCGGTGTTGAAGTTGGGCCTTTAATTTCTTTAGGCTCAAACTTACTTAAGTTATGTTTAAATAACTCTAAGAAATTTTTGCTACAGTCACCAGCAATTTTGATTGTGCAATCATAAGTATGGACTGATTCTGCAATGTAATGTTTTAAACTTTTCATATTGTATAGTTCCCGTATAATATATTTATCATTCCTCTGTGTTTTTTGCAGATAAAACTCGTAGTAATTCATTACGATCTAAGTTTTGAGCGCCATCACCTAAGGGTATATTTTCTATTTTTTCGTCTTGTTTTGCTTGACGTTGATCTAATGTTGCTTTCTTTAATTGTAAATCAATCATCTTTAATTTTTTGTTTAACTTTGCTGTCTTAGCGGTTATAGCATGATTCAACATATTACTAGCAACACTAAATATATCACCACTAAAACGAGAATCTACTTGCATACCTAAGTCCATCAAGTCTTGGAAACTTGTCTCTGCTTTCTTACTTAGTTCATCCAGTTCTCTATCAGATGCTTCAAGTCCTCTAACTGTAGGTAAAGCAGTTTCAATCTTTTCTAAATTGTTTAATGCTTCTTTAGTAACTTCTTCTGCTACGCCAGGAATAGGTTCATTCAGTTCGTTTTCATCACTGGATGCCATATCAAATAATTCTTCAAGTTTCTTTGTCATATATCTATTTAGTTACTTTCCGCGTCCATTGTAGAAAAGGTCATCTTCTGTAACTACTCTAAATTTAATACCTTGTGCTTTGCAAAATGCTTTTGCTGAATGCCATTTAGCATGATTAATTGCAATGACTGCTTGTTGTCTTGCATTTCTAACTTTTTCTGTTATAATACTTTCTGCCTTAGGTTTTATTTCTATTAACTCTGCATTTGTTCTTCCATATTTGTCTTGGTAAACAATAAAGAAATCAGGTATATAATTAGTACGTTTGCCTTTAAAAGGATGCATGTAAGGGATAACTATCGACTCACTTGCCCATTTAATTATCTTATCATTAGTATCACAAAATATCATAAATGTAAGTTCCCATCCAGATCGATATTTAGGCTTACCTTTGCCTACATATTTATGTGGATTTTTTATAGTATAGATACCCTGTGCGTATTTTTTTCTACGAGGCATTTGCTACCCCTTATGGTATTATATTGCGTTGTACTGATTGATTAGGAGAAGGAACATTTGATACTCCATACAATGCCGTTTTTGACTTTAATAGATTGAGATAAAAAGCCATTTCTGTGTTTACTTTAAGTGCAGTATCTACATTAGTTTTAAAGTAATCCATAAAGATTTGAATGTTTGTTCCTGTTTCTTGTGAAATTCTAAATAAGGTTGTTGCAAATTGTGATGCTGTTTGTTTAGTTCTTTCAGATTCAGGATTACCTTTAAGTACTCCTACAAAATATGAATATACTACGTCCCACTCAGCAGAATTTACTTTCAAAGGGACACTATAAAATGTGTCAAAGATTTCTAATGTGTTTTCACGTGTTGTTAATTGTAATGCCATTTAATCTTGTGCTCCTGCGTTAGGTGGATCCGGTGCCTGTGTTGAACTATTTGCTCCTGTAACTGTGCCTTGGTTAGCAATATTTACTATAGATGGTGTTGAAGCATTAGTAGGAGTATCAGTATCTCCTCCTAAACCTAATGCATCTAAAACTGCATTAGTTATACCATCTTTTATTTGATTTTTTGCACTATCTATTATAGAATCTAATCCACCGTCTGCTAATTGCCCAAAGGTTCTAATATCATCTAGTATACTGCCTTGTCCTAGATTTTCCATTCTGTTCAATATGTCTAACGGATTACTTCCACCTTGTTCTAGTGGACTTTCTCTACGATCATAACTGTCTGGACCTGCAAATCCTGTTACTAAGTCTGATCCATCACTGTCTGGGCCTATGTCACCGATTGCTCCTGTATTATATACAACAGTTTCATAATCGATAGTCATTCTATTTTGCATTGTTCCGCCACCGTCTGCATAATCATAAGTGTCGTGGTCAAATTGTGTAATAATCGGATTGATTAAAGTATACGCAATAAATTGTCCTGCCCACAAACCATATACAGTGATGTTATTAAAGAAAGGAATTTTTTCTCCACCATCTGCTCTGTTTCCACCTTCACCTCTAGCATCTCCTCTATAACCATATTCAGTATCACCTGATATAGATGGATCGTATATATTACGTCTATTATAATCTTTTATAGCAGGCGCAGTAGAAAAAGGAGCAACAATAGGATTCCATGCATCTGCATAATTGTATCTATAATATGCGTCCCACATTGCAGTTACTTGCGACATGTTATCATCATGGAATGTAATCTCAATTGGTTGATATTTAATTTTTGATTGAATTAAACGTTTTCTATTATACTGATTCATTTCTTGTACATCTATATTAAACGTAGGAAGTTTAATCGTTTTAACAAGTAATCCATAATTTTGTCCTGTCGGCGGTTGATATGCTGAAGGATTGATTTGAAACCAAGTATGAAAAGTAAATTTGACTTTACCAGCATTACCTTGACCACCTGGTAAAAAGTTTTTAGCCGCATGAGTATAATCACGTAGGTATACTCTACCTGTTAATTGATCAAGTATACTGTTTTGTAATTGTTGTAATGCTTTATCTAATTGCTCTGACATAATAGTATTTATCTAATCTATGTACCCATAAAAAAACCGGTCGAAACCGGCTTTTCTATTTAAAATAATTCTAATACTTACGTAGCAGTACCGATTGCACTTGGGAAAGTCTGTAGACCAGACTGTCCAACACCTGCACCAGGTACTCCGTTTAGATCACCACCAGCATTTGTCTGGACTGCGTTATCGTAACGTAAAGTCATAGCAATAGTCACTGCATCAGATGTACCATAGTTTAGAGTCTGATAGTTTGCTTGTTGTAAGAAACAACCTGCTAATGACCAGTTTTCTAATACTGTTGGTGTATTGATACCGTTACCACCGTCTAAGATTTGAATTTCAGTTTCAAATTTATAATCTCCACCTGCTGCCGCTGAAGACTGCTCATAGAAATCTAATTGACGTTGTAACTGTGCACCAACTGCTTTTGATACATTACCAGAAGCATCGTCTCTGACGTTGATAGCAAGTGTTTGCCATGTGTGTTTACCAGCAAGATAGACACGTGAGTTATACACGTTCATAGTGATTTCATCAAATTGAACTTGTGGTCTCGCACAATCTACTACTTGTCTAGTAAGAATAAGTGAAGAATCATCGTCAAAACCAAAATTAATAAAGTTCACTCGGAATCTATATTGAAGTTTTGGCATCAACAAGTTTTGGTTAGCGCCTCCCTCAGGTTGTACCGAAAGTTTTGCTAATGTATCTGAGGCTGTTGCCATTGTTAATCTCCTGTTTTAATATATCTTAATATATATTTATCTTTTTAATTCAAAGAGGCCGAAGCCTCTTTGTATATCTTTTTTACGATCCTGATAACTCACCAGTGTTGAATATTCTGACTGGAACGTAGATAAACTCAGCGGCTTTCACGGGCTCTACTGCTATGTCAATCCAAAGTTCATTTCTATCAATTCTTGCTGGAGTGTTGTTAGAATCATCACAAACTACTGAGTAGTCATATAATCCTCGTTTTGAAACTAGATCCTGGAACAATGATTCTACTACTGCTTTAATAGACTTTCTTGTTTGAGGGTCATTAGGTTCAAAGACAAATGGTCTCGCGGCTAATATTAATTGTCTACGTATGTAAGCAACTAATCTTGCTACGTTTACTCTATCTAATGCAGATGATGAATCAAATGAAGTTTTGTTACCATAGTTCAATAATCCGTTACCTGTAAAGAATACCATTGGGTTAATAAAGTTAGTGTATAACACATCTCTAATACCAATACGTGTTCTGATTGAGTTAAACTCGCCTTCGTCATCGATGTATCCGATGCTTGTAGCATTATCGATTATACCACGTCTAGTACCTGCTGGTGCTAACCAAGGATAAGCAATATTGTCATTACGCAACATAGTTCTGACCATCATGTGTGATGAAGGAACAGCAACTAAGTTACCTGATAGATCACTAGTAATACCTGATGGGTAGAATAGACCCATATAAGTATTTCTACTTACAAGTCCATCTTCACCCGTAGTTGTTGCACCTGCGGCGTTAGTTGCCCAAGCCTGAATTTCAGTTGCATCATCTTTCAATCTCATTGGTGTATCACCAACAATGTAAGAAGTCTCACCTCTATCAGAGTTCAATGCGATCATGTTAGGTTGTAGTTCAGGATAACCCGGTGTTGCTTGTAAGTTAAAGTAATTATCTTCATCTCTAATTGCAACGTTAGTATCAATTGCTGAACGTAATGCTTTAGTTACCATTGCTCTTTGTGCTTTACGACCTGCGTTCATTGCTCCATTAGATTGATCACCTGAAGCAGATACCCACGCATCTTTTTGTGTTGGTAAAGCATCATTAGGGAATCTATCACTATTGAAATAGTTTACACGATACTGCTTAACGTTGTATGAAGAACGTCTTGTGTTCCAAAGCAACATACCTTGTGGGTAATTTGCTGATAAAGGAGCATCAACGTCTACATAATCACTTGCTAACAATGATTTGATAGTCGGAATCGGATCATTTGCTGGATTAGTCGTGCCATTAGTTGCCCAACGTGCATCTTTAAACAAGATACCTTGTGGTGAAGTTTGATCTGTGTTGTCGATTAAGACCCACTTATCAGTAGCACTTCCGCCACCTGTTGCTGGTACTGACTGCCATCTGTATAGTAACGGATAGTTTTCTAAGTCAGAAGTATCTAACCAAAGATCACCGTATACTAATGCTGTACCATCACTTTGAACAGTAGGTTCACTAGCAGATACTAAAGGTCCTGCTGGATCAGTTGCATTTACAACTGATGGACTAGGTAATCCGTTTGAATCATAACCTTGTGACTTATAACCTTTCCAAGCACCGTCATAATTGATCATAATGTCTACTTGATCAGTTGATGAGTAGTACCAGTTAGTCAAGTTAGTTGGGATTGCAGTTGGTGCGCCTTCATTTGCTGTTAATGAATCTGCTCCAGTCGTTGTTAATGAGAATTCTCTCCAGTTAGACAACTGAGTTGTAAATGCATCTGCACCTGTACCTGTACTTAAAGTATAAGATGTTACAACACCTGTTGTCACACTTGTTATTTTTACTTGTAAGTCATTTGCTGGTGAAGCACCGCCTAAGTCTGTACCTAAGAAAGTAACCACATCACCTACTGCATGACCTGTTCCACCGTTTACTACTGCATCAGGGTCAAAGTCATAATAACCATAGTCATTAGTTACTGCAATTTGTAATGCAGTACCTGATCCTGTTGTTGATGACTGAGTAGGTTGAAATGAGATATCATCTCTGAATGGTCCTGTTTTACAACCTGTTGTTGCTGTTGTAAATCCTGCTTGTGAGAATAATCCAGAAGATATACCTGTGTTGTTATCATAATCATCTAAGATAATAACACCACCTGATGTATGTTGAATTTGGATTGAACCGTCATCGTTTACACTTGCTGAAGTATAAGGAATGTTCGCCGCTGACCATGCAGTTACGAAATCAGATGCATCTGTGTTGTCACCTAAGTTAAATGTATAAGGGGTACTTAAAGTCTGTGAGCCAGGAGTTGAAATTTGAACTCTTGCTACATATGGTCCGTCAGTAAAGTCTGGTGCAGTGTTTGTACCATTAACTACTGTTGCTCCTGTTGCTACTCTATAGAAGTAGTATACTGGGGATCCTGTGTATTCACCGTTAAAAGCATATTGTGCATAAACACTTCCTGCAGGGATTGCTTGTCCACCTGTTGAATCTGCTGAATAGATTTGAGCCCAGTCAGAGTTTGCAAAAGTAGGTGTTTTAGCAGTATATGAAGATGATGTAGAATCATATTCAGAAATTACTGGTTGTAATCCTGTTCCGTCAACCTTAACCCATACAGAGCCAGTCGGAGCAGGCTGAGCCTGTCCTGATTGCCATAATGGCTGTTGAGCAGATGTACCATATAATGCTCTTGGTTGGAAGCCAGTTACGTTAGTACCTGTAAATCCTAAGTCTGTAAAGATAGTACCTGTTGCGTTAGCAAATCTGACATAGAATGGTACTTCAGGTGATCCTTGATCGCCTCCTGTTTGAGAAGAATATACTTCAAGTTTGTTATCAACTACTGCCGCTGAAACATATGACCAACCTAATGAGTTAATGTCTGCCGCTAACTGAGAAATAGTGTTGTTAGGAGCCGCTGATACAGTAAGTGTTGCTAAGTTTGTACCATTAACGACTAAATCAATTGTATCTCCAGCAGTTAATGTAGGATTAGAAGTAGGTGCTGTGATTGAAGGCCATGCCTTAAACCAATCTACTGAATCTAAACCAACCCATGTATTCTGACGATTCTTGTACCAGTATGTAGGTGCATTGTCATTGTTAGGGTTTCTATAATTAGGAATCGCAACTACTGCATAGTCACCGATATTTCCAACTGATTGTAGAGGTGTACCTACTGATACTAATGTAGAATCAGAAATAACGATCGGAGCTTTTGCTGTAAATGCGCCTGTTGTTGAATTAAACTCATTGATTCCCCATGTAGAAGAAGTTGTGTTTAACCAGAAAGAACCGTTCTGAGGTGCTCCTGTTGGACGACCTGTTGATCCTACTAAACTTGCTAGATCAACGTCTGCTCTTAATACAAATACTTGATTTGAAATACCAAGTGCTGAGTAAGCCGCTAATAATCCATATTCATTTAATTCATAGCCTTGTAACGGAGTACCGTTTGATGCTGTATAAAAGAATGGGTTACCATATAAAGTAACTAGATCACGTTGAGATGTTATTCTATATAATTTACCTGCATTAGCCGCTGTAGTTGCCGCCGCTGTTGCAGTTGATGTTGGGTCCGCTTTGTCTTGTGCTGTTGCTAACAAGAAGAACGGGATTGATGCTGTTGCGCCTGGTAAGTATTGGCTTTCGTCAATGATGCTTACTTCTACGCCTGGTGATGTTAGTGCCATAATAATATTCCTTTTGTATGATTTTGAGGGTTACACCCTGATTGTTTTTTCATACTATTATTTATCATGTATTACAAAAAACAATGGATTAAGATACCTTCGAAGGCATTTCTATAAATACTAATATGAGTTTACCTAGACCAATATGCAATGTTTGTAACAAAAAAGTCTGTGCTGTGAATTATATTAAGAACGGCAAAAGGCATTATAGAAGTATGTGCAACCAATGCGGTAAAACTAATAAGATAAAAAAGCCTATATATCTTTGGCAAAGAGCAGGATATGAAAAAGACAAATTATGTTTTTTATGCGGATTTAAAAGTTTATACTCTACACAAATGGTCGTATATCATATAGATGGTAGACCTCAAAATACAGATTTTACAAACTTAAGAACAGTTTGTTTAAATTGTATTGAAGTTGTAAAAAGAAAAGAAATTGTATGGGTTAGGGGAGACTTAACCGTTGATTATTAATTTCATATGGTTATGCAACTCGTCAATTGTACCATTGTTTTGAATAGTATGATCGTAATCTAAACCTACACTACTAAACTCACTAGCATGTACATTTAAATCAGTCAAACGTGCAAGTGCTTGTGGATTTTGATAGTAATTATAATCAACCGCATCTGATATCCAATCAGGTTGCACACCTCGTTCAACTCTAACTGTTGTTCCACCTGCATTTTTAATCGCATCTACTTCATTCTTAAATCGACAATCAGTTATAACTACATTATCTTGTATATTACGTAATTGATTTTCTACTGCTGATACCCAGATGTCATTATGAAATGAACGTCTGCCTACTTCAGTTCCCCAATACTGTAAGACCCAACGAGGAGTTAGATGAGGCATATCTAGTCGTTTTGCCCACCATTCATCAACTTCTTCTCGCCACTCTCTACTAGATTGAGTAGTGCCTTCTAACATTTCTCTGTCCCAACCAAAGATAGCAGATACGCAATCCTTTAGAGGACCCGCATAACTTAATTTTCTGAAGCCGTGAAATCTAATAAGATAGTCGGCCGCAGTATCCTTACCACTGCTGATAAGTCCTGTAATACCTATAATCATATGGATAGTCCTCTAGTAAAGTAATATAATTATAAAGGATATGAAAGCAGAAGTCAAGTGTTTTGTCAAACAATTTGCCCAGAAAAGTCACAACTATCATCGATATGTATATTGTGTTCATATGGACAAACAAACATTCGTAAAAATTTATGCTTAGATACATGTTTTAATGGAGGACAAGATCGATATAATAATTGCCATTCTTGGTCTAACACATATTTCCAATGTTTGTAATTATATTCGATATCGTATACTATACCAGAACTATAGTTTTCCATATTATCTAAAAAAGAAATTATTCTTTCATGTGCAATGTCAACTTCATTATCCATATGTCCAATTAAATTTGGTTGAGTTGTATATTGTCTGAATGTTTTGAATCCTAACCCTTCTAATGTTTTTTCTTGTAAATCCTTTTTACTAATTCCTATAAAGGGTTTTTTAGTTGCAATTGGCTTCCAAGTTTTTTCTGTAGTAGAATAAATGTCATGTTCCCAAAAAGGACGAACTTCCATTTCTTCATTTACTTTTTCATGTTCATATGACCAATGAGGGGGATTAGGATTATCAAACCATGTTTCAGGCATAACAATTAATGATGCATCATTCCATTCATCAGGAAAAAGATAATTAGCAACATCAAAAGAATTTACAAGACCTGTTTTGTTTACTTCAGTAAATCTATCTCCGGGTAATGTTTTTTTAAGTTGATTATAAATTTTTACTAAATCATTTAAATCTAAATCTTCATCAATAGCATCTAATATAGGTTGATAATCTTGTGTATCATTATCTTTAAAAGGGTTTTCATAATTGTTTAATGTATTTGTTAAAGAATAATCTAAACGTTCAAGTGTGTTTTCTTTTAAAAATTTATACAACAAAGGCAGTTTATGGGGTCTCCCTGAAATATCTCCAATTAACCAAAGTGCTTTAGGATCTTTGTTGTGGAGAGTATTTAACCAACTGTTGTTATTATCTAATCCATAACTTCTTTCTTCGGTTCCTTCGGACCTTAATAAAAAATATCTAGGGTTGTGACCGAAAACCATATAATAATCAGGTAGTTCATTTATGTTAACCCTAGTACCTTCATGTAATAGATATACATGTTTTAGATTAGGAAACATTTGGCTTGTGTGCAAGTATTCTAGTGTTTGTTTTGTAAACGTTGTGTAGTCCCAACCACATTGTGGTTCATATAACATAAAACCAATAATTAAATATTCAATATTTTGCGTGTTATACGGTTGATTAGAATCGATATGACCGTTGAAGGGTATATTACGATCATGACCGCATTCTACATTAAGACACCAAATTGAATCTGTAAGTTGACAACTTTGAATCGTCATTCGGTATAGGTTAGCCCTGGATCCAAGTAAGAGGTTGAGAGTAATCTACATAGTCACGTAAATCTTTATGACATTGTTCTTGTGCCGCAAGACCTTCTGCTTTCATTGCCGCACCGTTAAGAGCAGTTCCACCTGCAGGTCCCGCAATCGTTGAGAATTTTTCACGTGCTTGACCCATAGTAATCATGCAGGTTGCTAAAACATAGTTTTCTAACCAAGGTGCAATGCCCGGGTCTTGTAGTAAACTTGTTTCTGGGCGAGTAATATCAGCCCAAATAAGAATTTGTTCACCTGATGCTTTAAAGTCTCGGACAAATCTAATTGTTTTAGTTACAGGATCCCATGTGTAAATAACAAACCCACCAAACATTCTAGCGGCAAGTTCTACATACCCTGCATAGAAGTCATATGTTGCTAATCCACCTGCATAGTTATAGTTTAACAAGTAAGTGTTTAAGATAGCAGATGAAAACGGATCAAACGATGATGCACCAGGACCTGTCTCAAGTCCGATTGTTCTTCTATAACATTGTCTGACATTAATGAATTCACTGGGAAGTGTATATGTATCTTGGTTCTTATCGACAGTTAACAATGTGTAAGACTCTTGTACAGAATTTTCTGCACGTTGTCTATATACTTTGACAGCAATATTATATGCGGCTTCGTAATGTTCTGGATCTAATTCTAAATCTATAATGCCGTCGCCCAGTCTAAAACGGACCTGATCAAACAAATTTTCTTTGAGTTGTTCTAGGTTTTCGCCGTTTGGTACTGCTAGTTGTTCTGATGACATATTAATAAATTCCTATTTCTAGTATTTATCTGTCTAAATGTTTTTCTGTTTTATATAATTGAGCAAATCATTGGCTCTGGATAGATGTGCGTCTGCTCCATGATGTCCGTACTTAGCATTTGGGTTTATCATGCCTGCTTGTTTGTACTTTTCATAAAAACCGTACTCATTATTTCTGTACATGTAATAACGTTTAGCATCGATTTTTGACAAATAAGGTTTTAACCATTTCATGTTTCTATTGTTGAAAGCAATTCCAGAATTAGTCATTAAATATCTAACATTTTCTGCTTTAAAAAAGTATTGCAATGATAAGGCATCTTTTGCAGTTAAACATTCAGTATAAATTTCAGAGTAAACTAAGAATCTTTGTGCTGTTAAGAATTGTTCTTTTTCTTGTGGCGCAACATGATGTGGATCTGTCATTACATTTACTTGTATTGAACTTAAAAACGAAGGGTCAGCCCAATCGGCGCAAGTATCTTGGTCAATGCCAACATCATGCGGTACGGGTGCTTCTATTCTACAACTTTCTGCCCAATTGACTAAAACAAAAAGGTTGTTTGCTTTATTTGTCACTAAATCTTGGTTAAGTGTAAACCAATTTAGTACACTACGATGTATAGCACCATTAGAGGAACCGTTTCTTGCAATATTGATGGGAACATGATCCATCATTTTTGCTAATTGGTTACCAAAACTTGCTTTACGATTGTCTGGACTAGATAATGTACCATCAATTTCCGAACCAGCGGCATGACTACACCCCGCAATCAACATATAATTTGCCATATAATTAAAACGCCTTTAAAATAATCATTGAATCGTTAAAACGACCCTTCGGTTGAACACCGACTGCTTTAATATCATCAAAGAATTTACGTGCCGCGGGCTTACTGCCCATAATTTCTTTTAATTGTTCTTTGGGTTTACGTAATGTCTTAATTGCACTCTTAGACTTGTCAAATCCATACAATGTATTACCCTTGACGAACATTTCTCCTGCCATATCTTCTGCGACATAGTGATGAAGTTTTCTTTTAGCAGTATCATAGCACCATGCTTCTTTAGACATATGCAATTCTGCTGGTCTGATACTTTCTAGTTTTAGTTTAGTTGTTTCACATTCAAAACTCTTTTGATACTTCAACTTCTGTGTTGCTTTCTCAGGAGTAATTGTCTTAGTTTTACGTTTAGCCCTGTTCTTAATCTTAAGAGCCTGATATGAATTTAATACGCCGATCATAGTATCATATGCATTTATGATACTTTTAAGTTTTCTTTTAGTTAAATGGTTGTATGCTTCAACTAACTGTTCATCTTTACCTTCAATAACTTCTTTGAATTCTTTTTGTTCTTTTGTATAACTTTCAACTAATTTAGGAATATGATTGGGTAAAGGATTATATGTGTTTAGTACTCGCATGATTGCTGTATTAAATTTAACATCAACCTTTATCTCATCTTCAAACAGTTGATCCATAATACCATCGATTTCTCCACCTGCTTCCATTAATTTACCAAGCATGACTTCTTGTATAGAAGGACGATTAGGTTTGTCTTTTGCTTTTTCTTCTTTGACTTTAGCAATTTTTTCACCTTTTTCGAGCCATTCTTCTTTGAGTTTTCCAATATGATCCCAATGACCTTGAGGTGCATACCCAACTTTGCTTAAGAAAAATATTGTTGTTCCGGTAGAATTAAAGTTCCAGTCTGGATTTCTGAGAATGATTTCTACTTCTTCATCAGTGTAACCCGAATCTTTTTTCAACCAAGTTTTGCACTGTAGCAATCGTTTTTTGTCACTAATTTCAGTACGAATAAAATATTGACAATCTTGGAATGCTTTAATGCGTTCTTCTTCGGTTACGAGATCCTTATATTTTTCCCAGTTTGGTTCAGGTGTCAGATAAACTGTTTTTTGCTTCCGTCTAGCCATTTGATCCCTTTTAAATTTTAATGTTCATACTTAGTGTTCGCATTATACATTAAATAATTTTTTGATTCAACCTTTTATTTACCCAAATTCTTCGTCTCATTGTATTGAGATAAATATATATATGCCAAGATTAAGTTTATACCGAGAACAGAAGCAAAACGACTATCGTTTTTTAGACAGAAGTATTTCTGAACAAATGACCGTTGGTGGTACTGATCTCTATGTTCATAAGTATGCAGGCCCAAAGGATCAAGGACCTTCTGCTGATTTTACGCAACCTCAATACAGTTCTTTGGACCAACAAATATACAAGATTTGCTGTTCTTAGAGAACAGAGATCGAAAATATGAAAAGGATATTTATCGATTACGGGGCCATTATAACGTACAAAACTTAGACTTTGATCTTAGTCAATTTGGTTTATTCTTAAGTAATGACACTATTTTTATCAATGTTCATTATAATGACATGATCGATATTATAGGCAGAAAGTTAATGGTAGGTGATGTTATTGAACTACCTCACTTACTA
>Ga0070754_10001645_pt1 | contig 17549 bp, 28 predicted proteins | sample VirMetDEL_Sep_01_FD_75181 | JGI IMG/M metagenome (GOLD analysis project Ga0070754, IMG submission 75181) | Aqueous microbial communities from the Delaware River and Bay under freshwater to marine salinity gradient to study organic matter... | ecosystem: Environmental > Aquatic > Marine >... | reverse complement strand
GGCAGCTGGCGTGAGCACATTGGCCCCGCCGGCCTGCTCGGCAATGATCAGCGGCTCGTCTCGCCCGCTGTTGACTAGCAGTCTGTCGCCAAGGTCGTCTTGCGTGATGTTGTGGTGCTGGGCTATGCCCGCAATCCGGCGCTGTAGCTCTTCCAGCGGGTCTTCCAGGTTCCACACCCACACTCGGCGCGGCTCAGTCTCCACGCCCATGATCGAGCGGCCGGTAGCCATCGCCACGGCTTCTGCTAGCGTGATCGCCGTCTTGCCAGTGCCGCCTGGCGCTACGGTGACGGATAGAAATTTTCTGATGTAGTGCCGGCCATAGACCCACTCTCTTGGCGGTATCTTGCTGGCGTCGCCGAGTACAAAAGGCTTTGGCTCGAGCGCCACCTTCTGCGCTTCAGCCGCTTCGGCTTGCGCCTCGCGCGCTTCGCGCTGCTCAACTGCGCTGTTGCGGGCGTGCGTTTGAGCGATGCTATTGACGGTGCGCTCTACCTCGTCGCGATCGAGCGGCGGGCTGTTGTAAGTATTCCACTGCAGCACCTGCTCGAGCACGGCGTCGAAGCTCAGCCCCTGGCGAAACAGCCGGCCAGCCTCGGCAGCTGCTTGATGGTTGCGGTTGCCCTCAGAAACGCCCGCGTCTTTCACGCTGAAAGACAGGCCAGTATCCACCGGGCCCGGAGCCGGTTCGTTGAAAGACTTGATTTTGCGCAGGTCTGCAGCGCAGAGCTTCGGCAGACTCCCCCACCACACATCGACGTCAGGATCGTCGTCGCGTGCGTATATGTGGCCGCTTTCGTGAATGCCACCCGCCGCTATGACATACCCGCCTTGCCCGCGCAGGTCAATGCGCAAGTCTGGATTCACGCCATTGCGCACCGGGTAGTTGGGATCTACTTGGTAGTAAAAGTGCTTGCCTTTCGACGTCGTAACGCGCCTTGGCGTGTAGGTGAGGTTCTCGCGCACGAATTTGACGGCGTCGTCAGAGTCGGCATCGACGACAACGACTTGCTTACCAGTCAAGAGCGCATAATTGCAGTTTTGATAATTGGCACTATTCAACCAATACTCTTGCTGCGCGGGCGGCATGTCGGCGTCCTGCCACCTACGCCATTTTTCGACAGTTTCTTTGCCTCTGGCCGGCACCAACGTAAAGCCTTCTTCAGCAAGCTCCCGCGCCGCCTCTCTCACCCCTTCGCGTGTATACACAGGCTCAGCCATTCGCCGCGTTGCTAAAAAGGTCTGGCCTGAGCTCTTCGCGCTTGATGCCGGTGATGGCCTCTACCTGCACGACGCGCTCGGCAGGAATCTTGTCTGCCCATTTCCACTTGTAAACTGACCCGCGCGAAATGTTTAGCTGGCGCGCGAGCTCGGCGATTTGGATGTCTTCCCAGATTTTTGTATTGCTCATCGCTGCGAATGTACACCTTTAAGGTGACAGTCACAACACACAATCAGTTTGTCACCGAAAGTGTTGCTCATTGTCACCCTTTGCGATACATTCGGTTGCCGTCATTACCAAGGAGACAATTCATGAAGGACATCGCCGACCGCATACGCGATCTCCGGAATGCACGCGAACTTAGCCTGCGTCAATTGGCTGACCTGTCCGGAATTAATCACAACGTCATCCATAAATGGGAGACCCGAAAGGCCACACCAAACCGATCGAACGTCGTAAAGCTCGCCGATCTGTTTAACGTGAAGCCTGCCTGGCTGCTGTTTGGCCGTGACGACAACGCAACGGGCCTGAATGTGCAAGACACCTTTGCCGCACTTTCTATCCCGTCTCAACAACAAGTAGACGCGCTAATCAATCATCTATTGGACATAGAAAGCGCTAGGGAATCAGCACATGGAAAAGACTCATAACGAACTACAAAAAATCTGGGACACCTACGCGAATAAGGCTTTAGTCAAAGCAACCGATAATTTTTGCTCGGGGAACGGGCTCCACTTTTATTCGGTGCCGGACGACTCGAAGTCTGCGCAGCCCATGCAGTTGCTCAAAGAATTGATCATCCCATGCAGGCAAAGCGGCTGCAGCATACATCGGGCCTTCCGCGCCGCCGCAAAAGAAATGGCGAATTTCTATGAAGGCTACTCTGCAGAGACGCTCGTGCTCTACAAAGACAGCGCGTTTGTGTGTGTGCGCATTGCGGATGAGCTCATGTACGCCAGCGTTCACCCTTGGGATCTGCCTGCCGTTAAGGCGCACGCAAGGGAAAACAATTTGTTTTACGACATGCGCAACGTCGAAGTGCTCTACCTCAAAGGCAAAAACTTTGAATCGATGAAAAACGTGGTCGTTGCGTCTTTCTGAATAAACTGTTCTATCTGTCTCCTTTTTGTTGACAGTTTTGTAGGTCATCTATAGTGTTCTCTTTGTCAACGAACAAGGAGACACTCGATGACCGACGAAACGACACGCAACGGAAACAACGAGCCAACAATCGAATCGCTAGTCGCCAGGCTAGCGGAGCTCAAAAAGATCGAAGACGATGCCAAGCTCGCGAGAGTGAAGCATGAAGCCGAAATCCTCCCTTTTCTCGACCAAGTCGAAGAAGGCAGCAAAACCACCACCCTCCCCAACGGCACAAAGGTAACCGTCAAGAACGGCTACAACCGCCGGCTGGATCAAGAGGGCTGGAAGCGCATTAAGCACAAGATCCCAACGAACCTGCACCCTGTGCAGCTGAAGGAAGTGCTGAGCGACACGCAAATGCGTTACCTGCAGAACAACGAGCCAGACTTCTACAAAGAAATGTCTGCCGCCGTGACGACCTCCCCTGCGAAACCATACATAACCATCAAGGAGGCGTAATCATGGCCTTTGATCTCAAGTCGGTATCACCGACACAATCTGCGCGCGCGCTGTTCGGGCTCGTCTTCGGCACCTCCGGTGTTGGCAAGACGACCTTCGCAGCCGACGCGCCAAGCGCCGTTTTCATCCCAACGGAAGACGGTGCCGGCAGTCTCACGCTGCAGGCATTCCCTATCGCCAAGTCATACGACGACGTCATGTCTGCGATCGAAGCGCTTTGCGGCAAGCACGACTACAAGACTGTCGTTATTGACTCGCTCGACCACTTGGAGCCGCTGATCTGGAAGAAGGTCTGCGAAGACAACAACGTTAAAAGCATCGAACAGCTGACATACGGAAAAGGCTACGTCATGGCTCTCGACCTCTGGCGCGACCTGCTGTCCGGCCTGCGGTTTGTTCGCGACAACCAGGGCATGAACGTCCTGCTGATCGCGCACCACCAGATCCGCAAGCACTCAGACCCAGAAATGGAGCAGATTGATCGTTACGAGATCAAGCTCCACGCGAAAGCCAGCGCGCTGGTGCAAGAGTCGTGTGACCTGGTGCTGTTCGCGAAGCACAAAGTCATGGTCAAGAAAGAAGACACAGGCTTCGGCAACACGCGAGCCCGCGGCATCAGCACCGGCAAGCGCGTGCTCTGCACCGTCGAAACGCCGGCGTATGTGGCGAAGAACCGATTCGGCTTACCTGAAGAGATTGATCTCAGCTGGGACGCCCTCACCACCGCAATGAACCAAAAACTAGAAGGAGCAGCCTAATGGCCCAGTTTCAATTTAGCACCGCCGGTATCGAGCCGGCATCCGCGCCACAGGAGCGCCAGCCACTGCCAGAAGGCACATACAAAGCGGTCATTACTGACAGCGAGATGCGGGCAACGAAAGCCGGCACTGGCCACTACTTGAATTTCACATGGGAAATCACGTCTGGCGAGCATCGAGGCCGAAAGGTTTGGGCTAACTACAACGTCGATAACCCAAACGAAAAGGCCGTTGAGATTGCTAAGCGCGACCTGGCAAGCGTCTGCACGGCGATGGGCAAGGATGGCTTTGCAGATAGCCAAGACCTGCACTTCCACGAAATCGAAGTGCTAGTAAAGGTACGCGAGGCGTCGAACGGCTATCAAGCCAGCAACGAAATACGCGGCTACTCGGCGCCAGCTGGCTCCGCACCACCGCCACCGGCTGCACCAGCGGCACCAGCTGCTGAAGCCGCGCCTGCGCCTCTTGAAGAGAAGACGACGCCGCCTTGGAAGTGATAGCAGCCAGCAAAACGCTCGAAGCAATCGACACGAGCATCGAGGCCGACCAGGACAACGCACCTGGCCGGCTTCACTTTGGCGCGTCGATTGCTGGCGAGGAATGCAGCCGCAAGTTGTGGTACGGCCACCACTGGGTCAAAGCCCAGCGGCATGGCGCAAGACTGCTACGTCTGTTCGCTCGAGGCGAAACGGAAGAAGTGCGCTTCGTAAATTACCTGCGCCGCGCTGGCGTGACGGTCTGGGAAGTCGATCCTGATACGAACCAGCAATGGCGCATAGAAGATCACGCAGGGCACTTTGGCGGATCGCTCGACGGCATGGGCAAGGGCTTGCCCGACGCACCCGAAGAGCCGCACGTCTTGGAGTTTAAGACGCACAACGCCAAAAGTTTCGCCGACATGGTAAAGCGCGGCGTGTATGAGTCGAAACCAATGCACTACACGCAGATGCAGATCTATATGCACAAAATGGACGTGCAGTGGGCGCTCTACATGGCCGTCAATAAAAACGACGACGACCTTTACCTTGAGCGCGTGCCGCTCGACCAGGCGCACGCGCAGCGCATGCTAGATCGCGCGAAGCGCATCATCACAAGCGACCGACCGCTGGAGCGCATGAGCGACGACCCGAGTTGGTTTAAGTGCAAATGGTGCGACTTCTATGATTTGTGCCACGGCACCGCTACGCCGGCGATGAACTGCAGAACCTGTGCTCACGCCACGCCAACGATGGACGGCGACGGGCGCTGGCATTGCGAAAAGCACGACCGGCATCTCGACAAGGCCAGCCAGCGTAATGGCTGCGACGACCACAATTTCATACCGCCGCTGCTCGCGAACTGGGCTGAGCCCATTAACGCTGACGGCGACGGCGTGACCTACGAAAACAAAACGAACGGAAAACAATTCACGAACAGCCACGCGCATTACAGCTCAGTTGAGATTGCATCAGTCAGGTCGCCAAAAATCATTGGCGACGCAACGACCGATCGTCTGAAGTTTGAGTTTGACGCGCGCCTGGCGGGAGAAGCGAAATGAACCTGACAGACATACCGATGGACGAAGTTGTAAGCGGCATTGAAAAGCCTATGCCAAGGACTAAAAAAGCGCGTTCTGCGACGAAATGGGCGCGTTTTAAGGCAGACATGAAGGTTGGCGACTGCGTGCGAGTTGCAGACGTCAAAGAAAAAGACGCAATGAAATCGTACTTTCGCGCCAACAAAGTCGGCTGCCAAACCCTAGCAGTCGGCGACGGTAGCTTCGTTGTTTGGCGCACTCGTTGGTCGAGCAAGTGAGCGAAGAATGGGTGCGAGTGCTGACCGACATGCGCGCAGCCGCAAAGGCCGCTCAGCGTGAGCGCGAGAAGAAGCCAGAAAACTGCTTTTTCTGCGAGCACATGGATCGTGAGCCTGGCTTTTGCCAGAAGCACATGGCGCGTCCGCCAGCTGACTTTATGCAGAAAGAAGGCGCTTGCCCCGATTTTATCGAAGAGATTCCATTTTGATCCGGCCTCTGCGCATAAGCCTCTCCTTCAGTGCGCAGCCTTCCCCCGGGCACGTTCCCGTCCGTGCGGCCACAGGCGGGCTTTTTTGGAGCACCGTATGAACGACTACGAGTTTGAGATTTTGATCACGACAAGAAAATACATCACTGCGGAAGCGACCTGCATCGAAGAAGCCAAAGACAAGGTGTTGAAAGTTGTGCGTGATCGCATGGGCGACGACTTCCATAGCCTGGAAATCAACGAGCAGCCAAAAAAGCAATGAGCGATCTGTTTTTCAGAGCAATTAAGGCGCAGCGGCAGGCCAAACACCTGATGTCTCCAAAGACCAAGCGGTCTGGCAATCGCCAGTTTCACCGAGCGCTGACCGATGATCAGATCAGAATTGTTCTAAAACTATGGCATGGAGGCATGCGCAAGGTCGCGATCGCCGACGCCACGGCGCTCAACCAATCGACCGTATATAACGTCATCAATCGATACGAAATCACCGATGGCCAAGTCAAAAAAATAAAGCGAGATATCGAATGAGCATCGACAACGCAACGCCTGCAGAATGGGACGCCTTGCGCAATCCGCCAGAGCACTACACCCAGGGCAAAATCGAAGTGATCGAAGTGATACGCGACACGCTCGATAGTGACCAATTCAAAGCCTATTGCCAGGGCAACATCTTGAAGTATGTCATGCGTGCCAATCACCACCGCCAGCCTACCGTCGACCATCTGCGCAAAGCGCGTGATTACTTAAACTGGTGGATCGATGAGGAAGTGCAGTCGTGATCGTTACCGAAGCAAAGTTGACTGAGATCACTGGCTACACCAATGGCCAGATCAGGCACCGCCGGTTGCAAGCCTGGGAGAAAGGGGTTCACTATTGGGCTGATCCTGCAAACACGACTGTCTACGACTTGGAGGCAATAACGGCATGGCAGATAAAAGAGCGACCGGAGTCTATGAGCGAAGAGGCAAGTGCCAAATCAAATTCATGGACGGAAAGAAACGAATCACGGAAGTCCTCACGCTTAACTACACGCCGGCTAACATAGAAAAGGCCGCGCGAATCCGAGCGCGGCGCATCAAAGATTTACTCGAAAACCCGCACGACGGCAGGCCAGAAGGTCGCAGCCCTACCTTTGGCGAACTGGCACAAACGCGACTCGACATACTGGAGCGCGGCAAACCAAGTGCCAGGCGCAGTGTGAAAAGCCGACTGAACAATTACTGGATGCCTGAGTTTGCCGATTGGCCAATCACGCAGATCCGCTATGGCGACGTGCAAGAGATGATGCGCGGCATCTACCGAAAGCAGCTTTCAGCTAAAACGCTGCGCGAAATCCTGAACGACGGCGGCAGTGTCTTTGAGCTCGCAATCAGAAGTCGTTGGATCACAGAAAACCCATGCAGCCTGATCAGCAAAGAGATCAAGAGAGAAAAGCGCGAGATTGATCCATTCACTGCGGACGAGATGAAACAGCTGCTCGCAGCCCTACCAGAAAACCTGCGCATCTTTTACCTGATCCGCTACCACTGCGGCTTGCGACCTGGCGAAGTGATCGCGCTGCGCTGGTCTGATTACAAGGACGGTGTGTTTCATGTCCACAGAAACCGCGTATATGGTGTTGAGGGCACCACCAAAACAGATACCGAGCGCATGGTGCCCGTTCACCCTGCTGTGAAAAAAGCCCTGCTAGATGCACCCAGAGTGCTGCACAGCGACCACATTGTGAACAACCAGTTCGGCCAGCCGTTTATGAGTAGCAACAACACTGGCCGCGCGCTAGTGAGAGCGATGGAAAATACTGGGATTAGATATCGCGATCCATACAACGTGCGTCACTCATGCGCCTGCAGGATGCTTGAAGCCGGCATGAAGCCAGCCTACTGCGCCAAGATTTTAGGTCACTCAGTGCAGACCTTTTTGACGACTTACGCGCGATTTATCGACGCTGACGCGGACGCGGAACAGGCCGCCATCTGGGCCACGGTTGAGTAAAAAGTGTCCACGGAATGTCCACGCGACTGATCTGACAACAAAAATATCAATCAAATCAGTAAGTTGAATGGGGTGGACGATGGGGCTTGAACCCATACAGTATTGCTGCAGCTTACTGCAGCCTACTGCGGGGCCAATAAAATCAATGACTTACGGAGGTGCCCTGCTGTGTCTTGCTGTAAATTACTGTATTTAGCCGTAAAAGTGTCCACGGATTGTCCACGCTAGACCAACAAACTCAGCGTCGAAGACGACGCCAGCTGCTGCACTTCCACCCGCCCGTCTTTAGCCGTGTAGAGCGTGGGCTGGATCGTCTCAACAGCCTCACGCACGAGCTCGCCCTCGCCGCCAGTTCGCAGCACTTCCTGGCGTTGCACGGCTACCGTTTTCCAGGTAACTGGCGCCGGAGCGCTTGTCATTGAGACGTCCATTACTGCTGTTGCAGCCCTGCCGTAGCGCCGGCGGTGCCGTAAAAGATGTTGGGCAAACGACGCTGAGCCGCTGCAATGAACGTATCAACGCTTTCGGAAGTCGCTTCGGACATCAGCCTGGCAGATAGCTCTGGATCAAGCATGGCCTGCACCACTAACTCTTGGATGTCGTCTTCGCCTAGACCTAAAAAACTAAGTCGAGACGCCAGCGCTTGTGCCGGTTTCGTTTCGCTCAGTCCGCCAAAAGTGCGGCCAATCAACGCTGCAATGCTCAAGTTTTTCATCGTGTCACTGCCTGGCGCTTTTACACCTGGCGCAGTAGCTGCAGTTGAGCGCTGAATATCTGACAGGATTCTGTTGACCCTTCGCCGTTGCGCATCGCTAAGCCTGGCTAGTTTTTCTCGACCTGCTGGGCCGCGCAGTTGAGATGTTAATTTTGCAGGACTAAGCACGCCATCGCCGGTGACTAAATTAGGCGTCGCGACTTCACTACGCATTTGTATGTCTTGAAGCGTTTCCATTTGGTTAACTGGGCGACTGCGTTGCGCGTAAGTCGTTAGGTACTCTGCAAATCCTGGCGCTGCAGACTCTAATCTTTCATCAATCATGCCGATAATTTGGCCAAGCTGCTTTCTCGCCAACCTTTGATCTTGGCCGTCGCCCGACAATTTGCCCTGCGTTGCGCGAACAATCTCTTTACGCAGGCCGTATAAGTCTTCAGCGCTTATCGGTAATAAGTTGCCATCCGCATCTGCCGTAAGCGTTTCTAATTCTTTGATGTACACATCAATTGCTGAGCGCACTGTTTTTTGACTGCGCACGCCAGGCTTGTTCCTTACTGCAGTCATCGAATCAATGAGCTCATTACTGTTAATGACGTCAGCGCCATCAAATGCGTCTTCGAGCATTGGCAACGCAGCGGCGTCGCGCTTGCCCTTCGCAAACTCGACTGCGTCTGGATCTCTCGCCATTTGCGATAGCATTTCTGTGCGCGCTTGCTGCTGATCAATCGTGCGCTGGCCAATACGGTTTGCCGTATCTACGGCTCTAACAGGCGTTTCAAACGCCGCAAGGCCAGGATCGCGAGCAGCTTGCGCTGTCGTTGGTACGCTGCCTGGCACGCGAACGTCGGCGTTTGTTTGCAGGTTTTTTACGGCTCGATCTGGATCTGTAGCGACTGACCTAAGCAAGTTGCCCACTATTTTTTCTTGCTCGTTGTTGAGTAAAGGTTTTACAACATCTGCACCGGCGCCAACTAAATTCGCACCGCCAGGGATCAGAGCGCCAAACATACCGCCTTGTATAGCGCCTGACGTGCGATCTTCATTCTCTGACAACGCCCCTGCTACTGCGCCTTCGCCTGCCCCTATACCCATACCTCTTGCAAGTGTCGCAAGTCTTGCTGTGTTCGCGGCGGCAGCTGCACCACCAGTTGGCGCACCAACTCCAGGAATCGCAGTCAAAGCAGCTGTCGTGCCTAAAGCGCCTAGCGTCTGGCCAGTAAAAGCCCTCCCTGGATTATCAGCCTGATAATTTTGGATGCCTTGGTTTACAGCTGAAACCTCGTCCGCGTATGGGTTCCCAGACATTAAAGATCGGGCGAAGCCTGCGGCCTCATCGAACCCGCCCATCAGCGCGCCTTGTAAAACTTGCGTGCCAAAACCCGACTCGTCTGCACGAATGCGCAAGTCCTCTGGTGATATTTTTTCGGCTTGGTAATAAGCATCGATCACCGCTGCTGGTGCGTTTTGGTCACGCAGCTTTTGCAGGTTCCTTACATGGCGGTCTTTGGTTTCGTTTTTCATTAGCGCTCCAAGCCATACTGTTCGTAAAGGTCATCTGGCAGTCGAGTAAATGGATTTACAAAAACGTTCGCTGCATCAACACCCAGCCTTTCAGCTTCTTTGTTAAAGATAGTTTGCTGGCTTTCAACTTCAGTAATGTATGGCTTCAAATTTGCCATCGCGGCGGTTACTAGCAAATTGCGTTGCTCTGGACTAAGCAACTCGCCGTTTGCAGACTTTCTGAAAGCATTTGCAATAGCGACCGGCAATCCACCAGTGTTGGCTATCATGTCGAATTCGGACTCGCGCACGATTGAGCCTGGATCAAGCACCTTCATAAAGTTTGTCAGCAATGCAACGTCGCCATAGGCGCTATTAAGACCCGCGCTTTCTCTTACTTTTTCAAAAGCAAAAAAGGCGGCAGACGGCTCTTTGATTGCTTTCTGCCAAGACTCTCGTAGCGTCTTTCTGCGAGTTCCAAGTCTGTCTCTTTCTTCTTGTGTCGCTTTCTTTTGATCAATAACAATTCGTGCTTGCTGATCTGGCGTCATCGTCTTTGGAATAGTTTCCACCAATATCCGCGTACCTTTCTTGAAGACGAGTATGGAGCCGCCAGTGTCTTGCGTGTCGTACTCTTGGCTTGGGGTGTAATCGATCACCTTTGCGTTGCCACGATCACTTAGTTGATATCCGACCCTGTTGCCTAACTTATCAACGCCATATGTTGGAGTTGTGCTGAAACTTTCGCGGTTAAACGCGCGCGATACGACGTCGTCATAAGACGCTATTGGATTAGCTCTTGCGAGCTCAAGCTGCGCACGGCTCAAGCCAATCTGTTGTGCGGCTTCAGGCGTTAGATCGTTGAAGTAATTAATGGCCTGAACTTGCAAGGCTCTGTCTATTGCCGACGCCCTGTTCCGGTTTTGGTAATACTCTTCCTGCGGTGACAAACGTAACCCAAGCGATTCTTGCAGCGGTCTTACGATTCTGTTTTGCGCTATGTTAGTTACAGCGCCCATAAGCCCGCCGCGGCCACCAGGCTGACCATTATCAGTCCTAGGCGCTGGCGGCATCGGAGGCTGAACTGGGAAAAGCTCTTGGGCTAACCTTCTCTCTTCTTCAAAATCAACTTCTGCCATCAGAACAACCCTCTTTGTGCGTCATTGAAATAGCCAGTAGGCAGCTGAGTCGCTCGCTGACCTGACGAATAGTTACTTAGCCCTTGCTGCTGGAATGCTTGCATTTCGCGCATGCGCCTTGCTCGAGCGGCTTCTTGTGCATCAAGACGACCATCCAACGCCATTTGCAGGCGCATTTCTGCGTACTCTGCTGGATCTCTTATCGAATCACGCAGCGCATCTATCTGAGGCTGCACTGCGCCCATCAAATACTCGCCTGGGTTTCTAAACACTTCACCAGCTTGCTGCGCTCGTTGGTTGACTAATTCGCCTATTGACATCGCTTCAGCCGGTCTAACTACTGAACTAGGATCTAGTTCATTTGCTTGCTCGTCATCTTCGTCCATTTTATTGGCGACAGTTAAAAGCGCGTCAGGTAGTCCTGCTGCCGCTGATGCTGCAGCCATCATCTTGCTAAACATTACGAAATCCCCGCGTTAAACCCGCTGCCTTTGCTCGCGCTCGTCAGCGGATTAGGCAACAAGCCAGCACCACTTCTTAGCACGTCAAACATACGGAATGGATACTCTCTGGCCTCTGCAAATCTGCGGTAACGATCGTCAAGCAGCTGCTGTGCCGCAGCTTGCTGCTGACCGCCAACGCCTTGTAGCGCCGCCGCATCTGCGAACTGCGTACCGCGCAAGTCGCCGCCAAGGTTTGCCAGCTGAGCAGCTGCACCCTGGCGCATACCAGACGCCTGCATCCCGGCACGTTGATTAGCGAGCGCCGCTTGCAGGCTGGCGTCTGTGTTGAAGCGCTGAGCGTCAAAGCCTAGCTGCTGGTTCCGTATGGCCGCGTTTTGGTTAGCCAATGCTGCACGCATTTGCGCATCCTGGTTCGCCAGCTGTCCGCGCTGCCCTAGCTGAGCGGCCTGAATGTTTCCTTGCTGCGTCGCTTGTTGCGCTGCCAGGTTGTTTGCCGCGTTTAGCTGACCAGCGCGCATAAAGTTTGCGGCTGACGTGGTGTCTGCTGCCAAGCCGGCTCGCTGATTAGCCTGCTGACGAGCCAAGTCAGCCTGCAGGTTTTGCCCGCCAGCCGTTAGGCCGGCTTGCTGGTTAGCGAGCGCTGCCTGCTGACCAAATGACGCTGTCTGCATGCCGGCTTGCTGAGCTCGATTGAGATCCGCCTGCGCCTGCTGCTGCGCGTTCTGGAAGCCTTGCTGGCGCAGGTTGACTGCTGTGTCCGCTGCTCGTCGCGCGAAATTCCTGTTCGTTTCTGCTTCGACCAGCGCCTGGCGATCGCCGCCGAACGCGCCAGCCGATACGGCGCTTGCTGCATTTTGATTCTGCGTCATTTGCCGCGCTCGATCTAAGTCGCCGAGCGCCGCGTCAATAACGCCAGAGTCGTATTGGTTTTGATAAGGCGTTAAATCTGTCTGCGCCAAACTCTCAGCGCCTACTGTTTGACCCTGCACTTGTCGCGCTTGCAATGGGTTTAATCCGCCGATCTGCTGCGCACTCACGCCTTGCGCTTGAACCTGCTGGTTATTGATTGGAGCAAAGCCAAATCCGCTCTGCACGTTCGATGCGCCTACATTGCCAACTTGTCCTGGCGCAGTGATCGACCCAGCGGTTACTTGCGAGGGCTGAAAGCCTGTCTCTGCTCGCGTCGTTGCAATCGCATCGTTGATCTCGCCCTGGCCAACGCCAGCACGCGCAGTATCTGCGGCCATGTTCATGCCTTCTAGCTGCGCAGGCGCCAAGGGCGCAATCGTTGCGTAGTTGTATGGCGTATAAGGCGTTGCAGCAACACGTTGCCCTTGTCGGAACGTGTCGGTCAGCATGCCTTTGAGCTCTGGGTCGAATGTTTGCTCAGAGCTCTGCTTGTTTTTGCCTAAACTCATAGTCCTACCATCCCAATATCAAAGTTGCGGAAGTCTGGCCGTATGTCATCCATCACCGGCGAAGACTCTGAAATAAACGGCCCTGCTGCGGGCATTACTGCAGGCCGGTAACTGCCGCCGGCCATGTCCAAAATAGGCATCGACTGACGCGGTGCCTGGTAGTTATCAATCAATTCTTGCGCCGCTTTACGCTTTCGCTGACTGACTGATTGCCTATTCACGATCTCCATTGCTTCGGCCAAACCTGCAGGTACTGATCGCCCGCCGTACTGTCCGCCTTCGCCGCCAATGCCAACATCAAAAATCGGTATGCCATTGGACTGAGAGTTAACTGCCGGTTGCTGGGCGGCGACCGGAGCCTGTACTGGCGGCTCGCTGCCAGGCAAAGGAAACTGCTCGTAATACGCCATGTCAGGTTGCGTGATCTCAGTGCCAGACCCGTAAAAATCTTCTGGCAACGCAGGAGGCGCGGCCATTGCCTGCTCTGTGAGCGACGGGCCGCCGCCTTGCTGTAAATCGCCCATCAAGCCTGGGTTGATGCGTAACAATTCTTGCAGGCCGATATTGCTACCGCCGCCGCCGCTTCCATCTTTACTCATATCTGCTTGACCAATGTTGTGTGTGCTTCTTCCCAATTCATTTCTTTTAACGCCTTCGTCCAGCCTTTGCGCCCGCTCATGCTGAGCGCCGAGCACTTCAGGCTTTTGGCAAACGAAATCAAACTGGATTCCATATCTTTTATCTCAACCAAATCACCCGCCGCTAGGAAAACATGCAACGCTCTTAGGCGCGGGTACTGAACGATCTCAGTAACCAAGCAGCTTTTGCTTGCCGGCCAAAAAAACATGTCGCCAACGCTTATCGACTGCAGCACGTCTTCGTAGGTGTGCGTGCCGCCTGCTCGCGCTAGCGCCATCTCTAATAGCTCGCGGTATGGCCCAACGACGTCTTCTGCCGTATGCAAAACTGCCTCGCTCATAACGACGTCGCCGAAATGGTGCCGTCGTTCGCGACAGTGATACTGAATCGCGTGCCGTCAGGGCTCTGCAGAATCAGCCGCTCATTGCGCAACTCGACGTCCTGGTTCTTTTTGCGATTTAAGTTGTCAGCCTGCTCAATCAGGTTGTTGCGCTGGTTTTCCTGCACAAAATCATAATTACGCTGCGCCTCGGGCAAGATCATCGTCTGCTGCCCTCCCGTACATCGAGCCGCATGTTGCCTACTCGCCAGCTGCTAGGAGTATTGCCGGTGACTGTCATCTGCACCTGGCGCCCCTGAAATCGAACGCTCGTTGGCGCCGCCATGTCGAACGGGCCAAACGTACTCTCAGCTGCATTCGGATAAAAACGTGTCTTGAATGTGGCAGTCACGTCGCCCTGGGTTTTTTCGTCAGGGATCAACGACGTCGCAACCATCATCCGGTCGCCATTACCCAGCTGCAGCGGGCCGGTTTGCGCAAAGACGGTGCTGCCAGAGTCGTAGGCGTAGCCGACTTCGTGCTCATAGACATAGCCGTCAGCGCTTGTGTAATTAGGGAACACAAACGCACCCACATCGACGCCAGCCGTGCGCGCCAGGGTGCCAATCTGCCAATGGTTTTCCATGTAGTTATAAGAGACATAGCTGTCGTTTTCGCTTGATCCGCTGCTTGGGTAAAACCAAATGATCTCGCTGAAATTGCTGTTTTGTACCGCGTAAACCTTCGAGCGCTCGGTGACGTTTAAGTTTTCAAATATGAAGTCGCCGACACTGCTGCGCAGCGGCTGCACGCTTCCGTTGTAAACAAAGAAGCCGTTGTTGCCCATCCAATAAGCCGCACCGCCGGCAGTAGCGCAAGCGTTGGCGCTAATGACGCCACACGCCGTGCCGACTTGCTGGAAGCCGTATATAAATGGCGGGCCTTGGTATCTGGCAGTGTGCGCGTCGGTGTCCGTCAGCAAGAGCGTCTCGCCGCGCATGCGCTTGCCGGCCATCAAGTTGCCGTCTGTCGCCAGGGTAAAACTGCCTGCCTGGTTTGTTGCGGCGGGCGTCCAGACGTTGCTCTGCTCTTGATCAGAGAACGCGACCTTATTCCCTACGCCACCAGCGCCAAGCGCAAATACAAAACGCTCTGGGCTCACCACAATGGCGTTGTTATCGACAGGCGCATTGCTGAGCACAGCTGCCACTGCGGCGGTGCTGTTGGCCCACTGATAAATCTTGCCGTCGCTCGTAGCTGACGCGATGACATATTCGCCGAATGTGTCTAGCGACCAAGTCGTTGCCGGCGTGTATGCGCCGCTGTCTGGCCTGGGCGTGTTCCAAGTGCTGGCGCCCCACGTCAGACCGCCATAGCCTAGGTTCTGCACTGCGTCGGCGTTGCCGGTCGTAAAGGCAGCCGGCGTAATGTCTGTCAGAGCGTTGTCTTCGCCAACAAAGTAAAGGTTCGTGTGCGTGCCTGCGACCGTGCGCCGGTTGCGGCTGTTGTCGAGGTAGGCGATCAACGCGCGACAGACGCCAGACATGGCCGACGTTGTGCGAGCACGCCATCCGCCTACCGGCTGCAACGCACCCTCGTACCAGCGAACCAGGTTTGCGTCTGACCAGGTATTTGCCTGCTGCAAATCGGTGCCGTTCTTAACGACGCCTGGCGGCGGTGCTATGTTAAGAAAAGACACGATATTCACCCGTTTCAATCATGTCGCAGAGCTCGTCCGCTCGATAGCCAACCTGCTCCGCCCAACGGCTTGCGTTGAATTCAGTGCTGGCCCAAAAGTAATCGCCTGACTCCATCGCGGCCAATGCCTTCTTGAATCCAAGCAGTTTGGTCAGGCCAAGGTTAAATGCAATGTCGATCATTGCTTCGCGCCGCACACTATCGAGTTTGCTGTGCCAGGTAAACCGATCGGTGAGCTCTTGCTCCACGCGCTTGATGTCGTTTGCAAGCAGCATGTCGATCTCAGAGTCGCTCAGGCCAATACCGCCGCTCTCGTCAATGTTGCGACCGACGCCCACCGTTACCTTGCCGGCGCTGCATTTGTAGGCGTGACTTTTCACGCCCTCATGCCGTTTCAGCATTTTGATAAGTCGTTCACTCATTACTTGTCTGATCCTTACTAGAAGCACCAAAATAAAAACTGATGATCGAACTAACGATTCCGCCAAGGTAGCCAAGCACCAGGTTAATTACTGCGTCTGAATTCTGATTCGGCTCTTGGATCGTCACCATAAATATGTAGCTTCCAAAGAACAGCACGCACATCACTGCGATCAGCCTAGCTGTCCAATCGCCGCTAAAACGCTTTCGCGCGTCTTGCGCGTCTGCTGTCTGCAAGGCAAACACGTCCACGTCTAGCTTTTTCATTTGGACGGCAAAGTCGTTATCTGCGCGTTTGATTTCTGCCAACTGCTCTGGCGTTGCGTTTTGCACTGCTTGCTGCAAAGCCTTTGGCTCTGGATCACAATCGAGCGCCTTCGCGATCGCTGACGCTGCGGTGCCTGCCAACGGGCCACCGAGTGCTTGCGCAACTGTCGGTGCTAGGCTGCCGATAATTCCTTTGATTGCGTCAAACTTCATTCGTTTGTCCTATGTGCGTTATCGCGTCAGGTATGCCAACAAGAGGGCCAATGTCATCGGAAGTAAAAACAAAAGAACCGCTAACACTGCCCCCCACTGCCGAATCTCTTTCCAAAATTGTTTTTTTGCTGCCGCTTGTCTTGCAAGCTCTGCCTGTTTTTCTTTCCTCGCTGCTGCCATCGCGGCCATAGCCTCGCTGTACAGCTGCCCGTTTCCGCTAACGGTGAAGAGATCTTTGATCTCTTTCATCGTCTCTTGAATGTGTTTTTTTGCTAACGCCGCTTTGACGGCGTCTGCCTCTGACAGTTTTCCATCGTTGATTGATCGTTGAAGCTCAACCTCGGCACCTCCCAGGCTTGATAAATAGCCCGAAATACTCGAGATATCTGAAGTCGTTTCCGCAATTTGCTTGATTGCGCTTGTTGCGGCGTTGACGCCAGCGACGATTGCCGCAATCTCGCCGATCATGGCTTAGCCCATGTTCAATAAAATTGGCAACAAAACAGAGCCCAAAACGATTGCGTACAATCCAAAAATCAATCGCTCGAGTTTTTCAAAATTCTTTGCGCCGCTATCTAGCCGGCGCTCTATGTTTTGAAAGCGAACCAGGCACTCGCGTTCGTGCGCCTCGATCTCAGCCAGCGCCTTTTGAGCTAGCTCTTTCTGAGTTGTCGCCATTAGGCGGACTCTTCCTCGTCTTCTTCGACCGCATGCACCAGGTCATGCAAATCAGATGACCAAGCGTTTATGGTGCGTTCGCTTTCGATCATCTGAATCTGTAGCTGTTGCTGCTGATCCCGCAACATGCGAACGCGCTGCACAATGATTTGCGCCTCTGGCTGCAGGTCGCTGAAGTTAAAGTCGGTGTCGCCAATCGTAATCACTGCGTCTTCCATGCTCTATTCCTTATGCGTCAGGTTCGTATGCGTTTGCTGCGCTTATAGCAGCGTTAATTGCAGTCATGTCTTCGCTGCCCCAATCTTCCAAAGCCGTACCAGACGATAGGTATCCAGCACTACGCAGTACACGCTCTTGCTTTTCTTCATTGGTCAGATCATTGCCGTACTCATTATCAGCGTCTAACACACTTGTGATGACGTTAGCGCCATCCAGCATGGCTTGGTACATCTGAGCTTTTTCTTCGTCGGTTCTTACTTCAGACATGATGTCCTCCTATGCT
>Ga0070754_10001642_pt1 | contig 17576 bp, 23 predicted proteins | sample VirMetDEL_Sep_01_FD_75181 | JGI IMG/M metagenome (GOLD analysis project Ga0070754, IMG submission 75181) | Aqueous microbial communities from the Delaware River and Bay under freshwater to marine salinity gradient to study organic matter... | ecosystem: Environmental > Aquatic > Marine >... | reverse complement strand
AATAAACTTTACCTAATTTTAGGGTAATTTGAGGTTATGTTTTTTTATAGTTAGTAATCTTAATAAACTTTACCTAATTTTAGGAAGTTAGTTTTTTTTTAATTTTTTTTTATCTTTTTTTAATTTTTTACTCTGCCTCATCTTCCTTTACAGGTTCTCCCTTTTTAACTTTTGGTCGCTTTTGCTTTTGCTTTTGTAGTTCCTCGATAGTAGCATCTCTCCGTCCTACCCTTTCAGTTAGTTCTTGATTAAGTGCTTCCAGTTCCAAAATCTTTTCTTCCAGTTCCTTAATCTTTAGGGTTTGGTCTTCCTTAATAGTTCGGGAGCGAGTTGGTTTGTTTTTAATATACTCCTCATACTCGGGGTTAATCAGTTCCTTATTTTTTTCGGATTTCATCGCCTCCTCCAGTTGCTTAAATGCGTCCTCCTGTAGTGCCTTTGCGTCTTCGGCAGATACTCCCTTTTCAGTAATAATTCGTCCTACAGCAGTTCTAATGTGTTTTTTCCAGTCCTGTTGTCCCTTATACATTTCCTTACCTGCCTTTTGCCCGAGGTTATACTGCGAACTAATAGGGCAGGTGAAGTAATAACTGCGATTAACATTAGGGTTGTTGGTTTGGTGCGAAAGATACTTCGGGGGTGCTTTGTTGTCGGTCATCTTGCTTTTGATATATATACTACCCTTTTCTTTAAGCGAGTTTTTTTAAAAGTTTTACTTTACTTTTGTAGGTATAGTGGTGGTTCTTACCTAATAGATTGTTTGCCCTTTAAGTTAATTTTTTTTAATACCCAATTTTTATATAAAATAGTTTTCAATAAAAAATACTTAAAGAAATAATAAGTATATATATCAAAGGCAATATGGAAGATATAAGTAATAAGATATTTGATATTAAGGAAAAACTAACTGATAGTGATTTTAAAGAGATAATGGAAAAATTAAGTGAGTTTAGAAAAACACAAACTAATATGTATAAGATATGGGTGTTAGTTCCAGAAGTAAGTGCTTGTTATGAAGAGGACGCAGAACTTAATGTATCATTTCACAGAGAGAGTAAGTATGTAAAATTAACAATAGAGGAATATAATAATGTAAAAGATGGTGTAGAAGAAAATGGGAGTTATTCAATCTGTAGTTGTAGGTTAGATGACTGGATAGGAAATGATTATGTAAATGATGAACACGAAAAAGGTATATTAATTGAATATAATGACGACCAACATATTACATATAGAAGATGTAGTGTAAATATAATAAAAATAGAAAGTGTATAATTATTTTTTCCACACATAAATAAACTCACCATAAGATTTACCACTACCAGTTCGCTGGGATTTCTTCAACTTAATTTTTTCATCATAACTACCTATATATTTTTTAACCTCATTATAAATCTCTTTAGGTATATTTAAAGCATAGTATTTTCCTTTAGGTAGGTTATTATATGTTTTTTCTATAACTGGTTTTAGGAACTCTTCATTAAAGTTTTCATATTCGGGCATATTCTCATATTTTTCCTTATCGGCATAAGGAGGTGATGTAAAAACAAAGTCATAATTCATATTTCCGTAATTTTGATTTTCTGCTTTACCAATAATAATTTTAGTTTTACTTTTATGTGGATAAGTTTTAATAATATCGTGATAAGGTTTATTAAGTGCTTTATTAGTATCAATACCTATATAATCAATATCGGCAGACATAGCACCTAATAAGCGACCACCCCACCCCGCACTAAAATCCAATACTTTAGTAGCACCATATCTTTCATATAAATACTTCGCAATATTAGGTTTAAATTGATTAACTGAACCATACATCATTTGAAGAGTGCCTCTTAACAAACTGGGGTTATTTCGTGCTTCACTTTCACTAACTTTATTAAGTTTCATAGTGTTCGCAATAATCTTTTTTCTTTCCTCTGGATTTTCCCAGGCGGATTTATGCGACCATTTCCCAGTTTTAGTTTTAATTCGATATGGATACATAAAATAATCAGTTGCTTTATTTCCTACATTACTCTGCTTATATCCTTTAATTTTCTGTAATTCCTCGTAGTCCTTTTTAGCATCTTCTAAAGTAATATCTTTTGAAGGAAAACTCATTCTTTACTATTAGAAAACATTTTCTTATTATCTTCAATTATTTTTTTATACCTTACTGAATATTTATCCCAATAGGGAGTTCCATAACAATTAGAGTGCCTTGACTTTAAATGAGTAAGCATATAGTTCTTGCTTAACTTTTTTAAACAAATAGGACATTCTATTTTACTATTTACATAACCAGTATCTAAAGGCATTTTCTTTAATATAATGGAATATTTTATACTGAATGTTGTTGCGGACTTGCTGGTTCTAATTTAAGTTCCTCTGTTGTTAGAGGCATTCTTTTACATTTAAATAACCCAAAACAACAATTAATATCTTCACATCTACTTTTCCTCATAGAAGCAAAAATTAAACTTATCAAACCTCCTACAGAAGCAATAAGTCCTAATATAAAACTCTCACTAAATCCTGTTTGATTATCCATATACTATTTAACAATATAAAAATGAGTTAAAAGTGAATGGTTTTTGTGTAAGATTAGCACCAATAGTTCCTATTCGCATTTCGGGACTGAAAGCAATAGTATCCATACCAGTAATAGGTATTGCTTTAACTGCCTGTTTATCAAAACTGCGACCCTTTCCTTGATGTATTCTTTTATTAGAAAGTTCATTAACTTCCTTACAAGGTAGAGATATTTGATATTGTGGGTTAATACCCATTTGCTTTAAAGGGGTCATATAACCTGTAGGTGCTTTAAAAAGTTTGCTGGAGGGTGCTGTAGCATTAGGTCGTTTTTGCTTACTGCCCCAATCTTCACCTTTAATTGAAGGTGTGTAAGAAGAAGAACTCGCTGGACTTCCTGATAGTTTATGGAATGATTTTATGCTGTGATTTACAACTGGTTCCGTCATTTTTAATATAACTAAATAAAATATTTTTAAGATATACTTTATTTATTTATATAGTTTCATTAAATCTTCTATTAATTTTTTTAATTCTTTAAGTTCCTTTTCTACTTTATCTAAAGAGGTATTCATTTACTACTACCTCAACAAAAAAATCTACAATTGGGTCATTTAGAAAAGCACCGCAATATTCTTACCTACTCCAGCACGAACTTGAGCAGTTGTTTCCAGCACAACAAAGGCACTTACTACACCTGTATCTTGAGTGCCTGTTTGGGCAGCATCGGCAGGTGGTATAACTTGCCCCGAAACATTCCAGGTCATCATAGTATTAATACCTCGTGAGTTGAAACCTGATTGAACACCACATCCAAAGCGAGTTGGGTGGTTAAGGATTTGATTAACACAGAACTTACCATCATTAAAAGATTGTTTAGAACCGCAGTATGTGCCTTCAGCATCAAGACCTACTTTATCGGGGACATAGTTAAGGTCGCACAGGGCATCAGTAAGAGTTGCTCTGTATTGAGGCATTTGAACATTATTGACTGACCAGTTGTATCGGAGGTCGCCATCTAACAGACCACTACCTGCGACACCACCGATAGAGTTATAGGAGCGAAAGCGAAAATGACCTGCTGTAAAAGTAGAAGCACCCACTCCAGCATTAACCAGTTGGAGAGCATTAGTGCCTACAGATTGGTAGTTAGAATCACGATAGGTTCCCATCATTTTATCAATAGAACCTGATGAAAGTGAGAAGCGAGGGACTGAAGTGCCTGAAGTAATGTTGTCGAGAGAGAATGTGTAATATTCTTTGTAGTTAAGTGGGAGGTAGTCATCGGCAGCAAGACGAGAACGCAACATTTCATTATAAATTGGGTTGAGAGATACACTATCAATTGTAAAGAAGATGTTGCTAATAGAGTAGTTCATAGCACGGGCAGCAGCGAGGGCATCGGCAGGAGTATCAGGTGCTAAAACAGCACTAAATGGTTCTCCCATATTAAGAGTAGCGATTTTAGGGACTAACACAGAGTTAGGGGCGAGAGTGATGCGAACCTGTATTTGACCCCATACATCGGTTGATAGGAAGCGAGTGCTGTTTTCATTGAGGAACCCACACCAATCTTGAACAACTAAACTTTCATCACCTTCAGCAGCATCAGCAGAGTTAATGTTTGCGTGAGCAACAGAAGCACCTACAGAAGCAGAGCGACCTAAAGAACCTTCTGAAAGTTTCTTAAGTTTATAAATAGTGTTCCATTCTTGACAACCTTGCTCAATAGCAACTCCATTAAGATTAACTTCTACTCGTTGAATGAGTGCTTGTGCTGCGTCATCAGGTAGTTTAGCATAACAGGTTGTCGGTCCCGCACCTGCTGTAGTAGTAGAGAGTGATGTATCATAGTGAAGGCGAAATGACTTCATATCTAAACAAGCACCTTCAGGAAGATTTACAGTGATAATGCGACCAGCAGAGGCAGTTTCAGCAGACACTGTCTCAAGACGAAATCTATTACGACTATACTGGCTCATAGAATCGACCATATATCTAACATTTTCGGGGAGGAACTTGCCCTCCATATCCTGGATTTCTTCATAACTCAAAGCACCTTTATCCGCCATATTTTACTATATCCTAATAAAATAATTTTCATAAAACCTTTATTTTAATTGAGGGTTAGGTTGGGGTATTGCTTTAGGAGATTATCTAACTTCAATCTTTTTTCATCAGGGGGTAGTTCATCAGTAAGCACCTCCCACCTGAAGGACATTTTAAAACTTAAGTTTCCAGCATCCGCCTGACCTTCGGCAACCTCTTCAATTAATCTACCCTTATCATCTGTGATAGTAAAATATACCTGTGAGAGTTGTGTTTGCTGGAGGAACATACTAAATAAACTATTAGGGTCTTCAAATGAGATAAACTCAAAGGTAGGGTCAAAGAAGGCACGACTTAAAGGTATTCTTGCGAATATTTGTGTTGGAGTAAGTCCTTGCTGATTAGGGAGGTCTTTTTCAAATCCGTATGTTTTATAGTTGCCTGAATGTAAGTTAGTGCGAATATAAATTGCCTCTAATGTATTTAAGGCACATACAAAGGGACTTACTTGAGATACTGCTGGTGCTACTGCTCCACCTAAAGGATTACCACTAAAGACATCTAAAGGATTAGCACCGAACCCATCTCGGGTTGGAAAACCTCCTAAAAGTTCAGCACTATCATTAAAGAACCCATTAGGTGTAATAGTTGTTGAAAATGCTGGAAGTTCTGAAAGTTTCTTAACCTGAAAAGAAACAAACCCCGAACCTGCTGGAAGACCTGCTGGAATTGTTATAGTGTATTTTCGGGTATATTGAGAGTATGCTATAGTTGAAGCAGCAAGTAATGGAATAGCAGTAATACCATTAATAATAGCATCACCTAAACTTGCTGGAGGAACTGCTCCTGTAGGTGCTGTAGGAGCAAAACTATCATAAGTCCCTTGCTGAATAATAATAGGAGTATATTGAACAGCAGGTAATACAGTGGGGTTGTAAAAATAGAATACATTATTGCTGGGATTAACATTATACCAATTTCTTCTCATCTCAAAGGAAGTTAAAGTCAGTTTCATCTGTTCTTTAGGAGCAACAGCAAAGGCAGATGGAGGAAAGTTAATTTTACTGATTTGTCCATTACCTACACTATTTATCTCACTATCGATAAATACATTTCGTGCGAACTTAACAATCATTTTTATAATATATAAACATTTTATTCTGGGTCAATAACTTTAACAGATTGTAGGATATAATCTTCGGGTGCTTTAGGTTCTTCGTGTTTTAGTTTCCCTTCTTTCATTTCTGCTACAATTCTATCCTTTTCTTCTTCACTTAATCTAATCATAGTTTCAATTAACTCTTCTGGAAGCATAGGATACTGCTTACTAATAAAATCTTTTTGTGCTATTTCAAAATCAGTCAGTTTTCTAATTTCCTTCACTTCACTTAAATCCACCATATTTATAATAAGTGTAGAAAATAATTTTTCTTAATTTACAATAAAAGTATCAAGATTTTTGCGGAACATACTGGGGTGCTGGGACTTCTTATTAAAATCTAAAAAGAGGAAGTCAAACTTACTATCTTTAGTTGCCTGATGATGTATTTTCATAAAATCTTCCTTACTAACCTCTCCTCCACATTCTTCTGCTATTTCCTCTAACTCTTTATCGCTTTTTGTTCTACCTACTGCTAAAGAGGTTGTATTTCCTCTTATACACTTACTAATACCTCCTGAAGAACACTTAAAAGATTGAAGAAGGAAGTATAAACTACAACCTATAGCACCTCCTGTATTAAGTTGCCCTAAATGTCTGTGATAAATAGTAAGTGAGTTTAATTTACGAATACCTTTAGTAAAAATCTGCGAACCGAGGCAGTCATCAAACATTACAGCAATACAAGGTTTTCTTCCACCCCAGCGGTGAGTAGGTGGTTCAAATGACCCATTTTTATAAAACATCATAAGTAAGTCATCGGGCATAGCAAAAGGGTCATCTTTATTCAGTAATTTCATAAGTTCCTTATATCTTTTTTTCTTTTCAAGGTATTCTTCGAGTTCATCTCTTTCTTTTTCAATACTCTCTTTTATTTTATCAATTACTTCCACATCATCGGGGTTTTCATAAATATCATCAGGGTCTATATTTAACCTACTTAAAAGAGAGGCATTACTTTTAATTGAGGGACTAACACATATAATTCTATCATAAGGCATTTTTTCAATTAAATTAATTGTGAAGGTAGTTTTACCCTGTCCTCTCGGTGCTACTACCAGACAATTTTGGTGTGCTTTAGGTAGTGGGTCGGGAGTATCATAAGCAAAGGGACTTCCGTCGGGGACTTTAATATCTAATCCTTTTACTTTAACTTCTTTCATTTATATTATTATATGTTAATATTTTTAACTGGAGTGATACTTCTGTGCTAATTTAACAGCATCATCTACAGAATACCTTAAAACACCTTTTCCTGAAGTAGCACCTTCTTCACTAAATAGGTCGCCTTCCCTTTCAGTAAAGTTTAAGTAAGTATTTAAATCAACTCCTAAAGCATTTGCCTGTTCTATATCCTGTTTTAACACCTGTTCCTCTTTATACCTTCCAGTTAATTTTTGTAGATACTGAATTGCTTTAGGTGCGGGTTGATATTCTAATTTTTGTTGTTTTTTAGGCATACCTAATTTTTCCCTAATTAAATCTCTTGCTCCAGCAGGAAGCATAGGGTCTATACTCATTACATCAGTCATTAAACTCGGCATATCAATTAAAGCAAACATAGGATTAATATTATACAAAGCAGGTGATAAAGCAGTATTAATTTTAAGGTTCTCCGCATAATTTTCGGCAGTTCTATAGGCAGTTTCCCCTTTTGTTTTGTATTCAGGTGTAAGAGCATAAGGCATAATAAGTCCCCCCACACCACCTACTAATTGCCTACCTACTGCCTCACCTTGACTACCTAACATACCAGCAGTATTACGAAGTGTGTTAGTTCTTACACTTTTTATTTTACCTTCACTTAAAGTTAAAGGTTCTATAAATTGTTTTGATAAATCGTGTTGATTTACCCACCCTCCTTCTAATCCTAAAGAAGAGTTAATTATATTTTTTTTAATATGTTTTGGAGTGCCTTTTGTTTTTTCATATAGGTTTCGGGGTAGAGATACTGGGTCGAATAAAGTAGTATGTGTTGTTATATCAGTTCCTTCCTTAACAGGTCGGTTTGCGAGAGGGTTTCTTGCTGGATTAAAAGATACTGATTTAGCACCGAGAACTTCTGCTGTATGGTCTGCCTGTCCTCCACCTAAAGAATGACCTGTTAAATTAATATCACTTTCTTTAATTTTAAAATATTTAGCAACATCTTTTCCTAATTGAACTGCCTTTTTATATCGGTCTGTTGTGTGTTCCTTTCCACCTAAAGTATGTAAATTAACTCCCCAGTCAGTAGCATTTTTAACTCTGTTTTTTCCAGTTCTAATAACACTCTCAAGATTTGCTTTAGGGTCTAAAAAGTCAGCATCACTACCTCTAAAAGCAATATACACTTTGTTAGTTTTTGGATTAAAATAGGTTGTATGATTATTATTAGTAAAACCACCTTTTTCAACTACCTTAAAATCTGCTAATTCAGGAACTAATTTTGAACCATCTTTAAGTAGTTGTTTTGTTGCTTCCTTTCCTTTATATGCTGTTTCATAAGCACCTTGAGATAGGTGTGAGTTAATAACTTCTTCGGGTGTATGTTCTATTACTTCACTACCTACTTCAATATTATTAGCATACTCACTTAATTTATCTTTTGCTTTATTAAATAAGTATGTGGTAGGAACATCGGGAGTAGCAGTTTGTTTATTATAATTAAATAAATGGTCTTCTTTTAATATACGAGATTTAGTTTGTGTATAGCGAGGATAAGATGAACTACTTAAAGGTTCTTCATACCCAAACCTTAATCCTTTACACCTTTCGGGATACTTTAAACAATACATTCTTTAATATATTGAAAGATTTTTTAAGGTCGCATTTCTCTGCTGGGGTCGTATGCTTCTCTACTACCTCCTCTATCATAACCTCCTGCTGCCCAACCTGGAGCATTAGGATTAACTCTACCTGAACCTGACCCTCTATTTCCACCTGTTTCTACCTCTAACATAGGCGGTCTTCGCACTGGTGGTCTATATTCTGCTTCAGGTGGGACATATTCAGGTGGGACATAACCTTCTTCTGCTGGTAGGTCTTCCATACCTCTTAAAGGTTCTCTTTCTGAATAAGGTTGTGCTACATATCGGGGTGCTTCTCTACCTACAATTTCTTCTCTAACAGCATAAGGTCGCATTTGTTCATCAACAGCAACTTCTACCTCTTGTCTAATATCACCTCTTAATTGTCTTACATTTTCTTCTAACTGCCGAGCATCAATAATACCTCTTTCATAAAGAGCAACTTGTTGCTGAATATTTTGTCCTATAATTTCTTCTTCTGCTACAGCACTTAAAGGCGGACTATCAAAAGTTCTTTCAGTTCCACTCCAACTTGAAGCATCACCATCATCAGGAGCAGGTCTAATTACTTGCTCATCACCTTTATCTAAATTAACTGCCCTAATGCCTGAAGGTGTTTTTACTTTAGATTCTAAAATAATTCTTTCAATATCATCTAAAGGATACTTGACTAAATTACTGCGACCAAAGGCACTTCTATTAAGTGGATTACTGATAAAAGCACTTGCTCTTTTAATATCTCCCATAGTTCGCATACCAGTTCGCAGTTTTTGTGAAGGTGTTAATACACAGCAATCACTTCTGACTTTTTCATCAAATCTATCAAGATAATTCATTTTATATTATAAGAATATTTTTTTATTTCCTTATATTAAAAAGATGACTTCACTAACAGATGATGCTTATGTAGGAACTTTACATTATAAAGTTTTAGACCCTCCTGTTGCTGGTGCTAATCAGAACCTTAATGAAACCTGCTTAAATGGTTCAACAACTACTACTGATATATTTATAGATAATCCTACTTCAGGTAGATTATGGTTAAGTCAAGGTGTATCAGGTGGTGTTTATTTTGTTGATGACCATATTAATATTGTAGGTCAAACTTTCGATAAGAATATTAAAATAGGGACTTCAGTAGGAAATAATGTTGCTGTAAGAACTATCGACCAGGGAGTTAATGTAGGTAGAGCAAGTGGAAGTTATTGTGTAAATCTGGGTGAGAATATTGCTGGAACTCAACAAGGAGAGTATTGTGTGAGTTTAGGTTATGAAGCAGCACAAACAGACCAGGCAGGTGGTTCGGTTGCGATTGGTTATAATGCTGGTAATGATACTCAAGGCAACGGAGGCACTGGAGAGTGTGTTGCTATAGGTGGTTTAGCAGGTCAAAGAAATCAAGGCACTCATTCAGTAGCAATAGGTCAAGGGGCAGGAACTCGGGGTCAGGGTGCTGAAAATGTTGCTATAGGTTATAGAGCAGGAAATGACCGCCAACAACAGGCATCTATTGCGATAGGCACTGGAGCAGGTGCTTCACGACAGGGTGTTAATTCAATAGCAATAGGTTATGATTGTTGTCCCGATACACAAGGCGACGATTGTATTGGTATAGGTTCTATTGGTAATGGACAACCTGCGGGAAGTGTTGTATTAAGTGCTGGTGGAATTGTTTTAACACCTGCTAATGTTGGATTTTATGTAAAACCTATAAGAGGAGATACTAACCCTGCTGGAGGTGTTGCTAATTCTTTATGGTGGAACTCAGGAACAAGTGAAATTTGCTATCACATACCCTAAAATAAAAATCTTAAGTTATTATAAAAATGGAAAAAGAACCAGCACCCGCTCCCGCTCCCGCTCCCGCAACTCCTTTAAGAACTACCTTTTGTCTTCATAACCTCCCGACATCTCCTATAGGATTAGTTGTAGGAGATATATGGAATAATAGAGGTGTTCTAAATATTGTTTCATAAAATTAAAAATATTTCATTATATTAAAAAGATGACTTCTTTAACTGATGATGCTTATGTAGGAACTCTTCATTATAAAGTATTAGACCCTCCAGTATCAGTTGCTACAGATGATTTACAAACAACCTGCGATGAGGGGAATACAACAACTACAGAAATAGTATGTGCTGGTTTAACTGCTACTGATACTGATATAGTTGCTAATACAGGTAATATTACTGCTGACGGGGACATAACTGCTACTAATGGAGATATTAAAGCACAAAACGGAAATATTGAGGCAGTTGTTGGTAATATCACTTTAGATAGTGGAGATATAACTGCGACTGTAGGGCAAATAACTGCTGGTGGTAATATGACCTGTAATAACCTTATTGCTCTTGCTGGTTTAGTGTCTGCTCAAACAGGAGTGGTTGCTAATACAGGAGATATAACAGCAACTACAGGAGATATAACTGCTGGTAATAATATAACTTTAGGTGGTGATTTTAAACAAAATGGAACAGGTGATTTTGAAACTGCTTCAGGTAGTAATCAATTAAACGGAAGAGTCGATTTTCAAGCAGGTTTTGATGTGCCTTTAACTAATGGTGTAGGAACTCAAATAAGTCAAAATTATATTAAAAACAATATGACTTTTGAAGGTCAAGTTAAGTTTTTAGGTCAAATTAATGGGACTATATCAATTCCCGAGTTCTGCCCTGTATTTCCTGACCCTTCCTATAAAACATATACTCTAATTGATAATACACCTCCTAATAATCAATATGCCCTATCTCTACTTGCTACAGGTGATGCGGGTAGTTGTATGTTTGATTTACATACCTCACACGGAAACTTAAGACAAAATTATTCTTTTATAGTTGAAAGTTTTTGTGCTGATGATAAAGGCATTACACCAGTCCCTTATGTTCAAAATTATGCTATATATCCTCCTAATAATGGAACATCTAATACTGACTGCTGTATTCAAATAAACTATACTGACTATGCCCCAGCACTAACTCAAGTTATAAGAATTGATGTAAGAATATTTTATAACCCCAGTCCCCCTTAAAGATTTTACCGATTTTTTTTTCTATGTATATCTTAAAATGACTGACCCGACTGAACCCACTGAACCGACACAACCTAAAAAAGTTAAAAAGCAACGAACTCCCGAACAATTAGAGGTTCTTGCTAAAGCGAGGGAAAAGGCACTACAAATTAGAAAAGAGAATGCCGAACTCCGCAGAGCAGAGAAAGAGATGGAGAAGGAGCAAAAGCAAAAGATAATGAAAGAAAGAAAGGCGAAGGTAGAGCGATATAAAAACCCTGAACCTGAACCACCAGTAGAGGTAGAGGAATACAAACCTAAACCTAAACCGAAACCAAAAAAAGAAAAAAAGGTTGTTGTAATTGAAGAAAGTGAAAGTAGTGATAGTGAAGTAGAGGAGGTAGTTATAAAGAAGAAGAAAAGAAGTGTTAAACCACAACCACAACCACAGGCAAATATTCCAACTGATGCTGATATACAGAGAATTATTCATCAAAAGAAAGGTCGTGATAATTATAACCGACTTTATAACTCACTTTTCGGAAGTCATAGATAAAAATATTTTACTAACTTAAAGAAATGACCCAAAAGGAAGAGTATAATAAAAGACATAATCAACATAAAGATAAATCTAATAGTAAGGCAGATATAGTTAAAAAATCTAAAGTGCCTAAAAAAGTATTAGATGAGGTATATGATAGAGGTTTAGCAGCACATAAAGGTAATCCCGCCTCTGTGAGATTAAAAGGTAGTTATAAAAAAGACCCCAAAGCACCTTTAAGTAAAAAACTATCAGCACAGCAATGGGGTATGGCGAGGGTGTATTCATTTGTAAATAAACTTGAAGGTAAGCGAAAACTAAATCACGATAAAGACCTCGTCAAAGATATACCTAAATACAGAAATAAAAATATTAATACATTATAGTAAAGATGTGGTTGTTAGGAATTAAAAAATCACCTAAACCCGATAAGAAGTTAGAGGCGACCTTTTGTATGTGTGAAAAAAAGAATGCCTGTAAAGGAACTAATCATAAGGTAGTTCATTTCGGTTCTAAAGGTAGTAAAACATTTTTAGACCATAATGATGAAAAAATAAAAGACAATTATATAGCAAGGCATAAGGTAAATGAGGATTGGAATAAACCTACAACTGCTGGTGCTTTATCACGATTTATTCTGTGGAATAAGAAAACCTTAATAGCAAGTATCGCAGATTTTAAAAAGAGGTTTGGACTTTAGTTAAGTCCTCTACAGGAATAAAAGCATAAGTTTTTCTTTCATCAACTCCTCTATCTCTTCTACCAGCAAATCTTACTTTATATTCATAATCTTTTTTGTGCTTAAAATAATATAGTCCATCTTCAAAGTTAAAGCAGAATATAAAAGTTTTATCGGGGTGTTCATTAGCACAATATATCTTATTTATATTCATCATAGTATCGGGATATGTATTATGATTACATCTTCTACTCTTAAGTTCTACTGAAGTTTTTTCACTATTAAAATCGAATAGAGCATACCTTTCTTTAGAAGGTGTTAAATCTTCACCAAACTCCTTTTTGATAATATTAAATAATCTTTCCTCCTGAAGTTTTCCAAAATTGTAATCAGTCATTTTATAATAACTATAGAAAATATTTTTTATAAAATGGACTTAAAAAAATAAAATCTTATATATAATATAGAAATGTCTGCTGAAGTAAAAAGATATGCTAAACCTGAAGGGTTCAAGGGTCGGGGTAAAGGCAACACTAACTATAAGAAAAATAAGTGGGATATTACACTCTTCGATAAAGAAACTAATACTATGAAGTCAGGTAAGTATAGCACCATAAGGGAATTAAATGAAGGTATGAACTTAAAACTAACTGCTGATATAGTATGGCGACTAACTACAGGTGCGAGAGTTGATACTACCCAGCGAAATAAAGGTAATTCCTTTTTAAGTAGGTATGGGCATATTAAACTCACTAAAATTAATGAAGAAAAAATCGCTTAAAGGGCAAAAATTATCTTAAGAAAAATAAAAACCCCAGGACAAAAAATAATTTTTATAAAACTTTGAAAAATATACTTAAGGATTTTAGTTTTTATGTTTTTCAAGAAAAAAAAAATATGTATTATATAATAATGGAAGAGGAAAGAAAACTTTTGCTTAAAAACTATTTTGACTTCACCTCAATCAGAGCAGTTAGGGATGAGATGGGGTTGGATACTACAGCAGAAACCTGGGAAGCACTATGGCAAACCTATAGGGGACTGACTACACCTAAAGAAAAAAGAAAAAGAAGAAGAAAGATAAAAATAGCAACAGCAGAACAAAGACGCAAACTACAAAAGAAAAGGGATAAGAAAAAAAGGGAGAAGGCATTTACTACTATTAAAAATTACTTTAGTAGATACTTACAACGGAGAAGAACCCGAGTAAGAACACAAAGTTCCCTCGAAGGTGCTGTAAGGCAGAGAACTATTACTCCCGAAAGAACAATACCTTTTACAAATAATAATATAGTGCCTTTGAGTAATTATGTAATGACTAATATATCCTATCCTTTAGCACCTCAACATATTTTAGTAAGTTTTAGATTTTTCGTAATCTTTGATGATGGGACTATAATGTATCAAAACCGCAGAATATTTGAGGCAAACTATACAAGAGGCAACAGACAAGAGTTTATAGCAAGATTAAGAAATGCTATTAATGAGAACCTCGGTATAGGGTTCGGTAATACAAAAGGGTATGACGCATTTGTAATTAGTATAAGATTAGTTATTACAAACAGAGATGACCTTATAGGAGGTTGTGCTGGTAGGAATTGTAAAGATGGTAAGCAAGTTAAAATAGGTGGTAAAAATAATTACTGGAAAACTTTTAACCCTAAAGGTGATGAAAAAAGTAATAACTGCCTATTTAAATGTTTAGGTTTAGATACTAAAACAATAAATAAACTTCGAGATGATTTACAATTAGGTAAAGGCACTAAAATTAAAATTGATAAAATACCCGAAATATGCGACTACCTCGGGGTAGGTATAAGAGTATATGATGGTATGAAAAGGGAACTACTTTACTATGGGCATAAATACGAAAATGAGTATGAGTTAGTATTACTACAAGAACACTACTTACTTATAACTGATAAACTAAATAAATGCGAGGACTGCGGAAAACTTTGGTTAAAACAGCATACCTGTAATACAAAAAGAAAGCAGTTTTGGGCATTTAAGAATGGTGATAAAGTAGTAAAACCATCAACTAAAAAAGTAAGAACTGAACCTATAGATTACTCACAAATAATATATTATGATTTTGAAACCTTTACACCTAATAACCAGTTTGAGGTATATGCTGCTGGGTATTATGACCCTATTACACAACAAGCAGAAAGGTTTTATGGTAAAGAAAGTTTAACTGACTTTGTTAAATATATGAGTAAGCAAGAGGGTAAAATATTTATAGCACACAACGGAGCAAGATTTGACTGCTACTTTTTAGTTAATGAGATGCTTAAACAAAATATACCAGTAAAGGATATAATTTTAAATAATGGTGCTATAATGACTTATAAGTTTGGTAATGAGAATAAGTTATTAGATAGTTGCTGTTTTATCAGTAGTAAGTTAGGAGATGCTGGTAAAAGTTTTAAAATACCTCAACAATACTGGAAAAGTGAGTTTAACCATAAAAGGATACAAAACTGGAATGATACTATAAGATATAAAAAGGAGGTTGTAAAGTATTTGGATTTAGATATATACTGCTTAAAATATGTATGGGAAGCATTTAGTGATAAAATATTTAATAACTTTCAAATACACACTACCGATTTTATTACGACCTCATCAATGACTTATGCCCTTTGGACTAACTGGAATCAATCAGTTATTTATATACCCAGCGAGGACGAACTCGAGTTTATACAAAGAAGCACCTATGGGGCAAATGTTTATCCAGTAAAGAAACACTTTAAAAGTAAGGAATATAATGAAATTATAAAAGGCACTAAAAAATACGATGACTTAACTGACTACCTTATGATTATGGATGTTGTTAGTTTATACCCTACAAGTATGCTAAATGAATATCCTACTGGTAAAGCAAGTTGGGTTGCTGATATACAACCTAATAAAATGGGTATTTATGAAATTGATTTTAAACCACCTAAAGATATTTTATTTTCGCAACTACCTCGTAAAGTAAATGGTGGTATAATACACTCATTAGAAAATGGAACTGGGGTTTATAACAGCATAGATATAGCAAGGGCAATAGATGCTGGTTATGAAATAACTAAAGTTCATAAAGGGTTGGTTTGGGAAAGTAAGGAGGAGGTATTTGGTGAGTATATTAGAGATGTATTTAAAATGAAATGTAAGGCAAAGGAGGATGATGATGATGTAATGTATGCTATAAGTAAATTACTACTTAATGGACTTTATGGTAAAACTTTACAGCGACCTATTTTTCAAAAAACCGAAATTATTAATAACCATAAAGATGCTGTAAGTTTTCTTAATAAGCACGAAAGTATAAATGATATTGAATTACTAACTGATGATTATGTTTTATATAGTGGGGAGTTAGAACCTGATGATAAGGAGGACGCAATAACTAAACCTACCCAGTTAGGCAGTTTTGTTTTAGGATACTCCCGAACTATAATGTATGATATTATAAAATGTATCGACCCTACACTAAAATCACCTTGCTTTTATTATACCGATACTGACTGCCTACACATACATCAAAAGGATATGCCTAAAGTTGAACACCTATTAGGAGATGAGTTAGGTTTAATGAATAGCGACCTGAAAAATGAGGGCAGAATTATTGAGGGTATATATTTAGCACCAAAACAATATTCAGTTTGCTATATAGGTAATGATAATAAAGTAGTAGGTAAGTATAAATGTAAAGGTATAGACCGCAAATATTTAAAAGAGGGTATGTATAAAAAAGCGGTTTATAAGGGGGAGGGAACTGATGTAAAAATGACTGACCGATTTAAAAAAATACACTATAAAAGAAATAATAATCAGCAAGATTACTCACAATTTTCGGTTCATCTGGAGGATATTAACAGAACCTTTCATAAAACTAAATGGGAGGGCAGAACATTTTTAGGTAATAACTCCTTCCCTTTAGGACACCCTACACCACTAAAGGCAGTATTATCACAAACTGGAATACCTCCCGAAATAGCAAACTTAATTATAGAAAAAATAAAATAACTTAAGGGTAAGGTTAGTATATATATCAAACAAAGCAAACTTACCTTAAAATGTATTACATCAACAATATTCACATTACTCAATTTGAGAAGTGGGACAATATTAAAGAGTATAAACAAATTAAAAAGAACCTCAAAACAAAGGAGGACGCAATTAAATTATTACACCATATTAAAATGACTACCCCTGTATTTGGGGAGTGGAATATTATAACTGACCGCAAACTACCCGAACAATACTTAAACTACCTAAAAAAATAACTTAAAGGTAAGGGTAGTATATATATCATAAAAGCAACTACCTAACTAACTAAACTACCTTAAAATGTTTAACCTACCTACCGAGGTTATGGAAATTATTTACTATAAAAAGAACCTAATGGAACATAAGGATAAAAGTAAAAACCTAATGGTTGATTTAAACCAGTTTCACGAAAGGGTATATTGTAGTAAATGCGGAAAAAATATAATGGGATATGCTCAAACTTTTATTAAAAAGGATTTAAAAACTTATATTAATTTAGGGGAGTATTGTTGTTTAGAAGATAGTTATATGACCACTAAAGGTAAAGGTAATTATAAAAATTATATTGGGTGCTATAATACTTTAGAGGAGGAAGATGAAGAAGAAGACACTGAAGATAGAATGTATTTAAATATTAATGAAGAAGGTTTTACTTTAGGCACTAACCCATTTTAAAAAAAGATAAAAAAAAATTAAAAAAAAACTAACTTCCTAAAATTAGGTAAAGTTTATTAAGATTACTAACTATAAAAAAACATAACCTCAAATTACCCTAAAATTAGGTAAAGTTTATT
>Ga0070754_10001632_pt1 | contig 17653 bp, 18 predicted proteins | sample VirMetDEL_Sep_01_FD_75181 | JGI IMG/M metagenome (GOLD analysis project Ga0070754, IMG submission 75181) | Aqueous microbial communities from the Delaware River and Bay under freshwater to marine salinity gradient to study organic matter... | ecosystem: Environmental > Aquatic > Marine >... | reverse complement strand
GTTGAAACATGGCCTGCAATTGCCCTGTTTCCCATCATCTACAAGAAGAAGAAAATGCAGAACGGTCAGATCAGGTCTGCTTGTTTTACTCAGATGCTATTTGTCAACAAGACTGAATTTCTGGCTTCTTCAGAAGACGAAAAGCTTCCTATTCTTGAAGCCCTGGAAGGGGTCATTGATGAATTCATTGAACGGCTGTCAACGGCAATGCCTACCCAGCTATTCAAATTTACAGATATTGAATTTCAGCTTGTCCCAGCAGCAAATCAATTTGACGTAAATGTTGACGGGTATTATGTAGAAGCTGAACTTGTGAAGTTTTCAAAAGTTTGTTTATAATGGATCAGCAGGAAGTTTTCAAAGCCTGGGGCGAATCACTAAAGGGCCTAATTATTGAACGCCAAAAGAGCAGGGGAATTCGGGCTTCAGGAAGATCGGCTGAATCTTTGCGCCTGGAATTGTCAGCAAAAGGCTTCAAGCTTTGGGGGGCTTCTTATTTCTTCTTTCAGGAATACGGGCGCGGCCCCAGTTCTTCAGGATCGGGCAAAGGTCAGGGCCCTTCGCTTCGGGTCAGAATTCGTCACTGGATAGATGAAAAGAGGATTCAGCCGATTGACATAACAAAAGACTCGCTTGCTTACATTATCAGCAGGAAGATTCATGAAGAAGGAACGCTGCTGTTCAAGGGTCAGGCGCAAAAGGTAGGAATAGAACAATCAATTCAGGAATCAATCAAGCAGTTCAAGCCCCAGGTTAAAGAAAGGGCTTTGCTTGATCTTCGTTCAGATATAATAAAACGCTTCAGAAATGCTGCAATTAGTTGAAACCCCGTCAGAATTCCTTGCAGGCACTTCAGTCAGCAGGCATAATTCAGGGCTTGCCCCGATGATATTCAAGCTACAAAGGCAAGACTTTCAAACAACGAACTACGCTGACAACGGGGGAAGCATTGAAGTCAGGATTGCAACAACTGACACAAGTCTTTTCTCGCTGAATGATCAGGTATATTTTAAGGCAACAGACAATGCAACGACTGTTGAAGGAACTGCTTCAATTACTTCTGTAACTGTAACAAGTTATACTGTCATTGTCATTGACTTGCCCTTTGTTTCAATGACCCCTGTCAGCCAGTTTATCAACCTTGTTGAAGTATATTACAATTATGAAGCTAATATTGAATATTATTCTGTCAGGGATGATTCAAAGATTGCTGCTGAATCAAGAAGCGCTGATTCTTCTGGGATCATTCGCTTCGATGCTTCGCCCTTTGTCCGAAGCCTTGACCTGACTGAAGACTTTGATTTTCTTACCCCAGCAAATGACCTGAAGATTGCAGTCCCTTTCTATTTCAAAGCTGGGGAAACAAAGCTTGCAACAACGTCAACCCCGTCAAGAATTGACGCTAACGATTATTTTTCTATTCTTGCGGCTGTTGCCCCAGGCAGACAGTTCGGTTCTAACCTGGGGGCTGAATTGGCCTTTCCTGGGTCAACAACAGTTGAACAGGGTCTGTTCCTGACAGACTTTGAAAGGCCCCGTAAATTCGAAGGCTGGCCTTTCTCCTTGTCATTCATGTATTTTCCGAACGGCATTGTTGACAACCTGTTTATAAGTGCTGACGAATACGACAACAACGGAACGCAACTGAACGCTTCGACTGATGCAATCAGCGTTCCTGACCTGACAGAACCTATCAAGATTCCCCTGCTGCCTGGGGGCCTTCAATCAGGGTCAGAATATATCCTTGTTTCCATCGAAGGAACAGCAACCTTCAGCTTCCTGACGATCATAAACCCAGGAACAGACGGAACCTTTGACCCGTCAATATCAACTTCTTCAGGAACTGCAAACTGGCTATTTCAAGACCTGTCTTCAATCCTGGGGTCAAACTCAATATCAACTTCAGGCAACGGGCTTGACGGAACAAGCCAGTCTGTTGAAATATCAAATCTTGATCCTTCAGTCATTACAGGAATTGACTTTCAGAATGACAAGATCTCAGGCAAGTTCATTGCTTTGGCGCTTGTCAATTGTGTCAGCTTTCAGCTTCAGGATAATGTTATAACATCATTCACGGCCCCAGCAACTTCGGCTGCTGTCACACTTGTAAATCTTTCGTCAAATCCTGGGCTTGCTGCTGTTGATATTTCGGGGCTTTCAAATGTTTCAGGGACAATCAACTTGTCTGATTGCGCCCTGACTTCTTCGGGCCTTGTTCTTCCCATCAATTGCAGCAATCCTATTTCCAGTTTTGACCTGTCAGGAAACAGCCTATCTTATACCAATTTTGCAACGGCATTTCCCAACCTGGGCAACATCAACAGCGCAAGCATTAACCTTGCAGACAACGGGTTAAGTCAGACCGAAGTCAATGCTTTTATAATGGACTTTGATCGAATCTTTACGGGGTCATTTACTTCAAGAAGCATTATCATTGACGGGACAAACAGCGCCCCGAACCTGTCAATTCCTGCTGTTGCTGCTGCTGTTGCTTCGCTTAACTCAAAGAATGTAACTGTCTTTTATACAGGGTTCGTTCCTTAATTAGAATTCAATTATGATCGTTCAAGAAATACAAGTCAATTATTCAGTCATTCCTGATTCTTGCAATCCTGTCTGCCTTCGCTGGGTCAACAGCAAAGGGGGCTTTTCTGTCTGGGTATTTGAGAAGGAAATTGTTCTGACCCCAGAAAGTTCAGGGGGGAAAGTCTTCAAGAAAGCGATTGACGATTATTCAAGCGCTGCTGACTTGTATGCAAGAACCCAGTCTTCACACTTGCAAGTAGTAAACCTATCATCAAAGGGCCTTGAACAGCAAGAAGTCAGGGCTTTGAATTACCTTCTTGATTCCCCGAAAGTCTGGGAGATAACAAAAGACAGCAGTCAGGCAAACGGGCTCAGATATACTGAAGTAATTGTTCGGGCTGTTGATTCTGAAATAAATCAATTTCACCCCCTTGCTGACTTTTCTGTAACTATTGAAAGACCTTCGAAACCCTTTCTATGATTGATAAATTATTTGTAGAGGGCAAAGAAATATTTCTTGACCCGAAAAAACCTGCTGGGTACACAATCAACGGAATTGACCTGTCTGACATAACAGTTCAAAAGTCAGGCTATTCAAGCAAGTTGAAGATTCCTGCAACGCCCCAGAACCTTCAGAACCTGGGCTTCCCTGAAGCTGTTGATTCTGAAGGTCGCCCTTGTTATAGGCTTATCCCTTGCAGCTATGAAATACAGGGCTTTCAGATTGTTCCTTTCGGGGTTCTCAGGATTGAAGATATCAAGAACGAAATTGAAGCAACGGTCTTTTCTGGGGAAGCAGAATTGTTCAAGGCAATGCAGACCCTGAAGCTGTCAGATATCAATGACCTTCCTGCTTCAAATCACTTCTGGACAATGGATGAAGTTGAAGACCTTTCAGGTTCAGCCCTGGGGGATAATGCGCCCCTTTATGCCTTGATAAATTACAAGAAAAATCCTGTTCCTGACGGTAAATGGAATTATCAATATTTGTTCCCTTCCTGGTATGTCTTTGACTTAATTTCCCTGATCCTGAAAGATCAGAATTATTTTGTTGATATCTTCAATCTGACTTGGCTGACTTCCTTCTTTCAGGGCCTGATTGTGCCCTTCACAAATCAGGAATTCAAGAACGGCCCAGTCTTCGTTTCAGATCATAGCTTTGAAGGGTCAGCATCAGGAACAACGGCTGTTGCTGTCAATTATGAAAACTTGTCAGGAAGCCTTGAAACGCCCCAGCTATTTCAAAAGATAACCATTGACGAAGAAGCCACTGGCAACCCTAATTTTTCAGGGGGCGACTTCAGCGAACCGAATGCTTCAACCCTTCGGGTCTTTGGCTCTTTTCGGGTCAGCGCCTTCAGCCATTCCCTTGTCGATAATCCCCCAGCAGACCCCCCGATTGCAACCTATTCAATTGCACTTGTCAAGAACTTTACAACAGTCCTTGCTTCAATTCAGATCGGGGTTGACAATTCCCTTCCCCTAACAACCTATAATATTGAAGCAGAAGTTTCGCTTGCCCAGGCTGACCTTCTGACGCTAATGTTCCTGACAGATATTGAATCTTTGGCGCTGGGGGATGAAGTAACTGTTTCAGCTACAATTGCAGACGGGTCTTTTTATACTCAGTCAGTTGATGCTGAAATTGTACCTGGGGGCTGGGTTGAAGTTGCAGAACAGCTTCCTGACATAAAACAAGCAGACCTGATCCGAACGATATCAACCTTGACTGCTTCATACTTTGTAACTGATCCGATTTCTAAAAAATGGACTTTCAAACCTTTTCGGGAAATTGCCCAGCGAAAGGGTCAGGCTGTCAACTGGGATTCAAAACTAATCCGAAAGCCTGGGCAATCCTTTTGGTACATTTCAAAGAAGACAAAGCCCCAGGGCTTCTTTCAAGAAAATCGGGCCGAATGGATAGAAGATAAGACAGTGACCCCAGGGCTAGGAAACGGGGCCTTCAGCCTTTCAAATCAGGCCCTTGACAAGTCAGGGGATATCTTGAAGAATGTCTTTGCTGCTTCTGATCAGCGCCTTGTCAACGGCAATGCAGGCAAGTCAAAAGTTTGTGCTTACCTTGACAAATTCGATGACGATGACAAGCCCCAGGAACTTGAACCCAGGCTATTAATTTTAGACCCTTTTGATTCGGGCTTCAATGTTACCTTGACTGATGCAGATTCAGGGGGCGCAACTGGGCCCCTGATGACCCCCCAGGTTGCAAACTTTTCGCTTGTTGGAAGTGCAAACGGGGGCCTTGCCTGGGCTTCTGATCTTCAAAACAGATACTGGAAAGAACTACTTTCAGCCCTTGAAGACTTTGTTGAAGTTGAAGTCTTTCTGACTTTATCTGCAACAGATATTGCTTGGATCATTGAACAATATCAGAAGACTTCAGCCGAAATAATTCCTATTCATTTGCAGGGTGAAAACTGGGTAATTAAACAGGTTAAGCAATACAGGGCAAACGAATTTACAAGGGTAATACTGACAAAGATTTGATAAAATGGCTGACGAAAAATTAATATTTCAGATTCAAGTTGATGCAAGCGCTGCTGCTGTTCAGCTTGCCAAAACTCAAAAGAGTCTTCAAGAACTTACCCAGACAAGGGAAAAGCTGACCCTTGCCAGGAAAGCATCCCGTCAGAACCTTCAGGCAGCGCTGAAGGCTGAACAGGAATCAATCAAATCAAAGAACAAGCTTCAGCAGGAAGTCAAAGAACTTCGTCAGGCTGAAGGGGGTAATACAGAACAGATCGGTCTGTTGACAGCCCAGATTGCACAATTGTCAGATCAGCAGAATGAAGCAAGGATTTCTGCAAATAAATATGCTGAAGAACTTCAGCAGACAGATTCAAACTTGAAGGCAGTCAGAAAAGAAATCAACCTGACAGAAAAAGAACTTCAGGCTGTTCCTGGGTCAATCGGTCAGCAAAGGGTTGAACTGTCAAGGCTAAAAAAAGAGTGGGCAAATTTCAGAATTGGCATTGATGGAAGTCAGGAAGACTTTGATCTTCTTGTTGCCCGAATCAATGACCTGACTGACGAAATCAAGCTTCAAGAAGAACAGATTCAAGTCTTCGGGCGAAATGTCGGGAATTACAAGGAATCTATTGTTCAAGCTTTTGGCGAAATGCCTGGGCCTATTGGAAGGGTAGGGGCTGCGGTTGACAACCTGAAGAATACCTTCAAGCAACTGAAGGCCCTGGGGCCTGCTGGCATTGCTGTTGCTGGAATCGCTGGAATTGCTGCTGCAACTGCTGCTGTTGCGAATTACGGTCTTGAACTTGATCAGACAAGGGCAAAGATAAAACAGTTTTCAGGGGAATCAGGTGAAGACCTGGTTGACCTGACAGCAACAACGACTGCAACAGCTTCAGTCTTCAATCAGGAAGCAACAGAACTTGCTGAAGCAACAAATTCCCTGTTCAGGCAATTTGAAGGGGCTGACCTTTCAAGCCAGCAGGAAGCAGCAGAACTGATCAGGAAGGGCTTTGCTGCTGGGGCTGATGCAGGGGGCGAATTCCTGTCTGTTGTTAAAGAATACCCTGCCCAATTAAGGGAAGCAGGGCTTTCAGCAAATGAAGCAATTGCCCTGATCAGTCAGCAGCCCCAGACAGGCGTATTTTCTGACAAGGGCGTTGACGCTATAAAGGAAGGGCTTGTTCGGATTCGGGAATTCACCCCAGCGACCCAGGAAGCCCTTGAAGGAATTGGCTTGTCATCAGATGAAATTCAGAAGGGCCTTGAAGAAGGAACCCTTTCTGCTTTTGATGTCATTCAGAAGGTATCAGGGAAGCTGAATGAATTGCCCCCTTTGTCTGCTGAAGTAGGAACAGCGATTGCTGATGTCTTCGGGGGCCCAGGCGAAGACGCTGGGCTTCAGTATCTGCAAAGCCTTCAGAACATTAATCTGAACCTTGACGAAGTTGTTGCAAATGCTGGGGAAGCAGCAGATTCAAACCTTCGGATTGCTGACGCAACTGAAAGAATAAACAAGCAATTTCTGACCCTATTTGAAGGAAGCAGCGAGACTTTCAAAAGCCTGAAAGCTGGGGCGCTTGAATTTGTTGCTGACGGGCTTGAATTTATTATTAAGAATGTTGTCAGCCTGATCAATTTTTTCATTGACTTATACAATGAAAGCACACTAATCAGGGGCGCTTTCGAAGCGCTGGGGGCAATAGGGAAGACGGTCTTTACGACCCTGAAAACTGTTGCTTCAAACTTCTTCAACATCTTCAAAAATATCGGTCAGGTTGTAGGGGCTGTATTGAAGGGGGAATTCAGCAGGATTCCTGATATCATCAAAGAAGGGGCTGCTGAAAGAAGGGCTGCTTCTGAAGCAGCAGGAAAGGAAATTGCTGAACGCTGGCAAAAGGCATATCAGAACACTGTAAAAAGGAACAAGGTTGCCCTTGTCACTTTGAGCAAAGAAGAAGTATCTGAAGCAGAAGATCAATACAACAAATCAGGGCAATCAATGGCAACAGCTTTCGGGGCTGGCTTTGAGAAGGTGACACTTGCAAGCCTTGAAGAAACGCTTTCGGGGCTTCAGGCAAGGCTTCAAAATACTGAAATAGGAACAGCAGCCTTCAGCAATATTCAGAAGCAAATTGAAAGCCTGGAAGCCCGAATTGAACGGGTCAAAAATCCAGTCAAGACAATATCTGTTGACAAGGTTGACAGTCAGGCCCTGTCAGAAATATCTTCAATTACAATTGACTTGCAGGCATTGACAGAAGAAAACAATCAACGCCTTGCAGTTGACAAAGAATATATTCAGAAGAAGCTTGAACAGCAGGCGCTGTTTCTGGAAAAGCAGAAGGCTGAAGTTCAGCTTGACGAAGAAGCAACGGCTGAAGAAAGGATTCAACGAACCCAGGAACTTGAAGAACAAATTCGTCAGACTAAAATTCAGGCGCTGGAACTTCAGCTTTCTGACTTTCAGGAAGGATCAGAAGAAGCGCTTCAGGTTGAACTTGAAATTATTGCTTTGAGGCAAGCAGCCAAAGACGAAGAAGCTGCTGCTGATGCAGCCCGAATTGAAGCAGCAAAAAGGCTTGAAGAAGAACGGGCCCGTCTGACCCTGTTGGGGCTTCGGGCTGTTCAGAATTCAACCCAGGGAATCATTGAAGCTTTCGGGGAACAGTCAGCAGCAGGAAAGGCAGCAATCGCAATTCAGAAGCTTGCTGCTGCTGCTGAAATAGGAATAAACCTAAGAAGACAAATATCTGACGCAATCACAGCAGGGGCAAAGATTTCAACTAAGAATCCTATTGCTGGGGCTGCTTATCAGGTCGCTACGATTGCAGCCTACACAGTTCAGGCAGGGCAACTTCTGGCTGAAGTTGCAGGCTTTGAAGATGGAAGCTTTACTGATCCTGAAAACGGGAAAAGATTATTTGTAAACGGGAAGGGCGAAATTGTCACTGGGGGAAGGCTGACTTTCGAAGGCAAGACCGTTGCCCAGAAGAAGACATTTGCTGACGGGGGTTCTGTCAATAGTCCTACCTTGGGGCTGATAGGGGAAAGGGGCCCTGAATATGTTGTTCCTGCAAGGGTATTGCAGACCCCTGAAGGGGCTGCTGCTGTTGCTGAACTGGAAGAAATCAGAAGGCGTAAAATCAGCGCTTTTGAAACTGGGGGCTTCACTTCCCCAGTCAAGTCTTCAGTCCCTGCTTCTATTCAGGACACTTCAACCCAGGCTGTTTTTCAAAGGCTTCTTCAGGTTGAACAGCGCCTGCTTCAGCAGACTTCAGTCAAAGATTCTGACAGGGTTCGGGCTTCGGTCGTTCAGGGCCTTCAGGAATCGCTTCAGCAAGTCAAAAGCAATATCAGCAGTATATCTTACCAGTCACAAGAACAGCGCCTTCAGTCGCTTGAAATCGCTTCAGAATCAATCGAAACAATATCAAGGGAAATTGCAGCCGTCAAAGATTCAAGGCTGACAGAAATGCTTTTTGAATCCTTTGCTTCAAGGGATCAGTCAGCCGTTGAACGTGCGAAATTTAGAGAACAGCCCAGGCTTCAAGGGCTGACCGTTAGCTCTGCGTTATCCCCTGGGGGACAAAACAGGGCCGAAAGTCAGCCCTTTGTTCTCGATTCCCTGACAAGGGCTGACGATGATGCAGGGCCCTTGATTGAATCTATCAGAACAGCTTCAGTCTTTCCTGAAGGCGCTGTTGATTCCCCTGTAATTGCGCCCTTGCCTGGGGCTGGGTCTTATGTCATCCCTGCTTTCGTCAGGGAAGCCCCAGAAGCCCAGGAAACAATTAAAACGCTGGAAAGGATCAGGACTGCTTCTGCTGCAATTTCTTCGCCTGGGGTTGTTCCTTTTGGTAGTGGAGGAACAACAGGGCTTGCTTCTGTTTCTCAGGTTCCTATTGCGCCCCAGGCTTCAGGAACGAATTTTGATAAATTGACAGAAGCGCTTGCCGCTATGCCTTCCCCTGTTGTATCAGTTGAAGAAATTGTTGATTCAACAGAAAGATTCGTTTCAGTTCAAGACGATGCCACGATATGACAGCTTATGAACTTATACAGAAGCAAATGAACAGCCCAGACTTCACGCTGATGCTGAAAGCAGGGCTAATTCCTTTGACCGTTGCAATGAAATACAATTATTACAAAGCCTATCTTGATTTCATTGATCAGGGTCAACCCCGAACAACAGCAGCCCAGCTTGCAGCCGACAAATACTGTCTTCAATCAATCGCTTCTATCTATGAAGCAAAGCAATTCTTTGAAAAGAAAATTGACTGAAAGCTTGCGTATTAATTAAAAAGTAATTACATTGCAGCCAGTTCAAACAAATAAAAAGAAAAGCATTATGAAAAAGACAACTTCAGCAATTAAGCGACCTTTTGAACAGCGCCCAGGCTCTTATTCTGTCATCAGACCGCACGAAAGAAAAGATTCTTGTTTACCTGGGTATAAATCGGGGAATTGAGTTATTTACACTGAACAATACTATAATAGAAAAATTGATTCACCAGATTCAGCGCTTGAAATATACGGGGCTGTCAATTCTGGAATTTCATTTGAATTTCATCGTATATCATCAGACAGGGGTCGTTTTATAACGGGTCAGGTGACATTCAAAAAAGAAGAACTTTTACTGCTAAAAGATTTCATTGACAGAAGGCTTCAGCAGGAAGATTGCAAATAAACTGTTCTTTCCAGTGATTAAGTAGAAAGTAAGATTGACAGAAGCCCAGGTTGAAAGACCTGGGCTTTTTGCTGTCAGCAAGCTACAAGAACCCAGTCTTCCTTTCCGAGAATTACCCAGTCTTCAGCATGATCAAAGAAATTAAAGGCAATCTTCGGGGCCTGGGTAACTGTATCAACAATGAAGACCTTTCTTGCTTCATTGTTAAACTTCCCAGGAATCAGAACTGTTGCTGACCCTTTCAAATCTTTGACCTGTATTGCTTCATATTGAGCAGGAACAGCCCAGTCAGGAATTACTTGAACCTTCAAATCTTCCCCTTCAGGGTCTGCGAGAAGATAGAAGTCTTTCATTGTTACCCAGCCCCCCTTTCTTTCAATCATCCCTTCAGCGCTTATGCCTGGGGCCTCAGAACGGACAACAGCTTTTTCATACTTGGCAACAGCGTTCCTGATGTCTTGAATAAACTGATCAATTGCTTTTTGATTATCTGCTTTCATTTTGCTTGACGGTTAGATTGATTCTGTTGCTAGTCTTTGCATGAATAAGGGCTTCAGCTTCATTCGTTCTTCAAGGGGATCATTCAGCCCAGTATTTTCAGGATCGGAGAAACAGCCAACTTCAACCCCAGCAATTCTGTCATAGATTTCTATAACATCACAATCAAGGCAGCAAGCAAAAAGTTCTGCTTCGGTCTAGGTATCAAATTCGCCCTTCTTATCATGAAAGCCCCCTTTGTTATCTTCAAAAGCATTATAGCCAAAGACGAAGAAGCGCTTGTTCGGGGACTTTGTAAACGGGTTCGGAATTTGGGCTGCTGCAAGAAGCTTGTAAAATTCTTCAGCAGTCCCTTCAAATACTATCACAAGCCTTTCGAAGTCTTCTGAAACCATTATCATTTTTTCGGGGTTGATTGCTTTTGATTGCATTTTGCTTGATGGTTTTTTAGTTAAAAAAATATGAAACTGAACCCTTTCAAATTCGGGTTCAGGCTTGATCAGGATAGGGGTAAACTGGAAGGCCCCAGGCGTTTCTTCTTTTGTTGCCATAATTAACATTATGTTAAATAGAACGGGTTCTTCCCTGGGCAATCATGGGGTCATTTTGTCTTCTTCTTTGTTTCGATGGTCAAAGAAAGTAATTAAACAAATATTACAGTAATTAATTACAGAAAAGGCTGTAATTGCCCAGGCGCAAAGATTCCTAAATTGTCAGCTAATATGTTTTACACTGTCAATATATTCGGGGAAATAGGGGTTCAAGCAACTGCTGAAGCTATCATTCCCCAGATTCAGTTTGCGGCCCAGCATACCGAAGAATACGAAGGTTTATTGATCAATCTTGTTGACACGCCTGGGGGCTCTTATTCCCAGGGCGTAGCGATCAGGGGCGAAATTAAGAACTACAAAAGACAGACTGGGTTGCCTGTTGAGGGTATCGGGTCAGGCTTTGTCGGCTCAATTTCAACCTTGATCCTTGAAGCTTGCGATCCTGACAGAAGGCGACTTTATGAAATGACAGACTTCTTCATTCATAATCCTTTTATCAGTCAGGCTTCAGGTGACGCTGATCAGCTTCGGGAATATGCTGCTGACATTGAAAGGAAACAGGCTGAAATGAATCAAATCTATCAGGCCCAGACGGGTCTTTCATTTGATGAAATTGCTCTGATGATGAATGAACCTGTCATTCTTTCGGCTGAAGACGCGCTGAACCTGGGCTTTGTTTCCGATGTATTGCGATTCGTTGAAATAGTAAATAATTATTCAAAAACTATGAAACCCAATTTCTTCGCCACTTTCAAAGACAAAATGGGAATCAGTTCAAAGCCTGAAGCTTTGGCGCTGAACCTTGTCAACGGGAAGACGGCACAAATCCAGTCAGCAGGCGAAGACCCTGCAATTGGCGACCCTGTAACTGTTGAGGGTTCACCCCTTGAAGACGGGCGCTTTGAAACTCAGTCTGGGCTTATCCTTGACATTCAGGGGGGCAAAATTTCAGGCATGGAAAAGAAGACCCCTGAAGCTTCAGCCCGAATCGACCAAAATGCAGCAAGCATTCAGGCGCTGACGAAAGGTCAGGAAGAACTTCAGCTTTCGATGATGATGCTGCTTGAAGTTGTTCAGGGTCAGGCAAAAGCCCAGGGCCGTCAGTACGTTTCTTCTGCATTTCAGGCCCCAGGTCAGAACGTGCAAAGCAACGGCAATCAGTTCAACACTGTCAAGAAAGCCCCAGAACCTGAATACACTTCTGTCAACGACAAAATGAATCAGATTCTGGCAAAAGCCAAAGCAAAAAGAAAGGGATAATTCACCCCCTTTTTGATCAATATTTTTTATCAACCTTCTAACCAAAAATTGAAACTATGGCTGCAACAGTCACTTCAAATTACGGGGGCGAATTTTTAGAGCAGATTGTAATGCTGTTGACCACTGGCAACCCTACGGTTGAAAATGGTCACATCAGGATTCATAGCGGTGTAAATTCAAAGATTTCAATTCCGCGAATCAAGGCAACTGATATCATTCAGCCTTACAAGCCTTCGCCCGTTCCTGGGGATTCAGGAACCCTAACTTTCAGTGAAAATCAAATTGTCACTGGGGGTTATATGCTTTACGCTGAATATGATCCTGAAAGCTTCGCTTCCCATTGGCGACCTTTTCAGCCTTCAGGCGCTGGCTTCGTCTTTCAGGAACTGCCTGCTTCAGTTCAGCTTTCTATCATGCAGGAATTTCTTCGGGTTCATTCCGAACATTTGGAAAAGATTCTTTTTCAAGGTGATACAGCGCTTTCATCAGACCCCCTTGAATACTTTGACGGTATTTTCAAGGTTGCTGCCAACAATGCAAACGTCATTGACGTTGCAACCCCTGTTACTTTGGATCAGACAAACATTGTCACCGAACTGGGAAGGGTATTTGATGCGGCCCCTGATGCTGCGAAGATGCACCCTGATTGGAAGATTTTCGTCAACCTGTCTGACTGGTATCACTACGGAACGGCCCAGCGCCTGAAGTCCAACAAGGGAACCGAAGACTGGCAAGAACCGCCTCGTCTGTTCAGGGGCAAAGAAATTGTTCCTTCTGCTGGGGTTCCGAAAGACAAGATGATTGCCCTTGTTGCTAACGCTGGCATGGATAGCAACCTTCATTTTGCGATTAAATTCCGAGAAGACTTCAATGCTGTCAAGACGGGGAAGGTCGCTGCTAATTCTGAAATGGAATTTATGAAGATGGCCTTCAAAGCTGGGGTAAACTTTTCCTGGGGTGAAGAAGTCGTTGCTTACAACGCATAATTCTTCACACTATGGCAAAAGGAACAACGCAAAGAAAACAACAGCAAGGGTCAGCAATTCCGAAGGGGGTTGCTGACTACCTGTTGAAGCATCCTGAAGCAACAGCTTTTGTTGCTGGGGGAAAATGGTTCTTCAATGAATTGACAGCGAAGAAAAACTTTGGGCCTGGAAACTACAAAGTTTTCAAGGGCCCAAAAGCAAACTGATTTTTCAACAAACAAAAACTATTAAGCCGTGTCTTATACAACTATTTGCGGAACGATTGCTGCTGATGTTTTGATTGATTGTAATGATATTCCTGTCAACGGATCGGCTGACAGAATCATTCTTATGAACAAGGCAGATATCGACCTTTCAACAACAACGATTGACGCTGCTGGGCAAATCACCAGTCTTGCAATGAAGGCGACAAAGGAAGCCTTTGAAATCACAGGGCAAAATCAAAGTATTACCCCTGAAATGTCCCTTGTTCGTCAGGGGTCTGTTTCTCGTTACAGTCATCAGGTAGGCTTCAGGGCCTTCAAGATTGATCAGGCAACGAAGAACGAAATTGAAAAAATGGCAAACGGTCAGCTTGTCGCAATATGCGAGACGTTAGGTAACAAATATGAAGTCTACGGCTGGGACGTAGGGCTTCGGGCTGAAGAAATCACAAGAAATCTGAATGACGTTGAGTCAAACGGGCTTTTTTCTGTTGTCCTCAGAACGCCTGACAACTTGCCAGCAGAACCAAAGCTTCCCCGTTCATATCTGAATACAGATTATGACACAACAACAACCCAGCTTGAAGGATTGCTGACTGCATAATCATTGAATTTAGTTCTTGAAATTTACCAGGGGCTTCAGGAAGCAACGGTTCGCCAGCTTCAGGAAGCCCCTGTTTTGAAATACGCCCTGGGGATAGTATACTTCAAGCAGGGCAAAGGGCGACTTGATACAGATTGTATCATTTGCCTGAATGATGCTTTGCGAGATTTTCGTAAATTAAGCGCTGAAGATTTCAGAAACATAATTCAAAGCAAAATGAAAACATCAAATTCAATTTTTACATTAAAGGGAACCCGAACTTTCCTGTTCAAAAATCAGCGCTGGAACAATGATATTCTGACAGACAGCCTTGCTGCTGAATGGATTCAGGGCAACCCTAAAAGGATTCAGAATTTTATCTTCACAAAGGAAGCTGTCAGCAAGGCTGCTGACCTGGGTATTCCCCAGGCAGAAATTGAATTTTGGGGGAAGATGGAAAAGAAGACAGCAGAAGAAGTTGCTGCAATGATTCAGAAGCCCCAGGCGAAGGCCCCAGGCGAAGAAAGGGAAGCTGACAAGGCAGAAGCCCCAGCAACAGAACAAGCGCCCCAGGCGAAAGAATCAACCCCTTCAAAAAGACGCAAAGCAGCAACTAAAAAATAAATCTTTGCCAGATGAATGTTAAAGCTCACACAATCAGACCCCCCAAAAGAAGGACTTTCATTTTTGAAGACGGGGGCTTTGATATTCAGCTTTATGATAAAGACAATCTTTATCCCCAAAGAATGAAGCTTTGGGCAAAGGCTTCTTCAATGGCTTCGGGTTGCGTAAAGACAAAGGCGAAGTTCATCAGGGGGGAAGGCTTTGAAGACCCTGGGATTGATCAGAAGATTGTCAACCCCCAGGGGCAAAAGTTTATCAGTATCAAAAGGCTGATGACAACAAGCATTGCTTTGAATCGGGGCTTCTGTCTTCATTTCAATTATAATGCTTTGTTCGAAATTGCAGGAATTACTTTTATTCCCTGGGAATTCGCAAGGCTAGGCCCCCAGGATTCAAACGGGTTCGTTTCAAAGGTTCATATTTGGTCAGACTGGATGCTTGAAAGGGTTCACAGAAACCAAAGAACAAGGCCCCAGGTTGTCAACAGCTTCAATCCGAATCCTGAAGTTGTTGCAGAACAGGTTGCAATTGCAGGGGGCCTTGAAAACTACTTAGGTCAGGCCCTGTTCTGGACTGAAGAAGGGGTCAACGTTTACGTTGAATCCTCAATTGATCCTGTTCTTGATGATGTCAGGGCTGACGCTGCTGCTGCTGCATACGGGGCGAATTCTGCTGACAACAACTTTGTTCCTTCTTCAATCCTGGGCTTCCCTGAACAGGAAACTGAAGAAGCTGAAAATGCAATCAGAAACGAAGTTTCAAAGTTTCAGGGAACTGATGCTGCAAACAGCGTTCTTTTGCTGTTTGGGGTTGACGATGAAACAAAGCCCTTCTTTGAAAAATTTGATCAGCAGAATTTTGACGGGCGACTGAAGCAAACCAGGGAAGACGCAAAGGCAAGCATTATGCAGGGCTTTAATCAGACCCCAGCGCTTCGGGGGGTTCTTGTCCCTGGGAAACTGGGTTCAGGCTCAGAAATTGAAACAGCGTATAAATTGTATAATAAGCAAACCAGGGAAGAACGCGCTGACTTTGCTTCAGTTCTTTCTGAAATTGACCAATACACTTCCCCAGCAATCAAGCTTTCACCTTCAGGCAATTACAATATCATTCCCCTATCTTTCGGAGAATCAGACATTCAGGGCGCTGAAGATGTGGAGGCAATAGAAGACTAAACAAAATGGCACTTGCTACAATTACAGATATTAAAGTTTACATTGATCTTCCCAACAATGCCAGGGAAGATGATATCAACAACAGGATCAGGGAAGCTGAACGCTTCGACCTTCGGCCCCAGATCGGGAAGGAATTTCTTGAAGACCTTCAGCAGAACCCAGGAACGGGAAGCAACGCTACTGCAATAGATGAACTTAAGCCAGCGCTTTGTTATTATGCTTTTGCAAGGCATATCCTGAACGCCCAGAATCACCCTACCCAGACGGGATTTGTAAAAAAAGAAACGCCTTATTCAAATCCTGTCAGCCTGAAAGAACTTCAGGCAAAGGCTTCTGACAATAGGGCAATTGCTTTCGGGTATCTTGAAGACTTTATTGACTACATTGAAAAAAATAGACAAAGTTTCCCACTTTATAACGGCAAAGGCAATTATTCAAAAGTAGGTTCAAAAATTGCACAATCAAAGAAAACATAATTCTTTGAAAATGCTAGTTATTCAACTTTTACAAATTGCCAATCAGGCCCTTCAAGCTTCGCCTTACAATGCTATTGCATATGGGGTTCTTGTTGCAATCCTGATTTCTGCTGTTGCTGCCCTTTGGCTTCGCCTTGTCAAAGAACAGAACGAACGGGTTGAACTAATAACGAAGGTAACTGAATTAATGACAAAAATTCTGATTGCTGAAGAAGATGACAAGGCGCTGAAAGATTCAATTCAAGAATTGAAATTTGAAATCAAGACCTTCATTCAGGTATATCAGGCAAACAATTTGAAAAACAAATGACTTTGAATAATATATTTTCAATCTTTCGCCCTTCGCCCTTACGTCAATTGAACAACGAAATAGGAAACGTAATTGCTGAAATGGAATCAACAGGTTCAATCAGAAGACTGAAAAGCATTATTTTTGCTGAAAGCCTTTTTGAAATGTTTGTCAGGCAAGACTTCTGCCTGAATGTCATCCTGGGCCCAGACGGTAAGTATCTTCTTGTCAATCCGAAATTCACTGAAGTTCTGGGCTGGACTTTGGAAGAAGTAAAGCAGAAGCATTTCCTGAATTTTGTTCACCCTGAAGATGTGGAGGCAACAGAATCAGCCTGGAAAGAATTCAAAGGCAAGCCTGTTGTTGATTATCCAAAATTCAAAAACCGATACAGAAAGAAAGGGGGGGGCTTTGTTTCGCTGGAATGGATTCAAATGCCGCCTTCTGACAATGGCTTTTTCTTCACTTCTTCCCAGATCATAAAGTCAGAATAATATGCCAGGTTATCAAACTACAAGAAACTATGTTGCCTATCGGGGTGACGACTGGATAAAAAAGTTTACCCTGATCAACAATTCAGACCCTTCCTACAATTATGCAGGAACAACAGTCTTGATGCAAGTCAAGGCAGATACTGAAGATACTGTTTCTGTTCTTCAGGCCACCCCTACCCCAGATACAGCAACCCTGGGAAGGGCAATAATTGATATCAACATACCAGGGGCCCAGGTTGCAGCCGTTTCGCCTGGGGAATATGTCTATGACATTCAATATACCTTGCCAGATGGAAGAATCAGAACCTATCTGAAGGGCTCTTTCACGGTGACGGCTGATACTTCAAGATAAAAAACTATGGCTTCAGAAACGATTTTAATACTTGATGAAGAAGACCTTCAGATTGTCATTGAAGACGCTGAAGAAGTTGACATAAATGTTGAAGACGCTGAAGAAGTTCAGGTTGTTGTTTCTGACGCTGGGCCTAAAGGGGATCAGGGCGACCCTGGGCTTAATTGGCGTGGGGCCTGGGATTCAGGCACAAATTATGTTGCTGCTGACGGGGTTCATTATGACGGAAAAGCCTGGGTCTGTACTGTTGGGGTTGTATCAACACCCCCAGGATTAAGTCCCCCAGGTTCGAACTTCTGGGACTTGTTTGCAGATTCGGGGCCCCAGGGCCCAGCAGGGACAGGAATTACCTGGACGGGCGCATGGTCAGGTGCAACAAATTACAACCAATTTGACGCTGTTGAAGACGCTGGGTCTGCTTATGTGGCAAAGTCAAGTCATATCAACCAACAGCCCCCGAAT
>Ga0070754_10001630_pt1 | contig 17679 bp, 15 predicted proteins | sample VirMetDEL_Sep_01_FD_75181 | JGI IMG/M metagenome (GOLD analysis project Ga0070754, IMG submission 75181) | Aqueous microbial communities from the Delaware River and Bay under freshwater to marine salinity gradient to study organic matter... | ecosystem: Environmental > Aquatic > Marine >... | reverse complement strand
CCGAACACCGGCCGCTCTATGGCAAGCATGTGCTCATCACCGCGGGCCCGACGCGCGAACCGATTGATCCGGTGCGCTATATTGCCAACCGATCGAGCGGGAAGCAGGGCTTTGCCATCGCCGCGATGGCCGCAGCGGCAGGGGCCCGCGTTACTCTGATCGCCGGACCTGTGCACCTGCCCACCCCGGTCGGGGTCGACCGCATTGACGTCGAGACCGCCGAAGACATGGCCGAGGAAGTGCGCCGCGCATTGCCGGCGGATATCGCCTTCATGGTCGCCGCGGTTGCGGACTGGAAGAGCCGGCATGTCGCGGGCGAGAAGATGAAGAAACGCGGCTCGGCGCCGCCCGCGCTGATCCTCGCGGAAAACCCCGATATTCTTGCCAGCACGGCGGCGGGTCGCAAGCGCCCGACCTTGCTGATCGGCTTCGCCGCCGAAACCGAGAACGTGGTCGAAAACGCCAAGTCCAAGCGCAAGCGCAAGGGCGCCGACTGGATCGTGGCCAACAATGTCGCAGGCGATATCGGCGAAAGCGTGATGGGGGGCGACCTCAACCAGGTGCATATCGTCACCGCGCGCGGGGTCGAGAGCCTGCCCGAGATGGCCAAGGAAGACGTCGCGCGCGAACTGGTGCTGCGTGCCGCGGAAGCGCTGGTGCCGGGGGATGACGCCGATGACTGATCCGGTGGGCGTGCAGGTCAAGCGGCTGCCGCATGGCGAAGGACTGGCGCTACCCGCCTATGCCACCGACGGCGCGGCGGGGATGGACGTGCTTGCCGCCGAAGACCTGACGCTGGCGCCGGGACAGCGGCGTGCTGTCGCTACCGGTCTCGCGGTCGCAATTCCGCAGGGTTTCGAAATCCAGGTCCGCCCGCGATCGGGCCTCGCGCTCAAGCACGGGATAACCGTGCCCAACACGCCGGGGACGATCGACAGCGATTACCGCGGCGAGATCAAGGTCATCATGATCAACCACGGGACGGAAGATTTCGCGATCGCCCGGGGTGACCGGATCGCACAGCTGGTGCTGGCCCCGGTCACGCAGGCCGCGTGGCACGAAGTGGGCGAACTCGATGCGACCGTTCGCGGTGAAGGCGGCTTCGGCTCGACAGGCGGCCACGCGAAACTGGGCTGAGCGCCGGTAGGAAAAAGGCGGCCCGCTCGCGGACCGCCCTTCGCTTGGCTGAATTTTCGCCCGCGCGGATCAGTCGATCTTGCGCACGGTGGTTTTTTCGGGCGCGATCGAGATACGCAGCGTTTCGCCCGAATTGCCGGGGAAATCGGTAAACATCGCTTCGACGAGGTTGGGCACCAGATACTGCAGCCGGTTCGAGGTCGAAATCGCCTGCGCCTGGCCTTCGAACAAGCGTTCGCCCGTCGCGGCGCGGTCGATCTTCATGTCGATCTCGCTGGTGTAGACGGTGTAGCTGCGGACTTCCTGCCCGCCGAACCACGGGTCGTAATAGCCATAGCCCCAGCGGCTGCCGACATAGCGGGGGCGGTAATAACCGGTCCGCGCACGGTAGCCGTACCACGGCGAATAGAACGGGTCGCTGAAGCCGGTCGACCGCACGCGTTCGCGGCCCTTGTCGACCTCGTAGTCGAAGCGGACGAGCAGCGAAGCGTCTTCGGGCGATGCAGCCTGGGCATAGCCGAGGCTCGACATCTGCGCTTCGACGAGGTCGGCATATTGCGCGAACTCTAGCCCGCCGGCGAGCGCCGGATCATCGGCCACGACGAAATAGGTTTCCCCCTGCGGGGCGGGCAACTGCGTCTGGAAACGCGAGACATCCGCCTTGAACGGGGTGGCACAGGCTGCGAGGCCTGCAAGGATGACGGGAACGGAGGCGAGCTTGAGTTTGCGCCCCCAACCCTGTTTCAGGTTGGTCATGCTCAGTCCTTTGTACTGTTGGCGTTTCTTACACGGAAACGCGATCGTGCGCAGCCCACCGCTTGCCCGAGGCACACTGCCATTAGCTGTGCATGGCTATGGACGAATGGCGATTAACCCGGATTGAATGTCCGGATTCACATTTGATGCGATGGCCGCGCGCTTAACGCACCAGCCCCAGCGCCGAATATGTCGCGTCGAGCGTGGGGCGCGCCAGTTCGCGGGCTTGGCTGGCGCCGCGCGCCAGTATCGCATCGAGCGCCTCGCGGTCGTCGAGCAGCTCGTTGAACCGGGTGGAGATCGGTCGCAGCGTTTCGACCAGCAGTTCGCCCAGCGCGGGCTTGAACTTGCCGAAACCCTCGCCGCCGTATTCGCCCAGCACGGCCTCGACCGTGGTGTCGGCAACCGCAGCATAGATCGTGACGAGGTTCAGCGCTTCCGCCCGGCCGACCAGCCCGCCTGCCTCGCTCGGCAGCGGTTCGGGATCGGTCTTGGCCTTTTTGACCTTCTTCATCATCGTATCCGCATCGTCGGCCAGTTCGATCCGGCTCATTTCGGACGGGTCGGACTTGCTCATCTTCTTGGACCCGTCGCGCAGGCTCATGATCCGGGCGGCCTGCGGCGGTGTGATCGCTTCGGGCAGGGTGAAGACCGGCGTATCCTCACCAGCGAAATCGTTGTTGAACTTCTGCGCGATGTCGCGTGCCAGTTCGAGATGCTGTTTCTGGTCTTCGCCGACGGGAACATGCGTTGTCTGGTAGAGCAGTACATCGGCGGCCTGCAGCACCGGATAGGCGAACAGCGCGACCGATTGGCCTTCGCGGTTCTTGCCCGCCTTGTCCTTCCACTGCGTCATGCGGTTGAGCCAGCCCATTCGTGCGGTTCCATTGAGCAGCCACTGCATTTCCGCATGCGCGGGGACCTGCGCCTGGTTGAACAGGATGCTCCGGTGCGGATCGATCCCGCAGGCGACCACGGCCGCGGCCATTTCCAGCGTGCCGCGGTGCAGTTCGGCCGGATCGTGCGGCATCGAAATGGCATGCAGGTCGGCGAGGAAGAACAGGCATTGCTCGCCGTCCTGCATATCGTCCTGCATGCGCACCCAGTTGCGGATCGCCCCGAGGTAATTGCCGAGGTGGAGATTGCCGGTGGGCTGGATGCCGGAAACTACCCGCATGTCAGGACGCATGACTTCTCTCAATCAGGTTCGGGCCGGCCAGAATCGGCCCGTCGGGTTCAGGTCTGGCGGCGCAGCAGCCGGGCGATCGTCGCCCGGTCGAGCACCCCGAGGAGGATCGCCGCGATGCCGTAGACCGCAGTGCCCGTCAATGTCACCGCGGCGATCCCGCCCGCACGCTGGAGTATCGTGCCGTCGAACCACGGGTCCAGCGGACCCATCAGCGCCCACAGCGCGAGCGCCATCGCCAGCGCGGCGATGAAGATCCGCACGATCCGCCCGGCGATCCGTGACGGCAGGCGGAAATACCCGCGCCTGACCAGGATCGCGTAAAGCAGCATGACATTGCACCACGCGCCGATCGACCCTGCCACGGCCAGCGCCAGCACGCCCAGGCGCGGGACCAACAGGATATTCAGCCCCACCGTGACCACCAGCGACGCCGCAGCGGTGAACACCGGGGTGCGCGTGTCTTTCCGGGCAAAGAAATTGGGCGTCAGCACCTTGATCAGCACATAGGCGGGCAGGCCGATCACCAGCCCGCTGACCACCGTGCCGGTAATCAGGGCATCTTCGACGCTGAACGCGCCGCCAGCGAAGAACACGCGGGTGAAGGCGCTGCCCGATACGAACAATGCCGCAGCCGCGGGCACGGTCAGCAGCATCGCCAGCTCGATCGCGTTCGATTGCAGCCGCTGCGCCTCGTCGTTCTCCTCGCGCGAGAGGTAGCGCGACAGGGCGGGGAGGATGGCGGTGCCCAGCGCGATCCCGATGATCCCCAGCGGCAGCTGGTTCCAGCGGTCAGCCATTGCGAGATAGGTGTAGCTGCCGACCTCCAGCGTGGAGAGGAAGAACAGGTCGACGAAGCGGCTGATCTGGTAGATGCCCGCACCGAACACCGCAGGGACGATCAGCACGCCCAGTTCCTTTACCCCGGGCGAGACCCGCGGCAGCAGCAGGCGGATCCGAAAGCCCGCGCGGTGCATCCAGAACGCCAGCCACACCAGTTGCAGCAGGCCCGAGGCGCTGAGCGCGACCGATTGCCAGAACGCACTTTCGCGGCGCGCCATCACCCCTTCGCCCAGCGATGCGCCGTATAGCAGCGCTGCGATCAGGCAGAGGTTGAGCAGCACCGGTGCCGCCGCCGCGGCAGCGAAGCGCGACAGCGAGTTGAGCACGGCGGCGACCAGCGTCGCAAGGCTCATGAACAGGAGGTAGGGGAAGGTAATCCGTGCCATCATCACCGCGATCGGCAAGGCTTCGGGATCGCTTTCGAGGCCGTCGGGTGCGAAATAGGCGACCGCCCACGGCATCGCCACCATCGCCAGCCCGCCAAATACGATCAGGATCGGCAGCAGCAGCGACAATACGCTTTCGGCGAAGCGCTGGGCCTCGCTCTGCCCTTCGACCATCCGCCGGTTGAAAAGCGGCACGAAGGCGCTGGCAAAGGCGCCTTCGGCGAACAGGCGGCGGAAGATGTTGGGCAGCATGAAGGCCAGCTGCCACGCGTCGCCCATCGGCGTTGCGCCGAGCACGCGCGCCACCAGGATGTCGCGCACGAAGCCGAAGACGCGGCTGACCGCGGTCAGCCCGCCGATGGTCCCGACGTTCTTGAGCAGGCTCACCTGTCAGAGCCTCCCGGGCGAATCAGCGGCTCAGGCTTCGCCGGCGGGCGGGGTCGCCGCGGCGCCCTGCTGCTGTTCCTGCGCGCGCGCAGCCAGCTGCTGCTGGTAGAGCGCGCCGAAATCCATCGGATCGAGCATCAGCGGTGGGAAGCCCGCATCGCGGCTTGCATCGGCAATGACGCGGCGCGCGAAGGGGAACAGAATTCGCGGGGCTTCGGCGAACAGGAAAGCGTGCGCCTGCTCGTCGGGCAGATTGCGCATGCCCATCAGCCCGCAATAGTCCAGATCGATCAGATAGAGCGTGCCCTGGCTGGTCTTGGCGCTGCAGGTAACCTTCAGCGTCACTTCGTGAACGTCTTCGGCGATCTTGTCGGCGGCGATGTTGACCTGCACGTCGAGCTGCGGCTGCTCGTTCCACTGGTAGCATTGCGGCGCGCTGGGGTTCTCGACCGAAAGGTCCTTGATATATTGCGAGATCACGCCCGCGCTGGGCTGGTTGTCGGCCCCGTTGGCGCCCGCTGCGGGATTGTTCAGGTCGGTGAGAACGTCGCCTTCGTCGGCCATGTGCATTCGCTTTCCATTTATCCGATAATGCCGCCCGCGCGCGCCATTTCCGGGCGCAGCGGGCCTTCGGTGCGCGCGCCTAGCACTGTCGGACGAGTCTAGCAATCCGCGACCTGGCCCGGCGGTACGCGGCGCGGCGCCGGGGCCGTAGGACCATTGTCGGTTTGTATTTCCTTCCTATCTAGGGCAGGACAGATGTTGGACTGCCGGAGGCGCGTTGCCTTCGCGAATGAAGTTGGGAAGCAGGTTAATCACGTGATCACCGAGATCGTCATCCTCGCCATGATCGCCGCCTTTCTGGGGTTGCGGCTCTATTCGGTGCTCGGCCGTCGGTCGGAGCATGAAGAAGAGGTGGTGCCGCATCGGTTCGAGCGCGCGGATACGCCTGCGCAGGCCGAGAATGCACCGCGTCCCGCCCGCCAGCCGGTGGTGCTGCGCGGGGGCGACAATGCGGCTCCGGCCAGCGAGGCAGGCGTGCGCGCCATCGCCGCGGCCTCGCCGGGCTTCGACCTGCTGGGTTTCCTCGAAGGTGCCAAGGGCGCTTACGCGATGATTCTGGAGGCCTTCTGGAAAGGCGACAAGGATACGCTGCGCGAACTGACCGATGGCGACGTCTACGAAAGCTTTGCGCAGGCCATCGACGCGCGCGAAGAAGCGGGCGAAACGCTCGACAACCGGCTGATCAGGATCGAGGACGCGACCGTGCGTTCGGCCGATCTCGATGGCCGCATCGCCCGCATTGCCGTGCTCTTCGTGGCCGATATCGCCGCAGTGACCCGTAGCGCGGAAGGCAATGTCGTGGCCGGTTCGCTCGACGACGCGATCGAAAGCCGCGACGTCTGGACCTTCCGCCGCAATGTCGATGCCGCCGATCCCAACTGGGTTCTCGACGAAACCGACGAAGGCTGACGCGCCGCTCGATCCGGGGGGAGGGATGATGCGCTACCTGCTGGTAATCGCGGTCACGCTGGCGCTGTCTGCCTGCGTCCGCGTCGTGCCCGACATGCGCCCGCAAACACCGGTCGCCATGCCGCCCGGCACCGTCTCCAGCGCCGCCTTCGCACCCGTTTCTCGCGGCCTTAAGGTAACCGAACTGGGCATCGGCGCCGATGATGCGGGTACCGCGCTCGTCTCGTTTCTCGAATCCTGTCCCGCTATCCTGCGCCGCGAGGACCAGAGCGGTCTGACCTTTGCCGACGACTGGCGCCCTGCCTGCGAGGCCGCCGCCACCTGGCCGGTCTCGGACGCGCGCCGGTTCTTCGCCAGCTATTTCGAAACCGCCCGCGTGGGCGATGGGGCGGCCTTCGCCACCGGCTATTACGAGCCCGAGATCCGCGGTAGCCGGACGCGCGCACCGGGATATGACGTGCCCGTCTATGCCATGCCTCCCGAACTGGTGCGCGCATGGCCCGACGATATGCCTGCGAGCGAGCGGAGCGGGCGCCCGCCGCTGGGCCGGTATGACGCCAGCGGGCGCTTCGTCCAGTTCCACGATCGCACTGCGATCGAACTCGGCGCGCTCGAAGGGCGCGGGCTCGAGATCGCCTGGGCTGCCGATCCGGTCGAGCTGTTCTTCCTGCAGATCCAGGGTTCGGGTCTGCTGCGCCTGCCCGACGGCTCGCTGATGCGGATCGGCTATGCCGGGCAGAACGGCCGCGAATATGTCGGCATCGGCCGCGTGATGCGCGAACGCGGACTGATCGGCGAAGGCACCGATTACGCCACTTCGATGCAGGGCATCATGGCGTTCATCCGCGACAATCCCGCGCAGGGGCGCGATATCATGCGCCTCAACAAGAGCTGGATTTTCTTCCGCGAACTGAACAGTGACGGCCCGCTCGGGTCGCTGGGGGTGCCCGTCCGGCGCGAAGCATCGGTGGCGGTCGATCCCAATTTCGTCCCCTATGGCGCGCCGGTCTTTCTCGACATGGAACGCGACGAGGCCGACGGGCTCTGGATCGCGCAGGACACAGGCGGGGCGATCAAGGGCACCAATCGCTTCGACACCTTCTGGGGCAATGGCGGCGATGCCCGTGAAATCGCCGGCAGCATGAGCGCCAGCGGATCGGCTCTCGTCCTGCTGCCGGTGGGTACGCTCGACCGTCTCGAAACGCGGCGGTGAGCTCCCCGCGCGGACTGTCCGACGAAGAAGCCGCTGCGTGGGAAAAGCTCGCCGCGACGGTTGAGCCCCTGCATCCGCTGCGCCCGGTCCAGCCGCAACCCGCGCATGAGGCCAAGGCGCCGGCCCCGCCGAAAAAGCAGGCGAAGAAACAGGTGTCCCCCGCAAGGCCCCGCCCGGTCCCCGCGGCCCCGCCGCGGAACATCGCAGCGCCCGATCGCGGGCTCGATTCGCATTGGGACCGGCGGCTCAAGGGCGGTCAGTTGCAGCCCGAAGTGACCATCGACCTGCACGGCCACACGCTCGACGGTGCCTATGACCGGCTGATGAGCGGCGTAGCGCAGGCCCGCGCCATCGGCGCGCGCAGCATATTGCTGGTGACCGGCAAGCCGCGCCCGGTGGCAGCGGCCGACCGCGGCACGCAGCGCGGTGCCATTCGCGCCAAGGTGCTCGACTGGCTGGCCGCCTCGAGCCACCATCCCGCGATTGCCGCCGTCCGCCGCGCGCATCAGCGCCACGGCGGCGATGGCGCGCTCTACATCGTGCTCAAGCGCGAACGTTAGCGGTGGTCATCTTCGACTGCGACGGGGTTTTGGTAGACAGCGAAGTGCTGCTGACCGACGTGCACGTGACCCAGTTACGGAAGCTGGGGCTGGACATCAAACATGCCGAACTGACCGAACGCTTTCTCGGGGTAACCGACCGCGCGATGCATGCCGCGCTCGAGGCAGACTTCGGCGCAGCGTTTCCCGATGACTACGACCGCGAAGTCAAGGCCGAGCTTCGCAGGCGCAGCGCGCGCGAGTTGCGCGCAGTCCCCGGTGCTGCCGCGGCACTGCGGCGTTTACATGGACCATGCTGTGTCGCATCGAGCAGTGCGCAGGCCGAGCTCGAGTTCAAGCTGGATGCCACCGGCCTCGCGCCATACTTTTCCGGCAATGTCTTCAGCGCAGATGTTGTCGCCGCGGGCAAGCCGGCGCCCGATATCTTCCTTTACGCTGCCTGCGCGATGCGCGTCGCCCCGGCGGAATGTCTGGTGATCGAAGACAGCGTGAACGGGGTCAAGGCAGCCGTCGCCGCGGGCATGGACGTGATCGGCTTTACGGGCGCCAGCCATCTGACGCCCGCCTATGGCGATCGTTTGCTGGCCGCCGGTGCGCACGCGGCAGTCGGTGATTTCGGCAGTTTGACCCGGCTGGTGCCGGAACGATTCGTCCAGCTCGACTAGGCGCAGCCGCGCTCCAATACGCGAAATGCCGGGCGCCTCCTGTAAGACGCCCGGCATAAAGCGCGGGTCATTCGCGGCGATTCACATCGCGCCTAGTCCTGCTTGACGCTCTCGCGGTCCCAGAAGCGCAGCTTGCCGCAGGTTTCGATGAAGCTCGCCGCGGCGTCCTTGCCCGACGATACATCGAAGAAGCCGTCGTCTCGGCGGCTCCACACGCCAGCATTCTCGAACAGCGGCTGGACCGCGGGGACATAGGCCACGAACTTGGCATGCGCGAAAGCATCGTTGACGAAGTCGATGCTCGGCTTGTCCTCGGCGTAGCGCTTGCCGCTGTCCTCGCCCATCACCACCGCGACTGCGTCATAGACCACCGAAGGACCACCATCGATCTTCTCGTCGGCTTCCATCATGTTGCCATCGGACAGCTTGGCGCCCGCGACATGCGGGGCAATGATTTCCGCCATCGCGCCGGCATCCTTGGCCGCCTGCTGCAGCGCCTTCACGACATCCGCATCGGCGCCCTCGGCGATGTAGATACCCAGCTTGCGGCCCTTGAAGCTGTCGGGGCCGTTCTTGGGGGTCGACAGCGCGGGGCTTTCGGGCAGGGCAGTGATCGGCTTCCGTGCGAAGGGCACCTTGTCGGGCAGTTCGGTCAGGCCGATGCCGTCCGCCACGTCCTGCGCCAGTCCTTCGTCGATATGCCGCAGATGGCCTACCATGCGCTTGCGGATATCCATCCGCTGCACTTTCGACAGTTCGAAGGTCAGCGCATTGCCCATGTGTGTCTGCTCGACCGGGGTCTGCGAGATGTAGAACTGGCGCGCCTGGCTGTAGTGATCGGCAAAGGTCGAGCTGCGCTCGCGCACCTTGGCGCCGCTGATCTCGGCCGGATAGGACTGGAAGCCGCGTTCGGCCGACGCGCGCGGGCCCGGATCCACGTCTGCGCCGTCGCCGCTGCCCCAGCTGTTGGGTTCGTAATTCACGCGGCCCTTGGGATTGTGCATCGCCATGTGCCCGTCCTGCTGGAAATGCCGCACCGGGCATTTGGGCGCATTGATCGGCAGGTGCGTGAAGTTGGGCCCGCCGAGCCGCTTGAGCTGCGTGTCGAGATAGCTGAAATTGCGGCCCTGCAGCAGCGGATCGTCCGAATGGTCGATGCCGGGCACGATGTTCTGCGTGCAGAAGGCGACCTGCTCGGTCTCGGCGAAGAAATTGTCGACATTGGCGTCGAGCGTCAGCGTGCCGATGATCTCGACCGGCACCTGTTCTTCCGGAATGATCTTGGTCGCGTCGAGCACGTCGAATTCGAACTTTTCGGCGAACTCCTCGTCGAACACCTGGATGCCGAGGTCCCACTGCGGATAGTCGCCCGCGTCGATCGCGTCCCACATGTCGCGGCGATGGAAATCGGGGTCCATCCCGTTGACCTTGAGCGCCTCGTTCCAGACCACCGACTGCAGCCCGAGCGAGGGCTTCCAGTGGAACTTGACGAAATGCGCCTTGCCCTCGGCATTGACCAGCCGGAAGGTGTGCACGCCGAAGCCTTCCATGAAGCGGAAGCTACGCGGGATCGTGCGGTCGGACATGATCCACATGACCATGTTCATCGCTTCGGGGCTGAGCGAGATGAAGTCCCAGAAATTGTCATGCGCGGTCTGCGCCTGCGGGAAGCCGCGGTCGGGCGCGGGCTTGGCGGCGTGGATCAGATCGGGGAACTTGATAGCATCCTGGATGAAGAACACCGGGATATTGTTGCCGACGAGGTCCCAATTGCCCTCGCTGGTGTAGAACTTGGTGGCGAAGCCGCGCACGTCGCGCGCGAGGTCGGGCGAACCCTTGTTGCCCGCCACGGTGGAGAAGCGCGTGAAGGTCGGCACCTTTACGCCTTCCTGGTTGAAAATCGCCGCCCGCGAATATTGCGGGATCGCCTTCTTCAGCTCGAAATGGCCGTGCACCCCGTAGCCGCGCGCATGGACCACGCGCTCGGGAATCCGTTCGTGGTCGAAGTGGAAGATCTTCTCGCGCGCGATCTGGTCTTCGAGCAGCTGCGGCCCGCGCGGACCCGCGCTCAGCCAGTTCTGGTCGTCGGCGACCGGGTGACCCTGCGCGGTGGTCATCACGTGGTCGTCATCCTGCGGCTTCTGGTGATTGGCGCCGCCTTCCGACAGTTCGAATTCATTGGCCATGTCTGCTTGCTCCATCTGGTTTCCCGGCCGCTATAAAACAGCCACCCACTGGCCTACGGACCCTGGCGCGCTTCGTTCCGCATTTCGGTGCAAAAGCGACGCAATCAAACAAACATCAGCTGCGCATGAAAAACCCCCGGCGCATGCGCCGGGGGTTCTCGGTGGACGACCAAGGGTCGCCGGTTAATCAGTCGTGGTATTTGGCATAGCCGATATCGAACCGGTCGGCGTCCATCACCTTGGTCCATGCGCTGACGAAATCGTCGACGAACTTCTGTTCGTGGCCGTTTTCGGCATAGACCTCGGCAACTGCACGCAGCTGCGAATTCGAACCGAAGACGAGGTCGGTGCGCGTGGCGTGCCATTTGACATCGCCCTTCAGGCGGCACTTGCCGACGAACTCCTCGTCGCCGCTCTCGTCGATGACTTCCCATACCGTGCCCATTTCGAGCAAGTTGACGAAGAAGTCGTTCGACAGCACGCCCGGACGGTCGGTGAGAACACCGATGCTGTTGCCGTGCTGGGTGTGCTTGGACACGGCGCCCAGCGCACGCATCCCGCCCAGCAGCACGGTCATTTCAGGCGTCGAAAGGCCGAGCAGATGCGCCTTGTCGACCAGCATGTCTTCGGTCTTCACCGAAGCCTTGGTCTTTAGGTAGTTGCGGAAGCCGTCGGCAAACGGTTCGAGCGGCTCCCAGCTTTCGGCATCGAACTGATCTTCGCGCGCATCGCCGCGGCCGGTGGTGACATCGACGCTGACGTCGAAGCCGCCGTCCTTGGCCGCCTTTTCGATCGCTGCCGCGCCGCCCAGCACGATGGCATCGGCCATCGAGATGTCGCCGCGCAGCTCGTCGAGCTTGGCCAGCACCTTGCCCAGTTCATCCGGATCGTTGACCGCCCAGTTGCGCAGCGCATCGAAGCGGATATGCGCGCCATTGGCACCGCCGCGGTGGTCCGAATTGCGGTAGGTCGAGGCCGAGGCCCAGGCCGCCTTGACCAGTTCGCTGACCGACAGTCCGCTATCGAGGACCGCTTTCTTGAAGTCGGCCACCGCGCTGTCCGACGGCGTGGTGCCGGCGGGGATCGGATCCTGCCAGATCAGGTCTTCGGCGGGGACTTCCGAACCGAGGTACCGGACCTTGGGACCCATGTCGCGGTGCGTAAGCTTGAACCAGGCGCGGGCGAATGCATCGTCGAGCGCGGCCTGGTCGTTGAGGAAACGCTCCGAAATCTTGCGATATTCGGGGTCGCGCTTCAAGGCCATGTCGGCCGTGGTCATGATCGTCGGAACCTTCTTGTCCGGGTCCCGGGCATCGGGTGCCATGTCTTCCGGATCGGGATCGATCGGGGTCCACTGGTTCGCGCCTGCAGGGCTCTGGGTGAGCTCGTAATCATATTTGAACAGCAGGCGGAAATAGTCATTGCCCCACTGCGTCGGATTGGGCGTCCACGCGCCCTCGATCCCGCTGGTGGTGATATGACCCTTGCCGATTTCCTCGGGATCGGTCAGCCAGCCGAAGCCCATGCGGTGCAGGCCTTCGCCTTCGGGACCGGTGCCGAACGTGTCCGACGGGGCCGCGCCGTGGCATTTGCCGAAAGCGTGACCGCCCGCGGTCAGCGCGACGGTTTCCTCGTCGTTCATCGCCATGCGGGCGAAGGTTTCGCGCATGTCGCGCGCCATGCCTTCGGCGTCGTGCGGGTTGCCGCCGGGGCCTTCGGGATTGACGTAGATCAGGCCCATCTGGATCGCGGCGAGCGGATTTTCGAGCGCCTTGCCTTCATCGGGGATGATGCGCGTTTCGACGCCCTGGTCGACCCACTGCTCTTCCGAACCCCAATAGACCATCTCGGGTTCGAACACGTCCTTGCGGCCGCCCCCGAAGCCGAACACCGGACCGCCCATCGATTCGATCGCGACATTGCCGGTGAGGACGAAGAGGTCGGCCCAGCTGATGTGCTTGCCGTATTTCTGCTTGATCGGCCACAGCAGGCGCCGTGCCTTGTCGAGATTGCCGTTGTCGGGCCAGCTGTTCAGGGGAGCGAAGCGCTGCTGCCCGCTCGAAGCCCCGCCGCGGCCGTCGCCGGTGCGATAGGTGCCCGCAGCGTGCCACGCCATGCGGATGAAGAACGGGCCGTAATGCCCGTAATCGGCCGGCCACCATTCCTGGCTATCGGTCATCAGCGCCTTCAGGTCCTCCTTCAGCGCAGCGTAATCGAGCGCGTTGAAGGCTTCGCAATAATCGAAGTCCTCGCCCATCGGGTCGGGATTGCGGCCCTCGGTCTGGAGGATGTCGATCTGCAGCTGGTCGGGCCACCAGTCGCGATTGGTCCGCCCGAGCAGGTCACGCGTGCCGCCATTGCCATGGAAGGGGCAGCCGCTCATTTCACCGGTCTTGGCATCCATTGTCCGTTTCTCCGCTTATTATGACTCGAAATATGTCTCGGAGTAAGGGATGGGCCTTTCCCGGTAATTCGTCCAATCGATTAATTGCGTCTCTCGGATTGAATTTGCCGATGATACGGCAGGCCGTGCAGCACATGCGAAAAGCGCCGCCATCCGGTGAGGATGACGGCGCCTTGCAAATGACGGAGGACTCCGGTCAGGCGGCCTGCGCGACTTCCTGTGCAGGCTCGTTGCGGATGAGGTAGTCGAAGGCGGACAGACCTGCTTTCGATCCTTCGCCCATTGCCACCACGATCTGCTTGTACGGCACATCGGTGACATCGCCGGCGGCGAACACGCCGTGCAGATTGGTGCGACCTTCCTCGTCGGTGGCGATCTCGCCGTGCTTGGTCAGCGTGAGCCCGCTGTCCTCGAGCCATTCGGTGTTGGGCACCAGGCCGATCTGCACGAACACGCCTTCGAGCTCGATCGTGCGCTCATCGCCGCTGGCGCGGTCCTTCACGCGCAGGCCGTTGACCTTGCCGTTGGCTCCCGTGATCTCGGTAGTCTGGCCATTGGTGACGATCTCGACATTGGGCAGCGAGCGGAGCTTGGCCTGCAGCACTTCGTCGGCACGCAGCTTGGTATCGAATTCGATCAGCGTGACGTGGCCGACGGTCTTGGCCAGGTCGATCGCCGCTTCGACGCCCGAATTGCCGCCGCCGATGACCGCAATGCGCTTGCCCTTGAACAACGGCCCGTCGCAATGCGGGCAATAGGCCACGCCCTTGTTGCGGTATTCGGCTTCGCCGGGGACGCCCATGTTGCGCCAGCGGGCCCCGGTGGCGAGGATCAGGCTGCGGGCCTTGAGGCTGGCTCCATTGCCCAGTTCGACCGTGTGCAGGCCGCCCTTTTCGCTAGCCGGAACCAGTTTGACCGCCTGCGCCAGATCCATCAGGTCGATATCGTAGTCGCCGACATGCCGCTTGAGTTCGCCGGCCAGCTTGGGCCCTTCGGTATAGGGCGTGCCGGGCAGGTTCTCGATTCCCAGCGTGTCATGCAGCTGCCCGCCAAAGCGTTCGGCTGCGACGCCGGTGCGAAAGCCCTTGCGCGCAGTGTAGATCGCGGTCGCCGCACCGGCCGGGCCGCCGCCCACCACCAGCACTTCGAACGGGTCCTTCGCGGCAAGCTTCTCGGCCGCCTTGGCTTCGCTGCCGGTATCGATCTTGGCGAGTATCTCGGCCAGTTCCATCTTGCCGTTATAGAAGGGCTCGCCGTTGAGGAAGGTTGCGGGCACCGCCATGATGTCGCGGCTGTCGACCTCGTCCTGGAAGGTGCCGCCTTCGATCAACGTGGCGGTGATGCGCGGATTTTCGAGCGCCATCAGCGTCAGCGCCTGCACCACGTCGGGGCAGTTGTGGCACGACAGCGAGAAATACATCTCGAAATTGAAGTCGTCCTCGAGCCCGCGGACCTGTTCGAGCAGGTCGGCATCGACCTTGGGCGGATGGCCGCCGGCCCACAGCAGCGCGAGCACCAGCGAGGTGAACTCATGCCCCATCGGCAGTCCGGCAAAGCGGACCCACTTTTCCGCATCGCTGGCGCGGCGGATCACGAAGCTGGGCTTGCGGCTGTCGGTGCCGTCGAAGCTGGCGCTGACGAGGTCGTGCAGCGCGGCGATCTCTTCGAGCAGTTCGCGCGTCTGCGCGCTCTTGTCGTCATCCCCGAGCGAGGCGACGAGCTCGACCGGCTCGCGCAGATTGGCGAGATAGGTCTTCAGTTGCTGGGTCATCGTTGCGTCGAGCATGGGCGGACTCCGGGTTTCGAGAGGAAACGGTGCAGAAAATCGAGGGGGGTGAAAAGGCCCGGGGCGGGGGGGAGGGGGAGGGTGCCCCGGGCCTTCCAGCGACCCGAGTCAGGCTCGGGCTTTTGTACGGGCGCCGTTACGGCGCCCGAACTTTCCAGCGGATGAACGCTTAGATCTTGCCGACGAGGTCGAGCGAGGGAGCCAGCGTGTCGCTGCCTTCTTCCCAGGCTGCCGGGCAGACCTGGCCGGGGTTGGCGCGGACGTACTGTGCCGCCTTGATCTTGCGCGCGAGTTCGTTGGCATTGCGGCCGACGCCTTCGCAGGTCTGTTCCATGATCTGGATCACGCCATCGGGATCGACCACGAAGGTGGCACGATCGGCCAGGCCGACGCCTTCGCGCAGCACGTCGAAGTTGCGCGCGAGAACGTGGTTCTGGTCACCCAGGAACGGGAACTGCAGCTTGCCGATCTTTTCCGAAGTGTCGTGCCATGCCTTGTGGCTGAAGTGGGTGTCGGTCGACACGCCGTAGACTTCGACGTCCATCTTCTGGAGCATCGCATACTGTTCGCCGAGGTCTTCGAGCTCGGTCGGGCAGACGAAGGTGAAGTCGGCCGGATAGAAGAAGAATACGGCCCACTTGCCCTTCACGTCTTCGTCGGTGACGTCGAAGAAGTCCTTGCCGGCCTGGAAGGCGGTGGCGGTGAACGGTTTGATCTGGCTTCCGATGATACCCATGGTGGTGGTTCTCCGTGTGTTCGGGTTGAAACGGTTCGGGTGGTAACTCGTGACCCCCAGATAGGCGCTGTTGCGATGCACAAAAGCGATATGATGCGATTGCCCGTATCGGAATAATCGATCAATCCGATGGAACTTTCGTAAAGCGCAACGACTCGCCCGAATTGGTTGCGTTTTGCGCAATCCAGGCTCCTTTCCTCCCCGAAGTCTGGTAGCGTCGGGGCACATGCGGCGGGGTTCGAGACGCTGGCATATCCCATGGATCGGCGACCGATCGTCAAGGGCTAGCGTGCTCGGTTCGCTGGAATGGGGAGGTATGTGACGGCCTGCCGTGCCTACCCGCACTGCGCCCGGTGCAGCAGCCTGTGGTCGGCCAGGACGAGCGCCATCATCGCTTCTACCACCGGTGTGCCGCGGATGCCCACGCAGGGGTCGTGCCGGCCCTTCGTGCGGACCTGCGCGGCCTGCCCCTGGCGGTCGATGCTGTCGACCGGGGTCAGGATCGAACTGGTCGGCTTGAACGCCACCCGGCAGACGACCGGCTGGCCGGTCGAGATACCGCCGGCGATGCCGCCCGCGTGATTGGCCGCGAATTCGGGTCCGTCGTCGCCCGGCGACATCGCATCGGCGTTCTGTTCGCCGGTCAGCCGCGCGGCATCGAAGCCGTCACCGATCTCGACACCCTTGACCGCATTGATGCTCATCATCCCTGCCGCCAGATCGCTGTCGAGCTTGGCATAGATCGGTGCGCCCCATCCCGCGGCACGCCGGTGGCGACGCATTCGACCACCGCGCCCAGCGAAGAGCCGGCCTTGCGCGCTTCGTCGACCAGCGCCTCCCAGCGCTCCGCGGCGGCCGCATCGGGGCACCAGAAGGGATTGCGCGCGATCTCGTCGGCATCGAAATTCGCCGGATCGATCCTGTCGCCGCCGATCTCGGCGACATAGGCGAGGATCGACACCTCGGGGATCACCAGCCTCGCCACCGCACCCGCCGCTACGCGCATCGCGGTTTCGCGTGCACTGCTGCGCCCGCCACCGCGATAGTCACGCAGCCCGTATTTGGCATCATAGGCGTAATCGGCATGGCCGGGGCGGTAGGTGTTGGCGATCTCGGAATAATCCTTCGACCGCTGGTCGGTGTTCTCGATCAGCAGCGAGATCGGCGTGCCCGTGGTGGTGCCTTCGAACACGCCCGACAGGATGCGCACCGCATCGGGTTCCTTGCGCTGGGTGGTGAACTTGTTCTGCCCCGGCTTGCGCGCATCGAGGAAGGGCTGGATGTCTTCTTCGGCCAGCGGCAGCCCCGGCGGGCACCCGTCGACTACCGCCCCGATCGCGGGGCCGTGGCTTTCGCCCCAGGTGGTGAAGCGCAGCGTCCGTCCGAAGGTGTTCCAGCTCATGCCACATCTCATGCCCGCAACTGTGGGCGCCTGTCCATTCTCGCTGGACCAAATCCTTCTTGAGGGCCAAGAACAAACCATGATTGCGAAGCTGAAGGGCCTGCTCGACGAAACCGGCACCGACTGGGCGGTGATCGATGTCGCGGGCGTGGGCTATCTGGTCCATTGTTCGGCGCGCACGCTCAGCCAGCTGGGCGAGCGCGGCGAGGCCTGCACCGTCTACACCGATCTGCAGGTGAGCGAGACCGACATGCGCCTGCTCGGCTTTGCCGATGCGGCGGAGCGCGACTGGTTCCGCCTGCTGACGCAGGTCCAGGGGGTGGGCAGCAAGGTCGCGCTGGCGATCCTCTCGGCGCTGTCGACGGGCGAAGTGCAGACGGCCTGTGCGCAGGGCGATGCCGCAATGATTGCACGCGCCAATGGCGTTGGCCCCAAGCTCGCCGCGCGGATCGTGAACGAACTCAAGGACAAGGCGGGCGCGCTGCCCGGCGTTGCTGCCGGCGTGGGCGCAGCCGCACTGCCAAGGGGCGGGGCCAGCGCCGATGCGGTGAGCGCGCTG
>Ga0070754_10001629_pt1 | contig 17679 bp, 16 predicted proteins | sample VirMetDEL_Sep_01_FD_75181 | JGI IMG/M metagenome (GOLD analysis project Ga0070754, IMG submission 75181) | Aqueous microbial communities from the Delaware River and Bay under freshwater to marine salinity gradient to study organic matter... | ecosystem: Environmental > Aquatic > Marine >... | reverse complement strand
TTATTTTCATTTTTTGGGGTGAATCACCTTGGCCAAGATCCTCGTAGTCACTTCCGGCAAAGGTGGCGTCGGTAAAACCACTACCAGCGCCGCTATCGGTACCGGCCTCGCTCTGCGCGGCCACAAGACCGTCATCGTCGACTTCGACGTGGGTCTGCGTAACCTGGACCTGATCATGGGCTGTGAGCGTCGAGTGGTGTATGACTTCGTCAACGTCATTCAGGGCGATGCCACCCTCACTCAGGCCCTGATCAAAGACAAGCGTCTCGAGAACCTCTATGTACTGGCCGCCAGCCAGACCCGCGACAAGGACGCCCTGACGCTCGAAGGCGTCGGCAAGGTGATCGACGAACTGGCCAAGACTTTCGAGTTCGTCATCTGCGACTCTCCGGCCGGTATCGAGAAAGGCGCACACCTGGCGATGTATTTCGCCGATGAAGCCATCGTTGTAACCAACCCGGAAGTGTCCTCGGTGCGCGACTCGGATCGCATGCTGGGTCTGCTGGCGAGCAAGTCCCGCCGTGCCGAGAATGGCGAAGATTCGATCAAAGAGCATCTGCTGCTGACCCGTTACAACCCCGAACGCGTAGTCAAGGGCGAGATGCTCGGCGTCGAGGATGTCGAGGAAATCCTGTCGATCCGTCTGCTCGGCGTCATTCCGGAATCCCAAGCGGTGCTGAAGGCATCCAACCAGGGCGTACCGGTCATCCTCGACGATCAGAGCGATGCCGGCCAGGCCTACAGCGACGCCGTCGACCGGTTGTTGGGCAAGGAAGTGAACCATCGCTTCCTCGACGTGAAGAAGCAGGGCTTCCTGCAACGACTGTTCGGAGGCCGCGAATGAACCTCCTCGACTTCTTTCGTGAACGCAAGAAGAAGGAAACGCCTGCCAACATCGCCAAGGAACGCCTGCAGATCATCGTCGCCCATGAGCGCGGCCAGCGTACCCAGCCGGACTACTTGCCAGCCCTGCAGAAGGAGCTGGTCGAGGTGATTCGCAAATACGTCAACATCGACAGTGACCAAGTTCAGGTCGCCCTGGAAGATCAGGGCAGCTGTTCGATCCTTGAGCTGAACATCACCCTGCCGGATCGTTGACCGATCAGGCAGCGGCAAGCTCGCTTGTGCTGCGACAGTTTTCATCGGCGACTTCGGTCGCCGATTTCGTTTCCGGAATTCCAAGATGCCTCTGAGCAACATCCAGATCGTCCATCAGGACCCCGCCCTGCTGGTGATCAACAAGCCCACCCTTCTGCTATCCGTGCCCGGGCGCGCCGACGACAACAAGGACTGTCTCGTGACACGTCTGCAGGAAAATGGCTATCCGGAGGCTCGCATCGTTCATCGCCTGGACTGGGAGACTTCCGGCCTGATCGTGCTTGCGCGTGACGCGGACACTCACCGTGAACTGTCGCGCCAATTCCATGATCGCGAAACCGAAAAGGCCTATACCGCGCTGTGCTGGGGCGAACCCGAGCAGCAGAGCGGCAGCATCGACCTGCCGCTGCGCTACGATCCTCCGACCAAGCCGCGGCACGTCGTCGACCATGAGCTGGGCAAACACGCCCTGACTTACTGGCGCGTACTGGGCCGCAACGGTGACTACAGCCGCGTCGAGCTCACGCCCATTACCGGACGCTCGCACCAGCTGCGTGTGCATATGCATTCGATTGGCCATCCATTGCTTGGCGATCGTCTCTACGCGCATGAACGAGCCTTGGCGGCACATGATCGGCTGTGCCTGCATGCCAGCATGCTCGCCCTGACCCATCCGCAAACCGGCGAGCGCCTGCGCTTCGATTGCCCGGCACCGTTCTAAAAGCGATTTTCAAAGTCAAAACAAAGGCTGGGGTTTGGCCGCTTGGAGCTTGCGGCCTGTGGCTTGCGACTTATCCGCGATAAACTCCGAGCCATTGCCGTCTGGAGTTAATCATGCGCGAAGAGCTGAACCAGGGTCTGATCGAATTTCTCAAGGCCTCCCCCACCCCATTCCATGCCACCGCCAGCATGGCCCAGGCCCTGCAGACCGCCGGCTACAGGGCACTGGACGAAGGCGAAACGTGGCATAACGAGCCCGGCGGGCGTTATTACGTTACTCGTAATGACTCCGCGATCATTGCGTTCCAGCTTGGCAGCAAGTCGGTTATCGAGCATGGGATGCGCCTGGTTGGCGCCCACACGGACAGCCCATGTCTGCGGGTCAAGCCGCAGCCGGAACTGCAGCGCCAGGGGTTTTGGCAGCTAGGCGTGGAAGTCTATGGCGGTGCGTTGCTGGCGCCATGGTTCGACCGGGATCTATCGCTGGCCGGACGCGTCACCTATAGCCGCGATGGCCGGATCGAAAGCCAGCTGATCGATTTCAAGCTACCGATCGCCGTGATCCCAAGCCTCGCCATTCACCTCAACCGGGAAGCCAACCAGGGCTGGGCGATCAATCCGCAGAACGAGCTACCGCCGATATTGGCGCAAATCGCCAGTGAGGAGCGCCCGGATTTTCGGGCACTGCTGGCTGACCAGCTCAGCCGCGAACACGGGCTGGTTGCCGACGTGGTGTTGGATTTTGAGTTGAGCTTCTATGACACTCAGAGCGCCGCGGTCATCGGGCTCAACGGCGAGTTCGTTGCCGGTGCCCGACTGGACAATCTGCTGTCGTGCTTCGCCGGGTTGCAAGCGCTGCTGCGGGCCAGCCCAGAGGAAACCTGCATATTGGTCGGCACCGATCATGAAGAAGTCGGCTCCACCTCGATGTGTGGCGCGGACGGGCCTTTCCTAGAGCAGGTACTACGTCGTGTACTGCCCGAAGGCGAAGCATTCCAGCGCAGCATCAACCGTTCGTTGCTAATTTCGGCCGATAACGCACATGCGGTGCACCCCAACTACATCGACAAGCACGACGGCAACCACGGTCCGAAACTCAACGCCGGTCCGGTGATCAAGGTCAACAGCAATCAGCGTTACGCCACCAGCAGCGAAACCGCCGGATTCTTCCGTCATCTCTGCTTGGAGAACGAAGTATCAGTGCAAAGCTTCGTGACCCGCAGCGATATGGGTTGCGGCTCGACCATCGGCCCCATCACGGCCAGCCAGCTTGGCGTGCGAACCGTGGATATCGGCCTGCCAACCTTTGGCATGCACTCCATTCGCGAGCTGGCCGGGAGCCAAGATCTGGCGCATCTGGTCAAGGTGCTCAGTGCTTTCTATTCGAGCGCCGAGCTGCCTTGAGCGCGATCCAGGCGCGTAGTGCGCGCCTGAGTCGCTCACGCGAGCCTGTCATCGATCACCAAGGCAACCTTTCCCGACACCTGGTTGCTGGCGAGCGCAGCAAATGCGGCGTCCACGTCGCTAATCGGAAAGCTGCGCTCCAGCCGAGGCGAAAGCGTCTTGTTAGCAAACAGCGGCCATAATTTTTCGTACATTTCCGCCAGCAAGTCGGCCTTGTAATCGGCGTCGCGGCTGCGCAGAGTCGAGCCAATCAGCTGGATACGCTTGGCCAGCAGACCGGCCAGATCCATCTCCGCCTTGCGTCCGCCCATAAGGCCGATGATTACCCACCGCCCATCCGTTGCGAGCAGCTGTGTATTGAATGTCGCGTACTTGGCGCCGACCGGATCGAGGATCATGTCGAACGGTCCGAAATCGCGAAGTGCTTCCAGCGACTCCTCGCGCAGCACGCCGCCACGCGCTCCCAGCGATTCGCAATAGGCCAGACGTTCCGCCGAACCGACACTGACCCAGCAGGGGTTGTCGAACGCCTTGCATAGCTGGAGTGCCGCCGAGCCGACGCCACTGGCACCGGCATGTAACAGGACCTTTTCGCCAGGCTGTAGCGCTCCCAGGCGAAACAGATTGAGCCAGGCGGTGGAGTAGACCTCTGGAATCACAGCTGCCTCCTTCAGGGACAGCCCCTGCGGCACAGGAAGCACGTGACGGCCGTCGACGACCACCTCCTCCGCCATGCCACCACCGGCCAGCAATGTGCAGACCCGGTCGCCGATCTTATGCGAAACACCTCGCCCTACTTCGCTGATAACCCCTGCGCATTCCAGGCCAAGAATATCGGTCACGCCCGGCGGTGGCGGATAATGTCCAGCGCGCTGCAGCAAATCCGCCCGGTTCAGGCCCGCTGCAGCCACTCGAATCCTCACCTCACCTTCGCCGCACACCGGAGCGGCGCGTTCCGCCCACTCGACCTGTCCTTCAACGCCTTGCAATGCCTTCATGCTGCCTCCATAGTGGTTCGCACCTGTGCCCGCTCAACCGTTACTCGCCGGCAGTGCAGGTCGTGATGAATTCCCCATCAGGCTACATAGCGATGCGCCCGTCTGAAACCATTGTTTACCGATCCGGTAAAGGTCTCGGCCGGGGGCTCGCTCTGCCGGTCTGGCGCGATCTCTATCACGGCGTGCTTGCCGCCAGGTACCATCGGGCTGTTGTTTTTTCCGCCGGGCGGGCCCCGTCCGGCGCCTGATTGATGGCCTAATATGCGTTATTACCCAGCCTCGCGTCGCTCCTTGGAAATGAAACGATCATTGACTGCGGGTTTTCTAGCCCTGCTGCTAGGCCTTCAGGCCAACTCTATCCTGGCCAAACCAGCCGACGGGCATGACTGGGACTATCTGCAACCCGACCGTGACCAAGTAATTGCCAGCCTCAACGTGGTCGAGCTGCTCAAGCGCCATCACTACAACAAGCCGCCACTCAGCGACGCCCGCTCGGCAAAGATCTTCGATAGCTATATCGAGATGCTCGATCCATCGCGCAGCTACTTCACTGCTGGCGATTTGGCGGAATTCGAGGCCTGGCGCAACGAATTCGACAATTTCTTGAAGAACGGCAACCTCGAACCCGGCTTTGCAATTTACAAAGTCCACCTGGAGCGCTTGAAAAGCCGGCTTCAATACGCCCTGAGCCTGCTTGAAAAAGGCGTCGACAGCTTCGATTTCAGCATTGACGAAGAATTGCTCGTCGATCGCGAGAACGCCGCCTGGCCCAAAGACGCTACGGAGCTCGATGAGCTCTGGCGCAAACGCGTCAAGGATGAAGTGCTGCGATTGAAGATCGCCGGCAAGGAACCCAAGGCTATCGAGGAGCTACTCACCAAGCGTTACAAGAACCAGCTATCGCGTCTGGAGCAGACCCGTGGCGAAGATGTATTCCAGACCTACATCAATGCGTTCGCGCAATCCTACGATCCGCATACCCAGTATCTGTCGCCTGATAATGCAGAAAATTTCGATATCAATATGAGCCTTTCTCTGGAAGGCATCGGCGCCGTGCTGCAAAGCGACAACGAGCACGTCAAGGTGGTGCGCCTGGTCCCAGCCGGACCTGCCGAGAAGAGCAAGCAAATCGCACCGGCCGACAAGATCATTGGCGTTGGTCAAAGTGACGAAGAAATGGTCGACGTTATCGGCTGGCGCCTTGATGAGGTAGTGAAACTGATCCGTGGCCCCAAGGGTTCGGTTGTTCGCCTCGAAGTCATTCCGGCCAGCAACGCGCCGAACGATCAGAGCAGCAAGGTCGTGGCCATCACCCGCGAAGCCGTTAAGCTCGAAGAGCAGGCGGCGAAAAAGTCGGTGCTCAACTTGGAGCATGAAGGCCGAGAATACAAACTTGGCGTTATCGAACTTCCGGCTTTTTATCTCGACTTCAAAGCACTTCGTGCGGGAGACAAGAATTACAAGAGCACCACCCGGGACGTAAAAAAGCTGCTGACAGAGCTGGAGCAGGAAAAGGTCGACGGCGTCGTCATTGACCTGCGCAACAACGGCGGCGGCTCGCTTCAAGAGGCCACCGAGCTGACCGGTCTGTTCATCGACCAGGGCCCGACTGTGCTGGTTCGCAATAGCGATGGTCGTGTCGATGTCCTCGCGGACGAGCAGGCAGGCGCGTTCTACAAGGGGCCGCTGGCTGTATTGGTGAACCGACTGTCAGCATCGGCCTCGGAGATCTTCGCTGGCGCTATGCAGGACTATCATCGGGCACTGATCGTCGGTGGCCAGACCTTCGGCAAGGGCACCGTGCAGACCGTCCAGCCGCTCAATCACGGTGAATTGAAGCTCACGCTCGCTAAATTCTATCGAGTATCGGGGCAAAGCACCCAGCACCAAGGCGTGATCCCGGATATCTCCTATCCAGCCGAAGTCGACACTAAGGAAATCGGTGAGAGCGCTCTACCCGAGGCGCTGCCATGGGACAGTATTCGCGCCGCAATCAACCCGGACATAAATCCATTCAAGCCATTTCTTGCCGAGCTCAAGGCGCGCCATGAAGCACGCACCGGTAAAAACCCCGACTTCGTCTTCACCCGTGATCGTCTTGCCCTTACTCAGGAACTCATGCACGAGACCAGCGTGAGCCTCAACGAGGAGAAACGACGGGCGCAGCAGGAGCGCATCGAAAAGCGCCAGCTGGCACTCGAAAATGCGCTGCGCAAGGCCAAGGGTGAGGAACCGCTGGCCAAGCTCGAACGGGAAGATGAAACGACGCCGCAAATCGAAGAAAAGATCAAGCCCGAGGATGACGCTTATCTCTCGGAGAGCGGGAGAGTCCTACTGGACTATCTGGGGCTTCAGGACGCGATGGCCAAAAACGGCTCTTCCGAGCGGTAGCATCTGCAATGTCATCAAAGTGACATCACCGCGTCGTGAAATACGAAGGGCCGCCGTTTGTGCGGCCCTTCGCATTTCAACAACCCCCACGAGACCACCATGACCGTCACCGAGCAGTTGAGCACGCTGGATCACATCCTCGCTCACGGCGACATCACCACCCTCTTCCAACCAATCGCTTCGCTCTCCGAGCGACGCATACTCGGGTATGAGGCATTGACACGCGGCCCCTCCAATACGCCGCTTCACTCGCCAATCAATCTGCTCGCTGCAGCTCGCCACGCGGGTCGCCTCAACGAACTGGAAATGATTTGCCGCGAAAACGCCTGCCGCCGTTACAGCCAGCAACAATTGCAGGGAAAGTTATTCCTCAACGCGTCGCCGGAAACCTTGCTCGACGCCACCCATAAACCGGGCTGCACCCTGGCACTTCTGCAGAAGTATGGGATTCCTGCAGCCAAGGTAGTAATCGAACTTACCGAGCAGACGCCTACCGACGATTTCGAACTGCTCGACGCGGCCCTGCATCACTATCGCGACATGGGATTCTCCATTGCACTGGATGACCTGGGTGCCGGTTACTCAAGTCTGCGCATGTGGTCGGAGCTGCGCCCGGATTACGTTAAGATCGATCGCTATTTCATCGACGGCATTCACCGGGACGCCGTCAAACGCGAGTTCGTCGAATCGATCATGAAGATCGCAAGAGCCTCGCGAGCGCAAGTAATTGCCGAAGGTATCGAGCTGAGCGAAGAGCTCAGGATCCTATCGGACATGGGCATCGACCTGGTGCAGGGCTATCTGTTGGGTCGACCGGCAGAAGAACCAGGCACCGATGTAGCCGTTCTCCTTCCGAACACCGACAACAACGGCGGGATGCTCGACGAGGACAGTCCAGACCTGTCCGCGCTGGTACTGAAGCAATCCGCGGTTGCCACCTCGCACCCGATAGCCGAAGTGCTGGAGCTGTTCCGTCTGCAGGCGAATCTGAACTCCGTCGCGGTGGTCGACGCGATGAACACTCCAGTTGGCATCGTCCATCGAAGCCTGCTCTCCGACGCCCTTCTCAAGCCCTTTGCAACCGACCTGCTGGCGCGTAAACCCATCAGCAGGCTGATGAGCGATGATTTCCTCGCGGTAGAACTAGGCCAATCCCTGCAACAAGTCAGTCGGCTGCTGACCAGCCGAGCCCGGCAGCGCATCGACGAAGACTTCGTAATCACCTGCAACGGCTGTTATCACGGATTGGGGCGGGTGATCGACGTGCTCAAGCTGATCACTGAAATGAAGATCCAGCAGGCGCGCCATGCCAATCCGCTAACGCTGCTACCAGGAAACGTGCCGATTCAGCAGTGCCTGACGCGCCTGTTACGACAAGGCCATGAGGCGGTGATCTGCTACGTGGACATCGATCACTTCAAGCCTTTCAACGACCTCTACGGTTATGCCAAGGGAGATGAAATCCTGCTGTGTCTTGCTCATTGCCTCAATGAGCAGGTCGATTCGAGCTGTGACTTCGTCGGCCACATTGGTGGCGATGACTTCATGCTGGTAATGAATTCAAAGGACTGGCCAATGAGAATCCGCGGACTGTTCGAAGCATTCGAGCGGCGTTGCCGGCCGCTCTACCGCAACGAACATCTCGCACAAGGTTGCTTCATTGCCGAGGGACGGCAAGGCGGCCAGCAGCGCTATCCTCTGCTTTCACTTTCGGTTGGTGTCGTCCATCTCAGGCCAAATCCCGCCGTCGAACTTGACGCTGCGTCCCTCGCCGCGCTGGCTTCCGAAGCCAAGCGCCAAGCCAAGCAAAAACCCGGCTTCAGCCTTCACGCTATCGATGCGGAGCAGCGCCAGCCTGATGATCAAAGTCCGAGTTTTGCGGCGCTGGCCTTGTAGCGTTCCGCCTGTTGTTTATCAGCCGTAAGCCCGTGACCGCCAACTGCGTACAGTTGAGCCAGACGGGTCGCGGCCAAGGGATGGCCAGCCTTGACGGCGAGTGACCACCAATGTGCCGCCTGGACGCCATCCGGGCCATGCGTAGCGTCCTCACTGAGACTGACCACGCCCATTTGATAGGCCGCTTTGGCGTCACCACTCTCGGCAGCCAGGCGAAGCAAGCGGATACCTTCTTTCTTAGCCCCGTATCCCTGCCCGCGAAAAAGTAGGATGTGACCATAAAAACTTTGTGCTTTCGTATTTCCGATCGCCGCCATGCGAGAAAACTGGCCTTCCATCCAGCGCCACAGCGTTGGCTGCTGCACAGCCCAGCGCGCGCCCATCAGTTTGCGCGCGATTACATAACCGGCTCGGGCCCGGATCGTCTGTAGCATCACGGTACCTCCGGGTAATCGAACTCAAATACCCGTGCGACTTCTCCGGCATGCCAAGAGGCAGCAGCCGGCCCATCCGAAGAGCCTGAAAACCGCCCGAGACGAGCGGCACATTCAAAAAAGCCTGTCCGAGGTAACCTGCTGGCGCCTTGACTGATCACCAGCGCGCTGCGCAACGGGCGATCAGCGCGCGCATCAAGCGCCGCCAAATGCTCTAGCGCCGCCGTCAATGTCTGCATGGCGGGCACCGGAAGTTCAAGTCGCTCGACCAGGGCACGATAGGTGACCAGATGACGTTGCCGCCGCGCCGTAGCCAGCTCATCCAGCAAGGCCTGCCAATGCGGTCGACTGATGCGAATCGACATCGCCGCGTCTCTCAAGCTTCCTGCTCCCATCCCGTAATCTCCATCGCGCGGGCCAGCGCGCGGCGTATGGCCTCATCGGGGTCACGTTCCCCGCTCTCGATAAGTGCCAAGTAGGCAGGGCTGATGCCGACGGAGCGCGCCAACTCCTCCTGGCTTATCCCCTTGGCTTCCCGCATTGCGGACAGCTCACTGAATCGTGGCAGAGCGACTGGAATCCCCGTGTCGGCCAATGCCACGGTAGGCCTGCCAATGGCGTTCAGAAGAGCCTGATATTCATCCCAAGGCAGTACGGCATACTCCGGCACGCCGTCACGCATGATGACCTGGACATTCATCCCCTACCCCGCTCGCTGCTCGATCCAAAAACGGATATTAACAGCCTGCGTATGGTTTTTTAGCCAAAGAGACCGCACTAAGGAGTGAAAGGGAAGCGCGCACTTAAGCGCTCTAAAGGATTAATTCCCGTCGTATCGCCTCACGTTCGGTTGCGGCGCGCCCCGCTGACATCCTCGCCCATGGGCTCATCCGACGCTGGTAGGCTATCGATCTCCGCCTGTACATCTGCCGATTGATTGTCTCGCCAGGCGCGGAATGCCTGCAGCTCACCAGACCATTGGCGCATCACCCAGCCGAGGACCGCCAGATCATCAATGAATCCAAGCCCTGGGAGCCAGTCTGGAATGGCGTCCAAAGGCGATAGGAAGTACAGCAGCCCGGCAACGGCAGCTACCAACGCCGGCCTGCTAACCGATCGGTACTCGCCCTTCCACCATGCAACGCATAGCGCTTGAAGCAAACCTAAGTCTTCCCTGAGCCCTTTGATAAGCCCACCTCGAGATGAACTCTTACGCGCAACGGCAATGAGTACCGCTGGTAGCCGCCCATGGGCGAGAACACGCTGTGCGAGCGGCAAATATTTCATGAATTTCCAAGGTGCTTTCATCTGTAACCTCTCTCAAAGGCCCGCCATGTTTGGGTCTAGCGGCTTATCCACAAAACCTGTGGATAACCTTGTGAACAGATTCTGGATGACTGCCTCAAACGCCCGCCTGATGCGGGTTGCAAACAGATCGACGAGTTTTTGCTCACCCCAACAAAATCTTTAAAAAACAATAAGTTAAAAATTTAACGGCAAACAAAATCAACGACGGTACAAGCTTGCGGTGCGCCGACCTCAGAATGTGCATAACCGTAACATGTCAACGTTTTTCTAAGGCGATTTCGGCGTCAACGGGTATAGAAAAAACCCTCCTGACGTTCTAACAGGGACAACGCCAGCACCGGCTACGTTCGCACTACTCAAGGGCTGTTCCCGTTTCGTCGTGGCCGCAACGGAGCCATGCGACGCTGCAAACTTGGCAAGGGAATAACCAATACCGGCGCCCCGAGCGATCTCTGTGATGGAGTGAATGCCCAAAAGCTCGCCAGGGGCGGAAGCTGCCTTGCTGAACGCCGCCCGGCCTGAATCATTTAGCGAAGCAGCGCGGCTCGCAGCAAAACGGGAACAGACCCAAACGTTCGTAGCCCGTCTCGCAGCGGTCGAGTAGCTAGGAATTATCAGTGAGGTAACGCTTAAAATAAAAAACCGGTCGAAAGACCGGTCTTTTATCGCTGGCTCGCCTGATCAGTTAATGCTCAGCTTAGCTCGGTTCTTTTCCAGAGTGGCCGCGCCGATGCCTTTGACTTCCAGCAACTCGTCGACCGAACTGAATGGGCCATGTGCTTCACGATATTCAACGATGGCTTTGGCCTTGGTCGCTCCGATCCCTTTGAGCTCACGAGTCAGGGTCTCGGCGTCGGCCGCGTTGAGGTTAACTGCCACAGCTTCGGCTACCGCAACGTTTACTGGTTCGACGGCAGGTTGAGCTTTGGCAGCGTAGCTGCCGGTGGAGATGCTGGCGAGCAGTGCGAAGACCGCTGCGGAGAGAAAAGACTTGGTCATTTGTTCACGTCCCTTTGAGTGTCGGAATTCCGGCGCGGTACTCCATGCGCCGCATCGACACTTTAAGCCGCAACACTGGCAAGTCAAATCGCGGCGTCGGTTCTGTGACCCACGCCCCGCTGGACGACTTATCGCATAGCGTTGAACAGGCTCAGACCGGCAATCTTCACGTAGCTCTGCTGCGCTGCCTCGAGTACAACAGTCTGCATGGACAACCGGGATAATGCCTCGGCGTAGTCCACTTCGCGCAGATCGGCCTGGACGCCTTTATTGACCAGCGTGACATCTTCGTTGTCCGTTTGCGTAGTCTCGATCGTGTTCAGCCGCGCACCGATATTGCCGCGCGCTGCGTCGACGCTGACCATGCCATGGTCCAAATTCGTCAGAGCTACGGCCACCGCGTCGCGTACGCCGTTACTGGCGACTCCCGGTTCTTCCAGCGCTTTTCTCAGTCCGGCGATAGTGTTAAGCAAGCCCTGCTTGTTTGAATCTGGAGTAAGCGTGACGCTGGCGGTCTCTCCACCGACGGCAGCCCCATCAAGCTGCAAGGCAACACCGCGGAACACTAGTTCGTCGCTCCGACCCGAATCACTGTCTAGTTTGCCCGACGCAAGGATCAGCGGGTCAGCCAGGTCAGAAGGATCTGCTGGGGGGGCATTGAGGTCATAGATTACGTAGTCCGTCTCGGACGTAAAGCGGACACCGATACCTGCAGCCGGAAACGACGGAGTTCCCGCAAAAGCAACTTCGTCCTGTATCAGTGGAGCAGAGACACCAAGTGTCGAACCAGGTGTAAGCGTGTTGTCGAAAGCAGTCTGCAAACGACCCGCGTTGGTGACGTTTTCAAAGATTGATTTGCCATTGTCGCTAATGGGTATGTTCAACGAGCTCGCAATTTGCAAATTGCGTTGACCTTCGTCACCAACGTAGCTGTAGCTTCCGTCCGCGCTGCGCACAAAAGGCTGCGTCTTGCCCTGAAAGCCAGAAAACAGATACTCGCCGCGTGCATTGCGCGTATTCATCAACGAGAGGAGTTCATCCTCACGCTCACCCAGTTCGGCAGCAATGGCCTTGCGGTCCTGCGGATCGAGCGCACCGTTGCCGGCCTGCACGGCCAGTTCCCGAACACGCTGAAGCACGGTGTTGACCGAGTTCAGCGTTACTTCTTCCTGGGTCAGGCTGTTCTTGGCAGCCGTCAGGTTGTCGTTGTACTGACCCAGCACACTCTGCTGCTGCTCCAATTGCAGTAGGCGTACCGATGCAACTGGATCGTCCGCTGGCGTAAGGATGCGGTTCCCGGTGCTGATCTGCTCCTGTGTCCGCGTTGCGTTGGCATAGTTTCGCTGAATGCCATTAACGCCATTATTGAATGCTTGCAAGGTCGAGATGCGCATGGGCGGGCCTGTTACCTGAAGGTGCTGATCAATGTATCGAACAAGGAGCGGGCAACTTGAATGATCTGTGCCGAGGCGTTGTAGTACTGCTCGAACTTGATCAGGTTGGCGGCTTCCTCGTCGAGATTCACGGCCGAGAGCGAGTCCCGGTTATCGGTGGCTTGCTTGAGAATCGCGCCCGTCGCTTCGCTGTCCATCCGCGCCTGGGCAGTCAACGTTCCTACGCGCTCAACCAGCTCTCCATAGCCATCGGTAAAGCTTTTTCCTGAACCGGGAACATTCGCATCGACCCCAACTGTCGGACTGGACTGTAAGTCGACCATCTTCAGCGCGTTGCGGTTATCCGAAACGCCATTCTGATTGAATCCAATGGTGAACGTGTCTCCGTCCTGAGGGCGCCCGCTGACGGTGAAAGTGAAGCTATTGCCATCAATGGTGATAGACAACTCATTGGTTTGCCCTGGGGTGAATTCAGCAGGACTTAGCTGGGAGACACCGGCACCACTAATGGTTGGAGGGCTGCCGCTGTTATAAGTCAAGGTGATATCAGCCGGAAGCGCCGCTTTCAGCGCAGCTATATCGATCGACTCAGAAGTTTCCGGCTGGCTGATAACGCCAGTGCCAGCGTTCTGTAAGTTACTTTGCGCCTGCACCGGTGCGGCGAATGCAAGCTGATCAGCCTGGTCTAGAACCGATTTGATGTCGGTCGCGCCGCGCCTGGTTGGTTGTAACGAGAACTTGTCCCCAGCCTGCGGCGTGCCGCTAATTCCGACTGTAAAGCCCTGATCATTGCCAGCGCTGTCGGCAAAGCTCAGATAAGCCGGTGGTCCGGCATTGGGCGTAACGGTAATGCTGGCAGAGTCGCTCAAGCGTCTTGCGGAATAATTGGTGCCGTCGAACTCCAGACGATAGTCGCTGAGGGTCAGGCTGCCGGTGTCGGTGATCTTGAGTGACGCATCAGCTGCCGAAGTATTTCCGCTGAATGGCGTCGCGCGCAGGTCCATCAGCGAGGCGGCATTGAAATCACCGAACAGCGCTGCACCGACCTCTCCTTTCAGGTCCAGGCCCTGGGTTTGCTGCGAGTTGACCTGATCACTTACGGCAAGCGCTAACCTGCCGAGCGAATTCATCGTAGAGTCCAATACTTCTTCGCGGTAACGAATCAAACCACCCAGCTCACCTCCGGTGATTTGCGAGGTAATACCTTGGCGCGAGCCGCCGCTGACGAACTGTATCTCGTGACGATTGGGATCGCTTTGTCCGGGCACGACTTCCAACTTGCTGACGGTATTGCCTACCACCAGCGGCTGCCCGGTGCCTACCGAGATGTTGAAACTGTTGTCGTCCTGCGGTACGACGGTAATGCCTATATAGGTGGAAAGCTGCCGCACTGCCTCGTCCCGTGAATCGAGCAAGTCATTGGGTTGCTTGCCGTTGGCAGAAGCGGTCGCAATGGCCTGGTTGAGGCTGCCGATCGTTCCAGCTAGACGATTGACCTGATCGGTGACCGCCGCCATCTGTTTGTTGGTGAAGCTGTTCTGTTCGGTCAGCCGATCGGAAACGGTATTGAATCGACGCGCCAGCCCTTCCGCTTCCGCCAGTACAAGTTGGCGTGCCGGAATATTGGCCGGATCTTCTGCCGCCGTCTGCAGCGCCGAGAAAAATTTCTGCAGAGAAGGCGTAATGCCCGTCGTGCTGCCTGCGAGCAAGGAGTCGAGCTGATCGATCTGGCTTTTGTAAGATTCGACGTCGCTGCTCAATGAGGTACTGCTGCGCAGCTGGCTCGTTAGGAACTCGCTATACGTACGGCGGATTTCTACCAGCGTCGTACCCGAACCCACGTAGCCCGCGCCGCTGAACTGCGGTGTACGGGTAGCCTGGGATGCATCCTGGCGGCTGTAGCCGGGAGTATTGACGTTGCTGATGTTGTGGCCCGTGATGGACAGCTGGCTTTTGCTCGCGCTCAGGCCTGACAGGCCAATATTCAGTAGGTCAGCCATGATTAGCCTCTAGTCCGCATGGCGGGAGCCGAACTCGCGTCGGCGATTGTCTGGTAGGTCTGCACTTTGCGGGCGATCTGGTTGATCTTGCTCGCGTAATGTGGGTCGGTTGCGTAACCAGCTCGTTGCAACTCGTTGACGAAGCGCTCCGAGTCGCCGGAAGTGCTCGCGACCTGGATAGCCGACTGGTAGCGGTCGTTGTTTTCCAGCAAACGGACGTAATCGTTGAAGCTCTGCTCGAACGAGTCGTAAGCGCGGAAGCCAGCCATCTGCTTGGTTGCCTTACCGTTGACGTATTCGGTGGTTTTCACCCGGGTGGATTCTCCATCCCAGCCGTTAGCCTTGATGCCGAACAGGTTGTGGCTGTTGCTGCCGTCCTTCTGGCGAATCATCGATTTGCCCCAACCGGTTTCCAGTGCGGCCTGTGCCACCAGGAAACGTGGCTCAACGCCGAGACGCTTGGCCGCCTTTTCAGCCATAGGCAGCATGGTTGCGATGAATTCATCCGGCGAGCTGAAACGCGTCTTGCTCGGTGCGCTCGGCACCGTCGCCTCGACGCCGTTGACGATTAGCGGTGCATCTTGGGGCGCAGCGAAGGCGGTCGCAGGTTTCCAGTCAAGGTTCACCAGCGGCTGCGGCTTGCCCGCCTGTTCGACCTCGGAATTCTTCGTTGCAACCTCGGCGGATGGACGCTCCGCAAGCCTGCCTGGCAGCGCCAGACGTCGCTGGTTGAGCAGCTGCGAATCATTTCTCGCTGGGTCTACCGGCGCCACGGCGGCGTTAGGATTGCTTGCCCACTTGGCACCAGCGGTCTGCGCGACCTGACCGAACGGGTTGGGTTTTTCGCTGGGTTCCTGCAGCTTGCTCAGCTGCCGAATCAGAACGTCGGCCAGACCGATACCGCCACCCTCTTTGGAAAGGGTGACCGACAATTGCTGGTCGTGCATGTCTTGGTATTGCTTGCTGGCCTGGCTGTTGAACGGATTGTCCTTGGACATGACGTCGGTGGCCGAGCGCATCGACTTGAGCATTTCGTTGATGAACAAAGACTCGAACTCTTGAGCGACCTTGCGCACGTTCTCCGCGCCGTCACGATCCTTGCCCACCTTGAGCTGATTCAGACGATTCAGGTCAGAGTAGCTACCGCTGTCAGGCGTGCGTCGGCCAATCCCCAGTCGATTTTCCATCTCGTCGTCCTCAAATCACGATCAGGTCGGCTTGCAACGCACCGGCTTGCTTGAGCGCCTCGAGAATGGCCATCAGGTCGCTGGGCGCTGCGCCCACCTGGTTCACTGCCCGAACGATTTCATCAAGCGTGGTACCCGGACCGAACTTGAACATTGGTTTGGCTTCCTGCTCCGCCTTGACCGTGGAATTGGGTACGACCACAGTCTGTCCATCCGACAGCGGATTCGGCTGGCTGACCTGCGGGTCTTCGGAGATGGTCACGGTAAGACTGCCGTGGGTCACCGCGGCCGGCTGCACACGCACGTTTTGCCCGATGACAATGGTGCCGGTACGCGAATTGATAATGACTTTAGCGACGGCCTGGCCGACATCGACCTCGAGATTTTCCAGGATCGACAGATAATCGACGCGTTGGCTCGGATCCAAAGGCGCGCTGACGCTCACCGAACCACCATCAAGCGCCTGTGCTACGCCTGGGCCCAGCAGCTCATTGATATGGTCGACGATATTCTTAGCGGTGGTGAAATCTGGACGATTGAGGTTCAGGGTCAGCGTGTTGCCCTGATTGAAAGCGCTCGGCACAGGCCGCTCGACGGTTGCGCCACCGGGGATACGGCCCGCAGACGGAATGTTGACGGTAATGCGCGAGCCATCCGCGCCGCCCGCATCAAAGCCACCGACTACCAGGTTGCCCTGGGCGATGGCGTAGACGTTGCCGTCGATACCCTTGAGCGGTGCCATCAGCAGGCTGCCGCCGCGCAAACTCTTGGCGTTACCGATCGACGACACAGTGATATCGATCGTCTGGCCCGGTTTGGCGAAAGGTGGCAGATCCGCATGAATGGACACGGCCGCGACGTTCTTCAGCTGAACATTGCCGCCCGTCGGTACCTTGATACCAAACTGCGCCATCATGTTGTTGAAGGTCTGCACCGTGAACGGCGTTTGCGTGGTTTGGTCACCACTGCCATTCAAACCTACCACTAGGCCGTAGCCGATCAGCTGGTTGCTACGAACGCCCTGAATGGTCGCGATGTCCTTGAGCCGCTCGGCTTGAGCCGGGATGACTACCCAGCAGAGTAAGGCAACGACGATCGAGCTGAACAGTTTCATGCCTGCACCTGCTTAGAACGGCCACAACGGGCTGATGAAGAAACGGTCCAGCCAACCAGGCTGGCTGGCATCGGCGAAGGCGCCGGTACCCGAATAAGTGATGCGGGCATCGGCGATGCGCGTCGACGGCACGGTGTTGTCGGTGGCGATATCATCCGAGCGCACCAAACCAGCAATGCGCACCAGTTCGTCGCCAGTGTTGAGCGTCATCCACTTTTCACCGCGAATCGCCAGAATGCCGTTGGGCAGCACATCGGACACGGTAACGGTGATCGAACCGGAGAGGCTGTTGCTCTGCCCCGCCTGACCGGAACCGGAGGTGTCACGTGCCGCTTCGTACTCGGCGCCCAGGCTCATGCTGTTGCCCGTTAGTGGGTTGGCCATCGAAACGGCACCACCAAACAGCGACCCGAGACCGATATTGGCGCTGCTGTCCTTGGATATCTTCGAGTTGGAGTTCTTGCTCGCCTGGGTCCTTTCATTGAGCGTGATGGTGATGATGTCACCGACCCGATAGGCCTTCCGATCGTCATAGAGATTGGTCTCGAAACCCGCTTGATAAATAGCGCCATTGTTCTGCGCAGCCGGTAGCGGCGTACGCGGCAGCACCGGCGCGTAATAGGGATCATTGGCCTTCGGTGCTGGTGCCACGCAACCGGACAGAATCACGGCTGACATCAGCGGAAGGGCAGTCAACAAGCGGCGCATATTCACCTCAATCCAGCGGCTGACAGCG